>Ga0073928_10000960_pt1 | contig 59288 bp, 55 predicted proteins | sample PaiPotPPA55metaG_FD_76969 | JGI IMG/M metagenome (GOLD analysis project Ga0073928, IMG submission 76969) | Iron sulfur acid spring bacterial and archeal communities from Banff, Canada, to study Microbial Dark Matter (Phase II) - Paint Pots PPA... ... | reverse complement strand
TTGTCCTGAGCGAGCTCAGGTGGGTCCCCTGCCTTGGCTTTCCAAGTCCCGTCGAAGCGGGCATTTGGTCGCTTTCCGGACTCCGGGGTCCCTAATGCTGTCTAGTTGGGCAACGCGCACATCACCCGCAGCCCATCGGGAGCCAGCCAATATTACGAGGGCTTCTTCGGCGGAACAACCTGGATGTGAAGCTCCTCGAGCTGCGCCGAGTCGACCGGACTGGGCGCCCCAAGCATCAGGTCCTGGTGGCTCTGTGTCTTCGGGAATGCGATCACGTCGCGGATGTTCTCGGTGCCGGCGAGCATCATGACGATGCGATCGATTCCGGGCGCGATGCCTCCGTGAGGCGGGACGCCGTACTCGAACGCATCAAGCAGGTGACCGAACCGTTCGCGGATGGACTCCCGTGAGTGGCCGAGGATCTCGAAGACTCTTTCCTGGAGGGCTCGGTCGTGAATGCGGATGCTTCCTCCGCCAAGCTCGTAGCCGTTGCAAACGATGTCGTATGCGTGAGCTCGGACGTCGTACGGGCGCTCGTCGATGAACGCCAGGTCACCCTCCATTGGTGAGGTGAATGGGTGGTGGCCGTAGGTGAGCTTGCCCTCGTCATCCTCCTCGAAGAGGTACATCGGATAAACCCACAGGAAGCGCCACTCGTTTTCGCGAATCAATTTGCGACTGCGCGCCACCTGCTGCCGGATCAAGCCCAACACCTTCTCGGCTCGGCGGCGCTTGTCCGCCACCATCAGCACGAGGTCATCGGGACCAGCGCCCGTCGCGCCCTTGATTCCAGCCATCTCTGGTTCCGACAGGAACTTGTCCAGCGGGCCGGGCAACCACGCGAGGCCTTTGGCACCTGCTCCTTTGGCGATCGTGGAGAGGTCATCGAGCTCGCGGCGCGTCATGTCCTTTCCGCCCGGGACGGCAAAACCGCGGACCACGCCACCGTCCGCGAGCACGGTCTTGAAAACCTGCGCTTCCGTTTGGGCCAGAACCTCTCCGAGGTCCGCGATGACCAGCTCGTAACGAAGGTCGGGCTTGTCGGTGCCGTACCGAAGGAGCGTGTCCTTCATGTCCAGGCGTGGAAAGGGAGTGACGATGTCGACGTCGAGGATCTGCTTCCAGATGCGCGCCCACAGGCCTTCGATGAGCGTGAATATGTCCTCTTCGTCGCAGAAGGACATCTCCAGGTCCAGCTGCGTGAACTCCAGGGCCCGATCCGCGCGCAGGTCCTCATCACGCAGACATCGCGCGATCTGGTAATAGCGCCCAAGGCCGCTCACCATCAAGAGCTGCTTCAACTGCTGTGGTGATTGCGGAAGGGCGAAGAATTCGCCATGGTGCAGCCGCGACGGCACGATGAAGTCGCGCGCACCTTCAGGTGTTCCCTTCACCAGCAGCGGCGTTTCGACCTCGATGAACTCGTGCTCGTCCATGTAGCCGTGGATGATCTTGTTCACGCGGTGCCTCAGCTCGAGGATGCGCTGCATCCGGGGACGCCGAAGGTCGAGGTATCGGTACTTGAGACGAATCGTTTCGTCCGCGTTCGTCTCGTCCTCGATTGGAAACGGAGGGGTCTTGGCGCGAGTGATGATCTCGAGCTCCGAGGCTTCGACCTCAACGTCGCCGGTCGGCATCGCCGGGTTCTCAGAGCCGTTTGGCCGGCGCGCCACGACGCCTTTCACGCGCACCACAAATTCCAACCGCAGGTTGGAAGCAAGATCGCGGGTCTCAGCTGATTTGAACACCACCTGCACCGCTCCCCAGCGATCGCGGAGGTCGATGAAGATGAGCCCTCCATGGTCTCGGCGACGGCCAACCCAGCCATAAAGCTCGAGCTCATGACCTTCGTCCGACGCACGCAGCGAACCGCAATGGGGAGCGCTGAACCCGCTCAAGCGAGACGCACCGGGAGCTCCGCCCATGAGACCTCCACCTGCTCCCCGCTACTCATGTCTTTCAGCTGTGCGACCCGGCGCTTGACGCCGTCAGGCGTAAGCAGGACGACCCACTTCGCGCCGAGCTTGTTGGCCCACTTCATCTTTGCGCGCAGGCTCCTCGGTTCGTAGTCGACCGCTGCAGAGCGGGCGCCACGGCAGATGCGCGCCACCTCCGCAGCTTCGACCGCCAGGTCTCCGTCCGGCAAGACCACCACGTCCGCATCCGCGGTGACGGGGACCTCCGGTCCGGTCGCGGCCATCAGGTCCACGACGCGGTCGATACCGCCGGCGAATCCGACGCCTGGCGTCGACGGCCATCCCTCGGCCTCCGCGAGGCCGTCATAACGGCCCCCCGATGCAAGGGCGTCCTGCTGGCCTGACGCGCCACCCGGATAGAACTCGAAGACCGTTCGCGTGTAGTAATCCAGGCCGCGCACGAGGTAGGGATTCAGCTGGTATTCGATTTCCGCAGAGTCAAGCAGGCGCTGAACCGCCGTCCAATGTGCGGCGCATTCGTCACACAGGTGATCGATGATCTTCGGGGCTTTTGCCTTGAATGGTTGGTCTTGCGCGACCTTGGAATCGAGGAGACGCAAAGGATTGCGTTCGAGCCGAATCTGCGAGTCGTAGTGCAGCTCGGACTTGAGCGGCCTGTAGTAATCCTTTAACCGCTCGAGGTAGGCAGGGCGGCACTTATCGTCACCGATCGAGTTCAGCTCAAGGCGCAGATTTCGCAAGCCGACCTCCCCGAGCCAGCCATTCGCAAGCTCGATCACTTCGGCGTCGAATCCCGGGCTCGAGCCGCCGATCACCTCCACGTCGAGCTGCACGAACTGGCGGTACCGGCCTTTTTGTGGCTTGTCGTGGCGAAACATGGGACCGATCAAATAGAGACGCGAGGGCTGCGGGCCCTGGTTCAGCCCGCGTTCGAAGTAGGCGCGTACCACACCGGCGGTTGCTTCGGGCCGCAGCGCCAAGTTTTGCGAGCCCCGCTTCTCGAGCCGGTACAGTTCCTTCGCTACCGCATCGGTTTCCTCCCCGACACGCTGAATCAGTTCGAGCTGCTCGATGATCGGCGTCGACATCTCCTGGTAGCCGAACCTTTTTGCCACATCGGCAGCGCCCTGTTCCGCCTGCCGCCACAGTGGGATGACTGCCGGCGGGAGGTCTCGGACTCCGCGGGCGGCTTTGATCGGCTGGGAACGATTCATAAGAGTGACGATTGTAAGAACCTACGGTTACTATCAGTCGCCGGTGACCACCCCCCTCGTCCAGATCGTCGCCATGGTTCTAGCCGTGCTGGCCCTGATCATGGGCGCATACCTGCTCATCATCGGCCGGCGGCCATGGCGCGGCGGAGAGGACACCAAGGTGGCGCCGCGCGTCAGGTTGCTGGGCCTCAGCTACATCCTTGTCTTTGGCGCCGCGATGATCCAGATCATCAGCCAGCCGCAGGGCGTGGAGGCGGAGGCGCTTGGGGGATTGATGGTGCTCGGGGGCGTGATCGTCATCGTCGTGGTGTTGCTCGAGGCGAGGGCGTCGCGGCTTGCCGGGCACGAAGATCGGCTGGACTCGCGTTTGAAGGGCTAGTAGAAAACTACTTCTTTCTCGGCCCTCTCCCCGACCCTCTCCCTGCGGGGAGAGGGGGCTATAGTCCCGCTTTCTCTCTTGTCGTTCGGTAGCCGGCTGCGGCTTTGAAGGCTTCGGTCAGGTCGTCGAGGTGGACCGGTTTGCTCATGTAGTCGTCGAATCCCGCCTTCATGCAGCGTTCCTCGTCTCCCGGGCCGGCCATCGCGGTGAGGGCGATGAGCCGAGGCCGGCTTCCGCGTGGCCAGCGCCTGCAGATCGCCTCCGCCGCCGCAAGCCCGTCCATCTCAGGCATCAGCACGTCCATCAGCACCGCGTCGTACGGCTCCTGGGCCACGGCGGCCACGGCCTCACGCCCGTTGGAGACCACGTCGGCACTATGGCCAAGCTTCACCACGAGGCGCTTGAGGAGGTTCTGGTTCAGTGCGTTGTCGTCCGCGATCAGCACGCGCAGCCCACCTGCGACGACCTCAACTGCGGGCTTCGGCGCCTCGACCTTGTGGACTCCCACCTGGACCATGACGTCGTGCAGCGTCCGGGCCCCCACCGGCTTGGTCAGCGTGGCCTGGATGACGCCGCTGTCGGCGGCCTCGGCGACTTCGGGCCCCGGAGCCGTCACCGCGATCAACACGATGGGCAGCTGGTCGGCACGCTTGAGCGAGCGCAGCACGGCCGAGAGACCGAGCCCGTCGAGGACTGGGGGCCGGTGCTCCACTACCGCGATGTCAAAAGGATGGCCCGCTTTCACCGCGTCGAGCGCCTCTTCCGGCGTGGTGGCCGTTGCCGTGGCGCCCCATTGCTCCGACTGAAGGGCGAGCACGCGCCGTTCGGTCGGGTCGGCCGTCACGACGAGGACCCGCATCGCTTCGAGCGTGAGCTGAGAGGTGGTCACCGACGCCGGCAAGACCTCGGCCAGGATCGTGAACTGGAACGACGTGCCCGCGTCAGGGCCGGCCTCGACGCCGCCCTGCTCGACGCGCAGCTCGCCGTCCATCATTTCGACGAGACGTTTGGTCGTCGCGAGGCTGAGGACCGCGAGCCGGTCACCCGGCTCGAGCCGGTCGCGAGGATTGGCGACGCCGTCAAGTCCGCCGCGAAGTATCCTGGCCGGAATCCCGCGACCCGTGTCGCGCACAGTGAAGCTCAAGGCGACCAGGCCGCCTCGGTCCTCGAAGCCCAGCTCGACTCCCACCCCGCCGCGGAAGGTGCGTTCGATTCCTCCATGCAGCAGCGATAGCACGATCTGCTCCAGCCGGCGCGAGTCGCCGACGATGACGCTCGGCACGTCCGGCGCGGCCTGGAAGGAGAGGTCGAGGCCCTTCGCCCCCGCTGCATCGGACACGAGCCCGATGCAGCTCTCGACACTGGAGCGCACATCGAATGGATGGAGGGCGAGCTCAAACGCGCCGCTCTGGATGGTCGCGGCATCGAGCACGTCGTCGACCAACCTGGCGATTTGCTCCGCGCCGATCTCGACGATCGATGCCAGCTCGCGCTCTTCGTTGGACGCGGCGCTGGCGGACAGCAGCCCGGCCGCGCCGACGACGGCGTTGAGCTGGTTGCGCACCTGGTGACCGAAGTCCCCCAGAAGCTCGGCATCCAGCACGCCCTCCTGGGGTACGCCGTTTGCGTGAGCGCCCTCTTCCACCGGCTTCACCTCGTCGCCCATCAGTTGAGCTGCTCCGCCGGCGGCTGGCTCGTGGGTACGAACATCGAGTCCGGCAGGTTGACGCCGTTGGAAACGAAATGGGCTTGAAAGATCGACTTGGTGCCGGTCGCGCTGTGATACCCGATGGCGCGCCCGTCCGGCGTCACGCCGACCTGGTGGAAGACGAAGACCTCCTGCAACGCGATCTCGCCTTCGACCAACCCAATCACCTCCGCGATGCTCACCACCTTGCGAGCTCCGCCGCGGAGCCGTTCAGTCTGCACGATGACGTTGACGGCGGACGTGATCTGGCTCCGGATGGCACGCGATGGAAGCTCCGTGCCGGCCAGCAAGACCAGCGTTTCCAGACGGCCGAGGCCGTCGCGCGGGTTGTTGGCGTGCAGGGTGCTCATCGAGCCGTCATGCCCGGTGTTCATCGCCTGCAGCATGTCCAGCGCCTCCGGGCCCCGACACTCGCCGACGATGATCCTGTCGGGGCGCATTCGCAAACAGTTGCGGACCAGGTCTCTGATCGAGATCGCGCCGCGCCCCTCGACGTTTTGGGGCTTCGACTCGAGGCTGATCACGTGAACCTGGCGCAGCCGGAGCTCGGCTGCGTCCTCACAAGTGACGATGCGCTCGTTGGACGGGATGAAGCCGGAAAGGACGTTGAGCAGCGAGGTCTTGCCGGACCCCGTTCCACCAGAGACGATGATGTTGAGCCGTGTCTTCACCGCCGAGTCGAGATACTCCATCATCGCCTCGGTCGCGCTGCCGCTCATGACGAGCTTCTCGGGCGACAGCACCTCGCGGCCGAACTTGCGGATCGTGAGGCACGGCCCGTAGATCGCGACCGGTGGGATCACGACGTTGACACGCGATCCATCCTTCAATCTTGCGTCGCACATCGGCTCCGACTCGTCGACGCGGCGGCCGATCGTAGAGACGATCCGGTCGATCACCCGCCGCAGGCTGTCCTCGTCCTCGAAAGCGAGGTTGGTCAGCTCGATGCGGCCGCGGCGCTCGACGAAGATCTGCTCCGGCCGGTTGACCATGATCTCGGAGATCTCAGGGTCACGCAGCAGTGCTTCGAGCGGACCGAGACCGATGACCTCGTCAAACAGGATTTCGACCAACCGCTCCTTGTCGGCCGCCGTGACCAACGCGGCCGGCGGCTTGGCGCGGAAGTGGTCCTCGGTCAGCTGCAGCAGCAGTCGCCGGATCCCAGCGCGATTGTTGATGTCGATGGCGGCTGCGTGCCGGCTCAGGAGCTGGGCGTGGATCTCACCTTTGGCGGCGGCGAGGGTGGGGCTCAACAGCGCCGAAGGTTCCAGCGTGCGGAACTGCTCGGTGCTCGGCTCGGGCGGGGGCGCAACCGCATCGCGAGGCACGATCCGGCGTTCGGCCGGCGCGACGGTCACCGCGCCGTCGGTGCCCGGCCCCGGTGCCGCCGCTCCAGGCGCTGTGGCGACCGCGGGCCCCTGCTGGTACCGGCGGTCGAAGCGCTCCGATAGTTTCATGCGGGGCGCGGCTCGGCCGCAACGTGCAGCCGCCGCTGAGCCTGCATCGCCGCTTTCTTGACGTCGGCGTCGGGCTCCCTTTGGATCAGAGTGCGCAAGCCATCGGACGAAGTCGGGTCAGCGATCATCCCCAGTGACTTGCACGCGGCGATCCGGACCGCCTTCGGCCAGCGCCGGTCGTGGGCGATGCCCAGGAGTGGCGGCACCCGCAGCGTGTCGTGCCGCAAGCCGCAAGCGAGCACCGTCACGACGGCGGCCTTCTCACTCTCCGGCTGGCGCATCAGAGCTTCGATATCGAGGTCGGAGGCGGCCATCGAGAGCGCGATCGCCAGGCGGTGGGTCGGAATCTTGTCCGCCGCCGCCATCAGCGCCTCAACCGCCCGACGCCCGCCGACGAGACCGAGGGCGCGAATTGCGGAATCGCGCACCTTGGGGTTCTTGTCCTGGACGAGGTCCGCGATCCACATGACCGAGCCGGTGAGGCGGAGCGAGCCGCAAAGGCGGGCCGCCGCGGCCCTGGTCAGAGGGTTCGGGCTGACCAGAGAGTTGAGCAGCTCGTCGGCGAGGCCCGAGCGCCGGAACGGCTCGGTGATGCGCCATTGCCCGGTCAATCCGGGGCCTGCCTGGTTGAGAGCGGCGACTATCACCGCTCCGACCTTAGACGGCTCCGCCATTAATTCAGCCGCGGAAGCGTTCAGCACGACCTGGGGCTCGCCGGTCAAGGCCGCGTTAAGGACCCGCTCAATCTGGGCCGCCAGGCGAGATCGCGGAGCGCGGGAAGCGGCCCCCGACCGCTTGGTCAGGCGCTGCAGATCGATCTCGGCCGGAGGCCTCGTGTTCAAAGCTAGTACTGAGATGCCCGGAAGATCCGGGGGGACGTTGGTACATTATCGGCGAATTGACCCCCCGTGAGGTTCGCGAAGCCGATCGGGCCCAGGAGGAAGAGCCACACCAGGTGGGCGCCAGCAGCGGTCCCGCCGACGACCAGACACCGTCAACCCTGCAGTTGAGAGCGCGGATCCTTGAGATGTCAAGTGTGTTCGCTGAGCTCAGCGACGGGGCGCTCCGGGCGGTCGCGCGACGCATGCGAGCCGTTGGGCTGACAGCCCGCGACACGCTGCGTCTCAAAGCCCAGGGCGGGGACGTGGTCCTGTTCCTCGCGTCCGGACAGGTCGAAGAGTCGATCACCGACGGCACAGGCAAGGTCCTGCTGACGCGGCGCCCGGCGCCCGGAGACCTCGTCATCCTCCCCGCACCGAGGACCAAGGACCGCTACCAGACGGCCATCTACGGACTGAGCGACGCCGTGCTGCTGACGCTCGACCGGGACGGGCTTCTGGAGGGCCTGGGGCCAGACGTGGAAAAGGTGGCGCTCGCCCTCGACCGGCTGTGGGAGCAGGAGCTCTCGGCCGTGAACGCAGCCGAGGTCCAGCGTTCGTCGCGCACGGCAGCGCCCATCGTCGCCTTCTTCTCGGCCAAGGGCGGTTCCGGCGCCACGACTCTCGCCATCAACACCACCGCCGCCCTCGCGCGCAAGTTCCCGCGACAGGTCCTCCTGGTCGACCTTTCAGCGCCGTTCGGCCACGCCGCCCTTTTCGCCGACCTGATCGCCACCGGTTCGATCGCGAGCGCTTCCAAGGCGGCGGCGGTCGACTTCGAGACCGTCTTGCGCGGCAACATCGTCAACCACCGGTCGGGCATGGGCGTCCTGCCCGGCACGCTTCGCCCCGAGGAGGTCGACCTCATGACCGGCGACCTCACCGGCAGGGTGCTGGACGTGGTCGTCAGCTGGCAGCGGTTGATTCTTGTCGACCTCGGAACTTCTCTCGGCGAAGCGGCCCTGGCGGTGCTCGAGCGCTCCGAGTGCGTGGTCATCGTGATTCCGCCTGAGATCGCCGCCATGACCGACGCACGGCGTTCCCTCGCGGTGTTCCGCGACATCCTCAACATCAACGACAACCGCATCGAGCTGGTGCTCAACCAGCGGGTGCCCCATCCGCCGCTCGACCGCGCGGGTGTGGAGACGATCCTCGGCCGGAAGATGTCGGTGACCATCGGCTTCGACGACTCGCGGCCGGAGGACGCGGCCCTGGCGGGCGGACTGGTCCTCGTGCGCGACCCCAACTCGCTGGTGGCACGCGGAGCGACCGACCTGGCGAAGGTGATCGTTGCCAACTTGAAGCTGGATGGTTAGACCGACTCACCGCACGCTTTTGAAACGGATTGCGGGTTCGGTTCGCCCCTCCGGCGCTGCGCGCCACCTCCCCACAAGGTGGGGAGGCCAGAGCCAGGCGATGGTCGAGTTCGCGATCACACTGCCGATCCTCATCCTGCTCGTCGCCGGTGTGCTCGAGCTGGGACGGGGTTATGTCTTCGCCATTGCCACCTCTGACGCCGCCCGCGACGGAGCTCGCTACGTGGCGGGTAAGACGTCGACGACCAACGGCCCTGGCGTCGCCGCCATGTGCACGCTCGTCATCGCGGACCTCAAGGCGATCACCTCGACCGTGAGCTGTCCGACGACCCCCGTCGGCCACGCGCCGCCATTCAGTGCCCCAGCCGACTACACGGCGCCGGCCGCGGGGCAGGCAGTGGTGGCTGTCTACTGCGGAGCTAGCGTCAATTGCGCGGGCTCGGTGACCTCGGTCACCAACTCCGAGGTTTACGTGTACGTGTACTACGGGTTCAGCGACCTCAACCTGCTGGGAGGCGCCATCACGATCTCGGGGTCGAGCCACGCGACAACGTCGTGGTGATCCGGACGCGCGCCCGCACTCCTGCAAGTCCGAACCCCCCCACCGGCCCTGCGGGCCACCTCCCCGGCAAGCGGGGAGGTAAATTCCACTCCCGCGCCCAAGCAATGGTGGAGTTCGCTCTGGTGGCGCCGGTCGTGCTGCTCATCATCGGGGGCACGGTCGACATGGGGCGCGGGATGCTGATGTATGCGTTGCTGCAGGGCGCTTCGCGCGACATGGCGCGCCAGGCGGCCCTGGGTTACTACAGCGGATCCAACACTCTCCCGCCGGACTGCTCCGCCCTGACCACGCCCTGCTCGGGGACGTCGATCGTCAACGGCGCCCACCTGCTGGACTCATTGGGCGCGACGGTGGTGTACGCCGACTCGGGCTCGATCTCGGCCGCGCCGGCGGCCTATGGGAGCTATGCCGGGGGCACCACGACATCGCCGGGGACGATAACCCTCGTCAGCCCAAGCGGCAACCACGTCTACGTCTTCATTTATGAACTTGACTCGACCGTCGGGGCTCCGAATCCACGGTGGAGCTGTCCGTCCTGCGCGGCTGCGAACGGCGCAGCGGTTCGCACCCCCGGCCACCAGCTCGCGGTCGTGGACCTGAAGCTCCAGTGGCAGCCGGTGCTGGCCAAGTTCCTCGGCATACCGACCGTCATCACGTTCGATTCGCAGACCGTCATCCGGATGGAGTTCTGATGCGGCGGCGCCGCAAGTCCCAGTCCGGCCAGGTCATGGTGCTGGTGGCGGTGTCGCTGATCGCGCTCATCGGGTCGGCGGCGCTCGTGCTGCTGGCCGGGTCGGCCGAGTGGCAGAAGAACCAGCTGCAGCAGGTGGCCGACCAGGCTGCGCTCGAGGCGGCGCTGAAGATCGGCATCGGATGCGACGCGGCCAAGGCGAAGATCGTGATCGACGCCGCAGATGCAGCCGTGGCGAAGCAGCGCACGGCGTCCGGTGCTTACAGCGGAGTCGGGGGCGGCCCCTGTGCCACCGGGTACAGCGCGTCGCAACTGTTTTCCAACGGCACGTTGAGCGCGGCGATCAACTACCCCTACCGAGCGCATCAGCAACAGGTCGAGGTGATCCTGACGTTGACTCTGCCCATCTCCTTCGGCACCGTCGTCGGCAAAACGAGCACGACCGTGGTCCGGCGAGCCGTCGCCCAGGCGCTTCCGGGCTCGGTGCCAGCCCTCTCCGCCACGACCCTCTCGTGCACGGGCGGCCAGGTCAACGTGGCTGGAAGCTTCCTCGCGCAGAACTCGGTCACGCTGAGCGGCGGCTGCGCGCTTTACTCCCACACCCGATTCGACGCGGCCTCCAGCACCTATTCCGATCTTGGAAACACATCGGTGTACGCGGACAGCCAGGCCTGGGGCGCCGGCAGCTGCGTCGCCGGCGCCAACACGGGGTCCACCAACGCGATCTGTGCGGACGGCGCCGAGCTCACCGGTCATGTCACACCGACGTGTGGGACCACGACCGCGTTCTTATCGGCCGGGGACGCCGCGATCAACCCCAACCCATGCGCGGCGGGCGTCGCGCGTCCGCCGGTTGCGCCGGTCTCCACCAGGCTGCCGCCGGAGCCCAACACCGATCCCACCGCGATCGCGCAGCTCATTGGAAACGGCGGGGCCGCGTGCTCCCCCGCCGGAGCCTACGCGCCAATCGTGGTCAACGGAGTGACCATCGGCACCGGCCTCTCGGCTCCGACCCTGGTGAGCGGCTATTACCACTTCAAGCCCAGCTGCTACGGCTATTTGAACATCGGGCCCCTCAGTGCGGGGATCTCCAAGGTCCAGGTGGGGCCGGAGATCACGGCGAGGCACTTCATCACCCCGACTTTCCTGGGGCCAACCACATCGGGAACGCTGCTTGTCGCCATGATCCGTTCCGATGCGACGCCGACCAAGTTCGACGCGCCCGCCGGCTGGGTAGAAGCCGGCGTCCCAAGCCAGGCCGGAACCAGTCCCCGCACTGAGATCTGGTACTACGTGAACACACCGGTCTGGGCCGGGCCCATTACATTCACGATCACCCCGGCCAACATCGACAGCACGGCCCAGCTTTCGGAATGGCGCAACGTGGCAGCGGTCAACCCGGTGGACACGACCGGCAACTTCACAGCCGGCGCCAACCAGTTGACTGGGACCGTCTCGACAGCCGGCAACCTCGCAGCGGCCAACGAGCTGGTGATTACCAACGACGGCGTGCTCGAAAATCTGGCTGGCCAGACCATCTCGAACCCCGCGGGTTGGATCAGCCTGGCCAACGATCCCCTCAACGGGTTCACGTCGGAATACAGGCTCGACCTCCCGGCCGGCGCGCCAGCGAGCGAAAAGGAGACGGCCAGCGTGGCGACCACCTGGGGGATCGTGATCGCCGCCTTCAAAGGCGGCGGCGGCGGACTCGGGGTGGTGTTCGACCCAGGGTTCTACTACTTCAACGGCTACGACGGGGCCGCCTTCACGAACGGCGGCATCTGCCTGAACGGAGGCACCCTCCTGGCGCAGGACACAACGCTCGAGTTCGTCAACAAGGCAAGCCTTACGTCCGGCGACTGCACCGCGGGAGGCGGCGCTAACTGCGTCAGCCCTTGCCAGCTCGGGTCCACGCCGTGCTCGATCTCAAACTGCCCACCCAATGCGCCCCTCTCATCGTCCAGCCTCACCTGGTTTGCCGCACCGTGCAGTTCAGCACCGGCCGGCGACTCGAGCTGTCCCGGTCCTGGCTGGTGCACCAACGGCGATCGCGCGTGTCTGAACGTTTTGATCTGGTCGAGCAGCACGGGGCAGATCGCGATCAAGGGACCCAACACCCAACACTGGCTGCTGGGCTCGATCTACTGGCCGGGGACGTGCACAGACACGGTCAACGGGACCTCGACCATCGCGGGAACGGTCTTTTGCGGCAACCTCTCGATCTCCGCCGGAGCCGGAGCCGGGACGGCGATCGGCGGCGACTACGGGATCGCGACCTCCCTGGTCGAGGCGATTCTCGTCGAATGAGTTGCGCCGATCCGCGCACCATGCCAAGCTGCGCGTGCCCAGCTAGATGTCAACTACCAGCGCAGATGTCGCCCGCCCGCGGCGGGGACGCCTGTACATCATCATCGGAGCCGTCCTCGCCGTGCTCGCATTTGCAGCCGCGGCGGGCCTGGCGAGCCTCTCCCTGCTCCCGGGGAGCTCGTCGGGCACACGCATCGTCGTGGCCAAAAACGACATCGGGGCCCGAACCAAGATCCAGGAATCTGACCTGGTGCTGAGCGTTGTCAACCCGGCGCCCAAGCAGGCATTCACCAAGATCAGCGATGTCGTCGGCAAAGGCGCTCGTGTCGACATCCCGGCAGGAGACCCGGTCAGCGCCAACCTCATCGCGCCGGCCAGCGACCTGCTCAGCACCAGCGACGTCGCATACCTCCCCATCCCGTCCGGCTTCGTCGCGTTGACCGTGCCGACTGGAGAGCTCGTGGGAGTCGGCGGCTACCCGCAAGTAGGCGATCGCATCACGATGCTCGCGACCATCAACACGTCTGTGTTCGGCGCCGGCTCGCCGGTACCGGTCGTGCGGACGGTCTTCAGCAACCTCGACATCCTCAGAGTCGGTCCCGTGACCGCGCAGAACGCCACCGGGGTCTCGAGCAGCCTGACCCTGCTCATGGACGGATGCGATGCCGAGTACCTCTTCTGGTTGCTCAACAACGCGACCCTGAAGTACACCCTCGAGTCGTTCAAGGACTACACGGCCACCCCCAGCCAGCCGGACCCCGCCTGCCCGAGCGTCTCGTCCGCCGGCGGAGTTGGACCCAGAGAAGTGGACAAGCGCTGGCACTTCACCGCCGGCTGAGCCATGTCGACCAGCGTCATCCTGATCGCGGCCGCCGCGGCCATCGGCGTCGGATTGGTGGTGTTCGGAATCCTCGGGCCGGGGCGGGCGGAGGCCGGCGGGGCGCCTAGCGCCCGGGTTACCTACCGCACGCTCGCCGACGTCCGCGAGCAGCTGCGCCGGAGATTCGAACCGACCGGCGCGCCGGTGTGGATCGCCTCTAACCAGAAGGCGAACTCACTCGCCGCCGACCTCGCCAGCGCGGACCTGCAGCTTCGGCCGTATGAGTTCCGGCTGGTCCAGGGCGCGTCAGCCCTGCTGTTCGCGCTCGTGGCCCTCCTCCGATTCGGAATCTCGATCCCGGTCGTGATCCTGGCTATCATCGGGTTCGCGCTTCCCGCCCTCTACCTTCGCAACCGGCGCGGCCACCGCCTCGCCCAGTTCGAAACTGGGCTTCCGCGGGCGATGGAGCTGATGGCGAACTCGATGAAGGCCGGCCAGTCGATCGCTCAATCCCTGCGAGCGGTGGTCGAGAACGCCGGCCCACCGGTGTCGGATGAGTTCGGCCTCGCCCGCCGGGAGATCGAGCTTGGCGCCTCGATCGAGAGCGCCCTCGGGAACATGGTCACGCGAATCGGCAGCGCTGACCTGAGGCTTGTGGTCATGGTGATCACGATCCAGCACTCGGTCGGCGGTGACCTGCCGGCCATCCTGATCAGCCTCGGCGTCGCCATGAAACAGCGGGCTGAGATGCGGGCGGAGGTCCTCGCGGCGACAGCGCAGTCGAGGGCTTCGTCGCTGATCATCACGCTGCTGCCCATCGCCGCAGCCCTCGGCCTGTACTTCCTGGTGCCCGGCTACATGCATCCGATGTTCACCAGTCCTTTGGGTTGGTTCCTGCTCGGAATCGCGGCCGTGATGCTTGGGATCGGCAACTTCATCATCCGCCGCCTGACGGCGATCACATGATCTGGCTGCCGCTTCTTTTGGGCGTCGTGGCCGCAGCCGGCGTATGGCTCCTGGCGGCGGGCATTGTCGCGGCCCGTGCGGGCGATGCGACCATGCTGGCAAGGCAGAGACTCGCCCGCCAGGACATCGGTCTGGGCCAGAGCGCCGTCGCGCTCGAGCTCGAGAGGCCTTTCCTCGAGCGGCTCCTGGCGCCCACGCGGCGCTGGTTCGACCGCCAGATGACCAGGCTGACGCCTGCCACGCAAGCCGCAAACTTCCGCAAGCAGCTCGACTTCGTCGGCGACCCGTTTGGGCTCGACCCGGCTGGACTCCAGGCATTGCGAATCACCGCAGCCGCGGGCCTGGGGGCGCTCGGGGTGGCGCTCGGGGTGCTGATCGGCACGCCGTTCGCGATCGGGGTGGCCCTCCTCATCGGCGTGGCGATGGGGTTCTACATGCCGGTGCTGTGGCTCGACCAGCTCGTGCGGCAGAGGCGCGCCGAGCTGGAGGCCGTGCTGCCGAATGCGCTGGACGTGGTCGCGATCAGCATGGAGGCGGGTCTGGGCCTCGACCGCGCGCTCGAGCAGCTGGTGCGGCACCAGGAAGGGCCGCTCACGCTGCTGGTGGCGCGCGCCCTCCGCGAGATCGAGCTCGGGCGGCCGCGTGCCGACGCACTGGAGGACATGGCCGCCGCGACCGGTGTCGAGGACTTCACCTCACTTGTGAAGGGCATCCTGCACGCCGAGCGGACGGGGGTGCCGATCGCCCGCACCATCGCCGCACATTCGGCCCAGATGAGAGTGAAGCGCCGGCTCAAGATACGTACCGACGCCGCGCGCGCTTCACTCAAGATCCTGCTGCCCACGGTCGGGTGCGTCTTCCCGACGCTGTGGCTGATCCTCCTCGGGCCGGCGCTGATCGTGGCGCTCTCTTTGGGTCACTGAGTGGGGCCGGCGCTTACGTATCGCGCAGCTTGTAGGCTCGGGATCCGGGCGGCGCCTGCCCCGGGGCAAGCATAGCGACCGCAACCAAGGTCTCTACGTCAGAAAAGGGTTTGTCTTTCTTTCGCGACCAATCGTGGTGGATGGGCCGTGGCCGCTGTAGACCGTCAGCTCGTCCGGCTGGCTGAGCAGCTTCGCGTTGATCCCTTCCAGCAGGGCCTTGCCGTTTGAGTTGGAGAAGTCGGACCGCCCGATGGAGCCCGCGAAGAGCGCGTCTCCGGTGAACAGGTTGGCGCCGATCTTCAACGTGACGCCGCCAGGGCTGTGGCCCGGCGTGTGCAGCACCTCGAACACGAGCGAACCCGCACGAAACGTCTCGCCCTCGATGAGGTTCACCACGTTCTCGATCGGCTCTGTCGTAGCGCCGAATTCACGACGCAGCGGGCGCCCTTCCGTCACAACGTGCCGCTCTGTTTCATGGACCGCGACGGGGATCGGCCCACAAGCATCGATCAATGCCGACAGGCCGCCGACGTGGTCGACGTCCGTATGTGTCAGCAGAATCGCGTTGACTTTCGCGTTTCGCTTGCGCACCAGGTCGATCATCAGCTGAGGCTCGAGGTTGGCGTCGATGATGACCGCGTCGTGGTTTGCCTCGTCCTCCACGAGGTACGAGTTGGTGCGAAACTGCCGGTCCGCCGTCGCCTCGATCCGGATCGTCACGAGGCTTCGCGAGCGACCGTATGCACGTCCTTCACCCCCTCGAGCTTTTCCATGAGCCGCGAGAGCTGCGCGAGCGAGTCGATCTCCACGGTGGTCGAGACAACCGCTGTCTTGTCGTCGTAGACGTGGACTTCGAGAGAGGACATGTTGACGCGATTCTCGGCCACCACGGTTGCGATGTCGCGCAGCAGGCCCTGCCGGTCCCAGGCTTCGATCTTGATCGCGACCGGGTAGAGATGCGTGGCCTCCGAATCCCAGTCGACGGGCACCACCCTGGCCTGGTCCTGCGCGTTGACGGCGTTTATGCAATCGACGCGATGCACGGTGACGCCCTTGCCGCGCGTGGTGTAGCCCACGATCGCATCGCCCGGCACGGGTTGGCAGCAGGGAGCGATCTTGGTCAGGATTCCCTTCTCACCGCGCACCAGCACTCGTGGAGTCGGTTGGACGTTGGGAATGAGTGGGATCGCGTGCAGCTCTCCGTCCGGCGTGCCGAGGCTGAGTGCCATGCGCATCACGACCGAGTGCGGAGAGAGGTCGCCATAGCCGATCGCAGCGAGGAAGTCGTCGATCGCGCCGTACCTGTGGAGAGCCGCGATCTCACCCAACTTCTGTTCGTCAAGGTCGGCGAGGTTCATGCGGTGCATGCGGTGAAGCTCTTTGTCCAGCAGGTCGCGGCCCTTGGCGACGTTCTCCTCGCGCCTCTGGCTCTTGAACCATTTGCGGATGCGCTCCTTGGCGGACGCGCTCTTGACGAAGTTGAGCCAGTCGCGACTCGGCCCATGCGGTCCCTTCGAAGTGAGGATCTCGACGATCTCGCCGTTCTGGAGCGCGTAGTCCAACGGAACCATTCGCCCGTTGACCTTGGCGCCGATGCACCTGTGTCCGACCTCAGTGTGAATTCGATAGGCGAAGTCGACCGGTGTCGAGTCGGAGGGCAGGTTCAGCACGTCGCCCTTCGGCGTGAATACATAGACCTCGTCCTGGAACAGGTCGACCTTGACGGTGTCGAGGAACGACTCGGCGTCCCCCACCTCGTTCTGCCACTCGAGCAGGCTGCGCAGCCAGGACAGCTTCTGGTCGAAGCTCGCGTCTTTGCCGCCTTCCTTGTACGTCCAGTGGGCCGCGACCCCGAACTCCGCGACGCGATGCATCTCGTGCGTTCGGATCTGGATCTCGATCGGCTCGCCCGTGTGCGTGATGACCGTGGTGTGGAGCGATTGATAGCCATTCGATTTCGGCATCGCCACGTAGTCCTTGAAGCGCCCGGGGACCGGCTTCCAGAGCGAGTGCACGACACCGAGAACGCCATAGCAGTCGCGCACCGAGTCGACGTGCACCCGAATCGCGGAGAGGTCGTAGATCTCCGAAAAGTCCTTGTTCTCGCGGGTCATCTTCTGCCAGACCGAGTAGATGTGCTTGGGGCGCCCTGTGATCTCCGCCTGGATGCCGACCTTCTCTAGCTCGCGGGCCAGGATCTCGCGCAGGTCCGACACCAGCGTCTCCCGGTCGTGCCGCTTGCGCGCGATCCGCTTTACGACGTCCTCATATGCCTCGGGCTCCAGCTGGCGGAAGGCCAGGTCTTCGAGCTCCCACTTGATCTGGCCGATCCCGAGCCGGTGCGCGAGCGGAGCGTAGATGTCGAGCGTCTCGCGCGAGATCTTGCGTCGCTTCACCTCGGGCAGCGGATCGAGGGTGCGCATGTTGTGAAGGCGGTCGGCGAGCTTGATGAGGACGACCCGAAGGTCCTCCGCCATCGCGACCATCATCTTGCGGATGTTCTCCGCCTGCTGCTGCTGGTCGGAGCGCAGCGCGATCCGGCCGAGCTTGGTGACCCCATCCACCAGCTTGGCGACCTCCGGGCCGAACTCGCGCTCCACCTCGTCGGCGGTGAGCGCCGTGTCTTCCACCGTGTCGTGCAGCAGGGCAGCCGAGATTGTCGGCGCGTCGAGCTCCAGGTCGGCCAGGATGGCGGCGACCTCCAGCGGGTGGTTGACGTATTCCTCGCCGGACAGGCGGCGCTGTCCCGTGTGGGCGCTCGCGGCGCGCTCATACGCCTTCCTGACCATCTGCTGACCCTTGGGATCGAGGTGGTCGGCGACCCGGAGAAGCTCTGAAACCGTCATCTGGTGCTCGGGGAGAAGTTTAGAAGGCGAATTTCCGGAGCCCTGTGTATCTGGGTTCCTATTGCTGGACACGCTCCTAGACTTACCCATCGCCAGTGAACTCAGAACGGGCGACATTTGCTCTCCGCATCGGCTTTGCGGCGGCGGCGGCCGCCATCGTGCTGGTCGGCGCGTCGCTGAACGTCACTGGACACTCAGGTGGGGACGCGTTCTTCGCCATCGTGGCCGGTCTGCTCGCGCTGGGTTCTGGAGCGCTCAACGTCAACTGGCAGGGCTCGGTTCCTCTTGGCGTTGCCGCGCTGTTGGTCACCCTCCTCTCGGATCACTTCGACCTGCGCAACCCAGGGCTCCTCCTCCAGGTGGCGGGCCTCCTTCTCCTCGGGATCGGAGGTTTCGTGGGGAGCATCGCCTACCGAAGTTTCTCGCGAGCGATCAGCACACACGCGGTCGACCTCGAGGCGGTTCGGATCGAGCTCCTGGCCAAAGAACGGGCGTTCATGGCGGCCACGGCGGACGCGGACCACCCCAAACACCCTGGCGACGTCGCGGCTTTCGCCATCATCGCCCGAGAGGCGGGCGCCGACTTCGCGTGCTACTACGCCTCGTCTCCCGATGGCAAGCAGTTCGTTCCGCAACCGCCAGGCATCGGTCTCGATCGCCTGCATCCGATGCCGGTGCAGCGCCACGCCAAGAACGCCGGGCCGCTGCTCAGCGCGGTGGAGGCGGGCAGGGAGTACATCGGCAACGATCAGACGGCGCTTTCAGAGCTGGTGCACTACCTGCCGGACGACCTCCACGTCGCGCGGTTGATGGCGGTGCCGATGCGCATCGGAGACCTGATTGGCGGGTTCATCCTGCTCGGGAAGAAGGAGGGCGACTTCGACGACGACGACCGCCGGCTCGCGGTGACTCTGACCCTGCGCGCCGGCGCGCAGCTCGCAAGCGCCCATGCCGTCGCCGCGTCCCGGAGGGAGTCGGCGCGCTACTCGCTGATGAACGAGCTCATCAAGGAGGCGTCGGGCAAGACGATGGACGAGACGCTGCAGCTCGTGCTCGACAAGGGCAAGCAGGTGATCCGCTACGACACCGGCGCGGCGGTTCTATTCCAGCCGGGCGACACGTATGTGATGCTCGGCGACGCGGGCCAAGCCTGGGGCGGCGGCCCAACCGAGCCCGCCCCCATTGACGGCCCCCTTGCCAAGGTTCGCGACGGGCAGCCTGTCCTCCGCAGCCTCATCACCGCGGACGAGCACATCTACAGCGGGATTCAGCCCGACACCGCTGGTGGGACGGTGAACGAAGCGCTCACGCCGATTCACGGCAACGGCGGGATCATCGGCGCGCTGTGCCTAGGACGCACCGGCGCGATCGGGTTCACCCAGCCTGACGTACCCGCACTGGACGAGCTGGGATCGATGGCGGGGGTCGTGCTCGAGAACTCGCGCATCCTGCAGGCCGTGACCGGCCAGGCTTCGAAGCTCGACACAGCGCTCGACGCACTCGGGGAGATCTCACAGGCGCTGACCACCGTCACCGAAGGAAAGACGGTCCTGCAGCAGAAGACCCTGGAAGCGGCGGTCCGCGTCACGATGAGCACGGCGGGGCTGCTGACGCGCACGACGCCCGACGGGCGTCAGAAAGTGATCATGTCGCTCGGGTTCCCCGCCACTGTCGGCGAGATGGAGTTCCAGAACGGCCAGGGTGTGGTCGGGGCGGTGATGCTCAGCGGGCGGCCCACCGCGGTGCCAGACGTCACGGCCAGCTTTGACCTCCAGGCGCCGCCGGACCTCGCCGCGTACGGTCTCCAGTCAGCGATTTGCGTGCCGATGCTGGAGGACGAGCACCTGTGGGGAACGCTCTCGGTGTTCGGCGTCAAGAAGCACGAGTGGACTGCGAACGACCAGCGCGTGCTCGCCACACTGGGCAACCAGGGCGTCGTCGCCATCAGGAACGCCGAGCTCTACGAGAACAACAAGCGCAGCATCTGGGAGCTCACCAACCTGCAGGAGGCTCTGCAGGCGGCGACGGCGAGCCTCGAGTTGAACGTGGTGTTGCAGCGAGTGCTGGCAGGAGCCGCTAAAGCCTCGTCGGCGCAGATCGGGGCGCTGGCCCTCGAGGACTCGGGCCAGCTCGTGCTCAAGGGTGGGTTTGGCACCGATTCCACCACCGCCGAGCGCCTGGCCCTTGGCCTGGGCGGCGACATCTGCCGCGACGTCATGAGCACCGGCACACCGGTGATGCAGGCGATGGGACACGAGGCGGGCGCCGACAGCCCGTTGAACCCGCGGGCTGTGCTCTGCGTGCCGATCACGCTGCGTGGCAAGCCGCAGGGGGTCTTGTTCCTGGCCAACTACCAGGTCGGGCACGTCTTCACTGACGACGACCTCAAGCTGGTCGCCGAGCTGGCGGCCCAGGCGGCGGTCCCGATTGATGCCGCCCGGCAGTTCGAGGGGCGAGAAGACGACAACATCGCCTCCCTGCAGACATTCGCCAACTTTGTGGATGCCAGGGACCCTTATACGCGCGGCCACTCCGAACGCGTCACCCAGTACTCGCTGATGATCGGGCGCCAGATGAAGTACGCCCCGAACGATCCCTTGGCCTGGCGGCGCCTCGAGCGCGGCGGCAGGTTGCACGATGTCGGAAAGGTCGGGGTGCCCGACGAGGTCCTCCGGAAGGCGGGCAAGTTAACCGACGAGGAATTCGAGCAGATGAAGAAGCACCCGGTGATCGGCTTCAACATTCTGCAAAACCTGAAGGAGATGCTCACCGACGAGCTCGTCATCGTGCGCTCGCACCACGAGCGTTATGACGGAAGGGGGTATCCCGACCACAAGAAGGGCTCCGAGCTACCCATGTTCTTGTGGATTGTCAGCGCAGCCGACGCCATCGACGCGATGACCTCGGACAGGCCCTACCGAAAGGGCATGTCGCTGCAGATCGCGGTTGATCAGGTGCGCACAGGCGCAGGGACGCATTTCCACCCGGACGTGGCCGAGGCGGTGCTAGACGCGGTCACCAACGGCTCGTTCAAGCTCGTCACGCAGACGTCGATGTACGCGGAATCGCCTGTGGTGGGGGCTTTCGAGAACCCTACGGGTTAGGGGTTCTGCGGACCACCCTCTCCCCGACCCTCTCCCCTACGGGGAGAGGGGGTTAATAAGCTTTCGCCAGCGACACTCGGTGTTTGGCCGGTTTGCCGCATACGAAGCATTTGCCTGAAGGTTTCTCTTCGGCATCCAGGGTGCGGATGGTTACTCCGCCCGCCTCTGCTTTCACGCGGTCCTCGCATTCGGCGTCGCCTGACCACGGCACCCAGACGAAGCCGCCGCGCTCTTTGAAGTGCGTCACCACCTCCTCGAGTGTCGACAGCTCGTAGGTGTTTTCTTTGCGGAACTCGTGCGCGCGGTCGAACAGCTTCTTCTGAAATGCGTCCAGCTCGCCCTTCAAACGTTGCGCGATTCCTGTCACGGGCACGGCCATGCGCTGCCGGGAGAGGCGGTCCACCATCTCGACCTGCCCGGCGTCCGCATCGCGTCCGCCGACGTTGAGGCGCAGCGGAACGCCCTTCAGCTCCCAGTGCGCGTACTTGTCGCCAGGCCGCTCGTCTCGCCAGTCGACCTTATAGCGAATGCCGGCCGCCTTCAGCTCAGGAGCCCAGCTCCCGATGAAGGCCTCGACCTTGGCCCGGCCTTCTTCGTCGCGAAAGATCGGCACGATGACGACCTGGATGGGCGCGACGCGAGGAGGGACGACCAGGCCCGAGTCATCGCCGTGCGCCATGACGAGAGCACCGACCAGGCGTGTGCTGATGCCCCACGAGGTCGAAAAGCAGAGCTCTTTTTCGTTTTCCTTGTTCGAGAAGGAGATGTCATAGGCCCGCGCGAAGTTCTGGCCGAAATAGTGGGACGTCCCCATCTGCAGCGCCATGCCGTCGCGCATGAGGCCTTCGAGCGTGAGCGTGTGCACGGCTCCGGGAAAGGTCTCCGCAGCCGACTTCTTGCCGCTGAACACGGGGACCGCCAGCCAGTCCTCGGCGATGGAGCGGTAGTAGCCGAGGATCAGCTCGGCCTCCTCGATCGCCTCCTGCGCCGACGCGTGGAACGTGTGTCCTTCCTGCCACCAGAATTCGCGCGAGCGCAGAAACAGGCGGGAGCGCATCTCCCACCGCACGACGCTGTTCCACTGGTTGGTGAGCTTGGGCAGGTCGCGATGGCTCTGGATATAGCGGCGGATGAGGTGACCGATGATGGTCTCCGAGGTGGGCCGCACGGCAAGAGGCTCCTCGAGCTCCTCCATCGCGGCTCCGGCCTTCGTGACCCACGCCACCTCGGGGCCGAACCCTTCGATGTGGGCGGCCTCTTTCACCAGCAGGTCTTGAGGGATGAGCAATGGGAACGCCCAGTTCTCGTGGCCGCTCTCCTTGATCATGTCGTCGAAGGCGCGCGTGATGTTCTCCCACATGGCCCAGCCATAGGGACGGACGACCATCATCCCGCGGACCCCAGACCAGTCCGCCATCTCCGCCTTGCGGATGACATCGGTGTACCACCGGTCGAAATCGACGGACATCTTGGTGATGTCCTTGACGAAATCCTGCTGCTCCTCTGATTCCTCGTTCATGCGTGAGTAGTCCTTTGTCGGTGAATGCTAAAGGGGTCGCCCCCTCCGGCCGCTTCGCGGCCACCTCCCCGGCGAGCGGGAGGAGACTTTATCTAATGCGGGAGCTGCGGCTCTGCCGCGATCGCGTCGATCTCGGCGAGCAGGACGGCGAGAAGCTCTTCCTGGGGCACGGTGCGGTAAAGCTTACCTTTCTTGAAAATCACGCCCTTGCCGCGGCCGCCGGTGACGCCGATGTCGGCGTGACGAGCCTCCGCCGGCCCGTTCACGACGCAGCCCATGACCGCAATGGTGATCGGCACCTTGAGCCTGGCGATGTGCGCCTCGACCGCCTTGACGGTGGGCACCATGTCGTACTCGAGGCGGCCGCAGGTCGGGCACGCGACCAGCGTCGCGGTCTCATTGCGGAATGCAAGCGTCTTCAGGATCTCGTGAGCGACGCGGATCTCCTCGCGCGGATCGGACGTGGCCAGCGAGACGCGGATCGTGTCGCCGATGCCCTCGGAGAGCAGGATGCCCATGCCCACCGCGCTGCGGATGCTCCCCGCTTCCACCGGGCCGGACTCGGTGACTCCGAGGTGGATCGGGTACGCGCGGGCCGCCGCGAACTTGCGGTTGGCCATGATGTTCGTCCACACGTCGGTCGACTTCAGCGAGACCTTGATGAACCCGGGCCCGTAGTCGAGGTCTTCGAGGATCTTGCAGTGGCCGAGCGCCACCTCGACCATGCGGTCCGCGGTCTGCTCGCGGTTGTCGCGGTCGATGGCGTGCTCCTCCCGCATGCTCTTGTGCACCTCTTCGGGCAGCGAGCCGGCGTTGACCCCGATGCGGAACGGGATCTGCCTCTCCTTGGCCGCGTTGACCACCTTCGTGACCTTTTCGCGGTCGGGGATGTTGCCGGGGTTGAGTCGCAGGCAGGCGACGCCCGCCTCGATCGCCATCAACGCGAGGGTGTGGTCGTAATGGATGTCGGCGATCACTGGGAGAGGCGAACCCTTGACGATCTCCTTCAACGCCTCGGCGGCCTCGTGGTCGGGCACGGCGGGCCGGACGAGCTCGCAGCCGGCTTCCTTGAGCTCGTAGATCTGGCGAAGCGTCGCCTTCACATCGCGGGTGTCGGTCTTCGTCATGGTCTGCACGGCGATCGGGGCAGCGCCGCCGATGACCACCCCGCCCACGTTGACCGGGATCGATTTGCGGCGCGTGACCATCATCAGTGGAGGCCGGGGAACTGCCCCGTCGCGATGCGCTGGATGTCCAGGAACGTGATCACAGCCGCCATGCCGAGCAGAGCGACGAGACCGATCCGCTGCAGGTTGAGCTCGGCGGTCCTGTCAAACGGCCGCCGGCGCAGCACTTCGATGAGGACCACGACGATGCGGCCGCCGTCCAGCGCCAGCAGGGGCAGGAGGTTCGTGAACCCGAGCGCCACGGAAAGCAGCGCAGCCAGGAGGATGTAGGTTGGAGGCCCGGCGGTTACGGCCTCCCGAGCGGTGTTCGCGATTCCGATCGGGCCGGTCAGGCCTTGGGGCCCGAGCAACCCTCCCGGTACCTGGCCGCTGATGAGCGACCACAGGCCCTGGACGATGCCGCTTACCGCGTTGAATGGAAACTCCACACCGTTCACGACCGCCGACTGAACGGTCGCGAGCTGGCGGGGAATCCCGATCCCAATGAGGCAGCTCTTCCCCTCTGCGTCGCACTTCGGACTAACCGAGTAGCTGAACGGCTGCCCGTTGGCGTGGACTCCCGCAAGTGTCAGCGGTGCTCCGGGCGCGGCAGCCTCCTGCTTGCCCACCAGGCCGGGAGTGTTGAAGGGTTGGCCATTGACGGTCCGGATGCTGTCGCCGACCTGGATGCCGGCCGCGGCGGCGGGCGAACCCGGGGAAACGCTGAAAACCTTGCCGGGGTCGGTGTTGAGCTGCGTCAGCCCGAAGGCGGTGATCAGGAGCATCGCGACCAGGAAGTTCGCCGCGGGGCCACCCGCCAGGATCACGATCCGCTGCCATGCCGCCTTGCTGTGGAAGCCGTTCGGGGCCTCGAAGTCCCCCAATTCCATGCCGCCCATACGCACGTAGCCGAGGATCGGAAAGGCCCTCAGGGCGTACAGCGTCCCACCCCTCGTGGTGGACCAGAGCCTGGTGCCCGCGCCGACCGAGAATTCGATCACCCGAACCTTGAACAGCTTGGCAAACAGGAAGTGCCCTCCCTCGTGCGGCGCGATCAGGAGCAGGAACATGCCCCCAATCCCTACCACGTACAGGACGACCGTGACCAGCTGGCTCATCTCGTCCCCAATTTACCGAACTTCGCTGCCACGGACTCTTTTTGGACGTACTCCCTCGCCCAACGGTCGGCTTCGAGGATGGCTTCGAGGGTGTCGCCGCCGCCAGGGAAGGCAGCCATGGCGCGTTCCACGGCGCGCACGATCCCGCTGAAGGGGATTTCCCCCGCCAGGAAAGCGCTCACCGCCTCTTCGTTGGCGGCGTTGAGCACCGCTGGGCGCCCGTGGCCGGCTTTGGCGGCGTCGCGGGCCAGGCGGACGCTCGGGAACCGCTTCTCGTCCAGCTCGTGGAACTCGAGCCCGCTCAGCTCCTCGAGCGGCGTCGGCTGCACCGCATCCCGAAGCCGGTCGGGGTAGCTGAGGGCGACCGCGATCGGGAGACGCATATCCGGACGCCCAAGCTGCGCCTTGAGCGAGCCGTCGACGAACTCGACCAGCGAGTGGACGACGCTCTGGGGATGGATGACGACGCTGATCTCATCGAGGTCGACAGAGAACAGGTGATGCGCTTCGATCACCTCGAGGCCCTTGTTCATGAGCGTTGCGGAGTCGACCGTGATCTTCGGGCCCATCGACCACCTGGGGTGATTCAGCGCCTGCTCTACCGTCACCTGGTCGAGGTCGAGGTCAGGGTGCGCCCAGAAAGGGCCGCCGCTCGCCGTGATGACCAGGCGCCGGACGTTCTTGCGATCCTCGCCCCACAGGCACTGCCAGATGGCGCTGTGCTCGGAGTCGACGGGCCGGATCCCTTTTGAGCCGGCGGCTTTCATGACGAGCTCGCCCGCCATCACCAGGACCTCTTTGGTCGCCAGGGCGATCTCCTTGCCGGCATGAAGGGCGGCCAGAGTTGGGGGCAGCGCGCGAGCGCTCGGGATCGCCACGACGACGAGGTCGCACCTGGGATCCGTGACCATCTCCTCGACACGGGCGTCGAAGTCCGCTTCGCCTGCGTGTCCCTGCACGAGGTACTCGGCCGTGCGCTTCGCCGACCGAACGCCTTCTGTCAGCCCGAAAAGGTGGAAGCGGTCCGGATTGCGATCGATGACGTCAAGGGTCTGCTGGCCGATCGAGCCTGTCGCGCCGAGCACCACGACGTTGATCGGGCGTGCCAGGGGCCCCCGCAAATTCACGGCGAAGCCTCCGAATTTGTGGGGTTTTTCATCACAGGATGTGGAACATCGTCACGTAGAAGAAGACGAGGATCGGGGGAAACAGGATCGAGTCCAGACGGTCGAGCACGCCGCCGTGCCCGGGGATCAGGTGGGACGAGTCCTTCATCTCTGCGATCCGCTTCATCTGCGACTCGACCAGGTCGCCCAGCTGGGCGCTCACCCCGACGAGCAGGCCCAGCGCGATTGCGTGCAGCGGCGAAATTCCCATGACACCCGAGACGCCGATCAGCATCACCAGCACGGAGCCGAGGACGCCGGCGATCGCGCCTTCGACGGTCTTGTGCGGGCTGATCTCTCTAAAGAAGGGATGGCGTCCGATGCGGCTCCCGACCAGCAGCGCCGCGGAATCGCATGCGACGACGGCGAAGATCGTGAACAGCGCCCATGCGAGCCCGTTCTGCTTGGCGCTGTAGAGCAGAAGGTAGTAGTTGAACGGCATGCCGATGTAGAGCGCGCCGGCCATGCCCATCGCCCATCGTCCCAGGCCCTGGCGCCGGCCGGGAACGAAGAGAAACGCGGCCAGGCCGCCGACCAGCGCGAGCGCGAGCACGGCATTGACGTCGATGTTCTTCAAGAGCGTGCCGCTGTACGCAAAGAAGATGCCCAGCGGAAACAGCAGCCATGACGGAGCCCGCGAGCCCATGCCGTCCGAGAGGCCGATGAACTCCCAGAGCGCAAGCCCAGCCAGGATCAAGACAAGGACGAACGCACCCCAGGGTCGCGCCAAGGCGAGGCCGATGACGATCCCCAGGATCACGAACGCGCTGAGGATCCGCACCATCAGAGCGCTGGGCTTCCAGCTGCGGGCCAACCATGCGTTGTTCGTCGTCAATTCAGTTGGCCTGGGCCGAGAGCTCGTCCTCGGGACGTCCGCCGAAACGCCTGACCCGAGACGCGTAGTCCGCCAGCGCCGCCTCGAGATCCTTGACGTCGAAATCGGGCCAGAGGGTCTCAGTCACGAGCATCTCGGAGTAGGCCGATTGCCATAAGAGGAAGTTGCTCACCCGGCTCTCGCCTGCCGTTCTGATGATCAAGTCGGGGTCCGGAAGGTCTGGGTTGTAGAGGCGGGCGGCGATCGCGGCCTCATCGATCTGGCTGGGCTCGACGCCGTCGGCGACGAGCCTTTTCACCGCGTCGGCGATCTCTGCGCGGCCGCCGTAGTTGAGGCATACGTTGAGCACGCCGTTGGTGTTGGCCGCCGTACGCTTCACCGCTTCGTCAATGCGTTCGCGCATGCGAGGCGAGAGATCCTCGCGCCTACCGCTGAACACGATGCGGACACCGCGCCTGTGCATCTCGTCGATCTCGCGCAGCATCGTCTCGTGGAAGAGCCGCATGAGGGCGCGCACCTCGGCGCGAGGGCGCGACCAGTTCTCGGTCGAGAAGGCGTAGATCGAGAGCACTTTCACGCCGAGCTTCTCGCACGCGTCGAGCACACGCTTGATGGCACGCACACCGGCGCGGTGGCCGAAGCTTGCGGGACGGCCGCGGCGCCGGGCCCAGCGGCCGTTGCCGTCCATGATGATCCCGATGTGCCGGGGAACCTGAGGGTCCAAAGCCAGCACAGCGTACCGAGTGGCCTCGTACACGGTCGATCGCCCCCATCCGGCGCTTCGCGCCACCTTCCCCGCCAGCGGGGAAGTGACTCTTCTTATCCGCCGCCCGCGCGTAACCTTGTTGTGGGCTCCAGCTCCCCATCCGGCGCTTCGCGCCACCTTCCCCGCCAGCGGGGAAGTGACCTACCTAGACCTCCATTACCTCCGCTTCTTTGCGGCCGGCCAGGGCGTCTACTCGTTCGATTTGCGATTCCGTGATCTTTTGCAGGCGGGCGGTGCCTCGTTTGGCGTCGTCTTCGGCCACCTCGCCTTGCTTCTGCATCTGTTCGATGCGGTGCACCTCGTCGCGGCGCACATTGCGGATTGCCACGCGGGCTTCCTCCGCCTTCCCGCGCACGAGCTTCACGTACTCGCGCCTGCGTTCCTCCGTCAGCGGTGGGATCGGCACCCGGATGACCTGTCCGTCGCTCGCCGGGTTCAGGCCCTGGTCGCCCGAGCGCAACGCTTTCTCGATGACCGCGATCTGGCTCTTGTCATAAACCTGCACGACCAGCAGCCGGGCCTCCGGCGCGCTGATCTGCGCTAGCTGGTTGAGCGGGGTCGGCGTCCCGTAGTAGGGCACCATGATCCGGTCTATGAGCGCCGGGTTGGCGCGGCCGGTACGAATCGACGTGAGCTCGGTGTTGAAATGCTCGACCGACTTCGCCATCTTCGTCTCGGCGTCGCGGAGCACCGGATCGATCACGAGGGCGCTCCGGCTCCGACGAGCGTCCCGATCTTCTCGCCCAGCACCACGCGCTCGATGTTGCCCGGCTCAAGCAGGTTGAACACCACGATCGGCACGTCGTTGTCCATGCAGAGCGTGAGCGCTGTGTTGTCCATCACCTCGATCCCGCGGTTGAGCACCTCCATGTAGCCGAGGTGCTCGAACTTGACGGCTGTCGGGTCGAGCTTCGGGTCCGCTGTGTACACACCGTCCACCTTGGTCGCCTTGAGGATCACGTCGGCCTCGATCTCGACCGCACGCAGCGCAGCGGTCGTGTCGGTGGTGAAGTACGGGTTGCCTGTGCCGGCGGCGAGGATCACAACGCGACCTTTCTCGAGATGGCGTACGGCGCGGCGCCGGATGTACGGCTCCGCGACCTGCGGCATCTGGATCGCGGTCATCGTGCGCGCGGGTATCCCGATCCGTTCCAGCGCATCCTGGAGGGCCAGGGCGTTGATCACCGTCGCCAGCATGCCCATGTAGTCACCGGTCGCGCGATCAAAGCCGAGCTCGCTGGCGGCCAGTCCACGGAAGATGTTGCCGCCGCCGACCACCAGCGCGATCTGCACTCCCATCTCGTGCACGCGCTTCACCTGGTTCGCGATGGTCTGCACGACCTGCAGGTCGATGCCGTAGTCACGAGCTCCACCAAGCGCTTCACCGCTCAGCTTGAGCAGGATGCGGTTGTACTTGGGCGAACGGTCCCCCACCAACTCTTTCATGTGCGCCCTGCGCGCGCCCGGTGGCTTGCTGGCTTGCTGATTGTTTGACTCAGGATTCCCTGATGTTATAGCGAGCGAAGCGCCGGACCGTGATGTTCTCCTGGAGCTTTGAGATGTGCTCGGCGATGTACTGCTGCACAGTGAGGCTCGGCTCTCGGAAGTAGGGCTGCTCCAGGAGGCAGTTCTGCTTCAGGAAATTCTCGACCTGGCTCTCGACGATCTTCTGGATGATCTGCTCCGGTTTGCCGTCCTGGAGCGCCTTGGCTTCGAACACGTTCTTCTCCGACACGAGCACGTCGTCAGGCACGTCCTCGCGCGAGACCCAGCGTGGCTCGTAACCGGCGATCTGCAGCGCGATCTCCTTGGCCAGCTTGCGGAACTCGGCGCCCTTGGCGACGAAGTCCGTTTCGCAGTTCACCTCGACGAGCACGCCGACCTGCGGCGGGTAGCCGTCGCCGGTGTTGTGCAGGTACGCCTCGACGACACCCTGGCCGGTTGCCCGGCCGGCTCGCTTGCCCGCTTTGGCGATTCCCTTCTCGCGAAGGATCGTGAACGCCTTCTGGAGGTCGCCTTCGGCCTCCACGAGCGCGTTCTTGCAATCCATCATGCCCGCGCCCGACATCTCTCTGAGCTGCTTGATCAGCTCCATTGGAATGTCAGCCACTAACGGGGCTCTTCGTCGTCGCCGGTGCGAACGAACTCCTCCTCGGAGACGGTCGGCAGGTAGTCTTCCTCGTCCTCGAGGTATTCCTCGATCTCCTCGTAGCGAGGCGTCTCGAGGAACTCGCGCTCCTCGACCTCGGGCAGGATCTCGCCCCGCGCCTGGGCTTCCTGGCGGCCCTCCTGGCACGCGTCGGCGATCTTTCCGGTCAGGAGCTTGACGGCCCGGATCGCGTCGTCGTTGCCCGGGATCACATAGGTGATGAGGTCGGGGTCGCAGTTGGAGTCGGTGATCGCGACGACCGGGATCTTGAGCCGGTTCGCCTCGGTGACAGCGATGTGCTCCTTGCGGGGATCGACCACGTACAGGGCGCCCGGCAGCCGCTTCATGTCGGCGATGCCGTCGAAGTGGAACATCAGCCGGTCGAGCTCGTCCGTGAGGCGCTTGGCCTCCTTCTTGGACATCGTCTCGAACTGGCCTTCCTGCTGCATCTTGCGCAGCTCCTGGAGGCGCTCGATGCGCTTTTTGACGGTGCTGAAGTTGGTCAGCATGCCGCCCATCCAGCGCCGGTTTACGAAGTACATGCCGCAGCGCGCGGCTTCCGTCTGGATGGTCTCCTGCGCCTGCTTCTTCGTGCCGACGAAGAGGACCGGCCTCCCGCTCGCCGCCACGCTGCGCGTGAACTCCCACGCCTCATCGAGCAACCTCACGGTCTTCTGCAGATCGATGATGTGAATGCCGTTGCGCGCCGTGAAGATGTAGGTCTTCATCTTCGGGTTCCAGCGGCTTGTCTGGTGCCCGAAATGGACGCCCGCCTCCAGCAGCTGCTTCAAGGTCACTTGAGCCACGTTCGATTGCCTCCCTGTTGATCTTCCGCCCGGTTCAAGCCTTCGCGTGAAGGACAGGGGCATTGCCCCGGGCGTGCTAACTCAGTCGCCGCCGGGCACGCGCAGGGCGCATTCCGCTAGCTACTGGCTTTTGGAGTATACCCAGAACTCGTATTAGATCCACCACCCCCCATCCGACCAGCCGCTTCGCGGCGGGCCACCTTCCCCCTGCGGGGGAAGGGAGTCATGCCTACAGACCTCCTGGGAAGCGGCCCGCGCAGATGCCGCTGGCGGTGGCGGCCAGGGGCGCCACCGCGGCGGTGACCTGCAGGTTGCCGGGTGTCTCGGCTGGGAACTGGATCACAGCGTCCGGCGCCAGCAGGTGGTCCTCGTCGAGCCAGGTGCAGGCGGCGTGGCCCGGAACCGTGGCATACGGCCCCGGGCCCAGCTGCACGATTCCCGTTGCCGGTGGAGGAGCCCCCACGCCTGCCCCGGTGGCGAACAGGATGCTGTTGCCCGCCGGCGACAGGCTGGACTGCGAGTAGCCGCTTCCCGTCGCTCCGGGGCCGGTCACCGACAGGACCTTCGCCGTCCAGTCGAACAGAGTCGTCACTCCGTTGGCGTCGGTGCACCCCACCCCGGCCGGCGACGCCCAGTAGCTCAAGGTGCAGTTGTTCGAGCGGATCGTTGCCATCCTCGACGCGTTCGAGGCATTTGCAATGTGCCACTCGGAGGGGGCCAGGCCGGCCGGCTCGAACGTGCACGCCGGGACGACCGCCAGGACCAGGTTGCCCTGGTGCCATCCCATCGGCCAGAGGGTCGAACCGGTCTTGCCTTTAGGAGTTGTCGCGGAGTAAATGTCGGAGTGATGGCTGCCGCCGCGCAGGTCCTCGACATAAAGGCGGAGGCCAATCGACGTCGACCCGGAAAGATCCTCGACAAGGACCGCGATTCTCAGGTCGTCGGGGCTGACCGAGAAGAAGCTGACGGTGGTCGGGCCGCCGGGCACCGTCGTGACGTCCGCCGCGCTCCCGGGTGGAACGACCTCGCGGATCTTGGTGTCACCGTCGCGGAAGTAGACCTCATCGGTGGTGGCGGAGACCGCCGGTGGCTGGACCACCCCGTCATGCGCGCTCGAACAGAACTGGACCGAGGAGGGGGCCATCGCGATGGTGGCCGCAATCGTGGCGTCCGGCTTGACGAGCTCCAGCATGCCGGCGGAGATGACGAGGCCGTATGTGCCCGTGAGCGGTCCCGCGCTGGGTGTGGCGGCGGGCGAGCTCGAGGTCTTCGCGGTCGCGTTGGCGGAGGGCGAAGCAAACGGGTTGGGCGACTGAGAGCCACCCGAAGCCCCTCCTCCGCAGGAGAGAACTAGCAAAGCCAGCGAAAGAATGATTGCGCCGCGGCGCATAAGCCGCAACTGTAAATTATGAGAAGGAACCGGGCGGTTCCTTCTCATCGGCCGGTCGGCTGCGCCGACGCGCCTGCTCATCTTCCCGGGGATTGGATTTACTGATTAGCTCCGCCTGGCAACGTACGGTGGCGCAATCGACGTTGGGGACGGCCGGAGTGAATCCGGCCTACTGACCACGCGAGTAACGCGCGCCTTTACGAGGCTTCTTTCTTTACGCCCTTCGGGCCCGGGCACGCCGGGTAGTCCGAGCATGACTTGAACATTCCGTACCGGCCGCGCCGCTCGACCAGCGGCTTACCGCAGATCGGGCACGGCTCATCGAGGACCTTCGGCCCCTGCCCCGGCTTGCCGTCCTTGCCGATGTTGGCGCGATATTTGCACTCGGGGTAGCGGTTGCACGCGACGAACGGCCCAAACCGTCCGGTCCTTTCCACGAGCTGCCCCTCCCCACACTGCGGACATTTCTCCCCCGTGAGCTTGGCCTCGCTCTGCGCGGGGTCCCGCTTGATGTACTTGCATTCGGGATAGCCCGAGCAGCCGGTGAATTCGCCGTACCTCCCAGTGCGCAGCTGCAGCGGGCGGCCACAGTCGGGGCACATCTCCTCGAGCAGCTTCGGCTGCGGCGCCTCGCCTTCCGGCGTCAGCGCCCTGCGGAACTTGCACTTCGGGTATCGCGAGCAACCCATGAAAGGTCCGTACCGGCTCGCCTTGTGAACCAGGTGGCCCTCATGGCACAGCGGACATACCTCGTCGGTGTCGGCGGGAGTCGCCTCTTCGGCTGCCGTCAGCATCTGCTGCAGAGGACCGTAGAAGTCACTCACCACCGGAACCCATTCCTCGGTGCCCTTCTCCACCTCGTCGAGTCGCTTCTCGAGCGTCGCCGTGTAGTCGTCGTCCGAGATGGCCTTGAAGTGCTCGACCATGATCGTGTTCACTGCCTCACCGATGGCCGTCGGGTGCAGGCGGCGCTCCTTGATCTCCACATAGCCGTGGTCTTTCGTGATCGTCTGGACGATTGGCGCGTATGTGGACGGCCGGCCGATGCCGCGCTGCTCGAGCTCGCGGATGAGCGTCGCCTCCGAGTAGCGCGGAGGTGGCTGGCTGAAGTGCTGCTCCGGCTTGATGCCGTGATACTCGAGGTCCTCGTTCTCTGCCAGCTCGGGGAGGTCGGTCTCGCCGTTCTCGTCGCGCGGCCAGATCTTGTAGAACCCGTCGAATGCCAGGACCGAGCCGTTGGCGCGAAAGATGTACTCCCCACCCTCGATCTCGACCTGCGTCTGGTCGTAGACGGCGGGCGCCATGCGGCTCGCCACAAATCGCCTCCAGATGAGGTCGTAGAGCTTGAACTGGTCCGGGCTCAGGTACTGCCGGATCGATTCCGGCGTGCGGGCAACATCGGTCGGTCGGATCGCCTCGTGCGCATCCTGGACGCCTGGGCTGGCCTTCACCGCCCTGGCGGCGCCGAGGTACTTCTCGCCCTGCTTCTCCTTGATCCACGCCTTGACCCGCGTATCGGCTTCGTCGGAGATCCGCGTTGAGTCCGTGCGCATGTAGGTGATCAAACCCGTCGACCCATCGCTGATCTCGACACCCTCGTACAGCTGCTGCGCGATGCGCATCGTGTTGCTCGGCCGGAAGCGGAGGCGGCTCGAGGCGTCCTGCTGCAGCGTCGACGTGATGTAGGGAGCGTTCGAGCTCTTGGTGCGGCGCTTCTTCTCAACGCCGAGGACGCGGTACGTCGCGCCTTCGAGGGCGCGGAGGAGCGCGTCGGCCTCGGCCTGTGTCTTGACCTCGATCTTGGGCTCGACGTCGGCGCTGCCGGCCACGTTCTTGGGGCGGTTGAGGCGCGCCAGGAATGTGCGCGCGTCGGCGATCTTGGACAGCTGCGCGTCGATCGTCCAGGACTCGACCGCGACGAACTTGCGGATCTCCTCCTCGCGGTCGACTACCAATCTCAGCGCCACCGATGAGACCCGGCCTGCCCCGATTCCCTTCTGTACCTTCGACCAGAGGAACGGGCTGAGCCGGAACCCGACGAGCCGGTCGACGACCCGCCTCGCCTGCTGTGCATTCACCAGGCGCATGTCGATTTCCCGCGGAGACTCCAGCGCCTTGCGAACGGCGTCTGACGTGATCTCGTGGAACTCGATGCGCTTCGGCGACCGCAGGTTGAGCACCTCGGACAGGTGCCAGGCGATGGCCTCGCCCTCGCGGTCGGGGTCGGAGGCAAGGATGACGCCACCCCCGTCCTTCTTGACCGCCGACCTCAACTCGTTGATCGTCTTCCGGCGGCTTTCGACCACCTCGTAGTGGGGCTTGAAGCCGGCGTCAACGTCCACGCCCATCTGCTTTCCGGGCAGGTCGCGGACGTGCCCCATCGAGGCGAGGACGTCAAAACGGTCGCCCAGGAACCGCTTCAAAGTCTTCGCCTTGGCGGGCGATTCGACGATGATCAAGCCTTCAGTCACAGCACCTCTTTATTCCCAAACGGCCCGCTTTAATCCGCCGGCCGGGTTCTGGGCGGGCAATCCTACGCCCGTTTCTGGCCTTTGCGCAATGCCCGTACATAGCCGTCGTGGTGACGGCGCACAGCGCCGTCCAGCTCGAGAGCGGTGAGCCGGCCGAGCACCTCGGCGACCGGGAGCTGAAGTTTTCGGGCGATCTCGGCCGCTGTCAGGGCCAGCACGTCAGAGAGGTGGGAGAGGATGCCGTCGCGCCCCGGCGAGAGGGCGACTCCCAGGCCGCTGGGAGGCGAAAGTGGGTCGTCGAGGACCTCCTGGGTGGCCCCGAGGACGGCCAGCACGTCGCGCGCGTTCTGGACCAGCCCCGCCCCGTCGCGGATGAGCGCGTGAGTGCCTACGGACAGCGGCGAGAACACGCTGCCCGGCACCGCCATTACCTCTTTATGTAGGTCCAGCGCGGCTTCGGCTGTGATCAGTGCGCCCGACCGCTCGGCCGCCTCGACCACGACGACTACATCGGACAGTGCCGCCATGGTCCAGTTGCGGGCGGGGAAGTTGTGCCGTCGAGGCGTCATGCCGTCCGGAAACTGGCTGACGAGGGCACCCCCAGCCGCGAGGATCTCCTCCGCGAGCTTGCCATGGGCGGCGGGATAGACGATATCCACGCCGGTGCCCATCACCGCGACAGTCACCCCTCCGCCGATGAGGGCTCCTCGGTGGGCGGCCGCGTCGATGCCGAGAGCGAGACCGCTGATGACCACGACGCCGGCCCTGGCGAGGTCGGCAGACAGCTGCTCGGCGACCGCCTCGCCGTAAGGCGATGGCCGGCGGGAGCCCACGATCGCGGCTCTTGGTCCCTCGGGCGGAGGCCACCGGCCTCTTGTGCGAAGGCCACTTTCATCAGTCATTCTTTCGCGACCCTCTCCCCGGCCCTCTCCCCTGCGGGGAGAGGGGGATCATGCCGCGACATCTTGTAGTCGGTAGCCGAGCGCTTCGAGGATGTGCTGCTCGTGGATCTGGTCGCAGCCCTCCAGGTCCGCAGCGGTCCTGGCCACCCGCCATGCGCGATGAAATCCGCGCGCCGTGAGGCCCCTTTGCTCGGACCAGCGTTCCAGGGCGCGCCGCGGGGCCGGTTCCAGGGCGGCCAGCTTGCGCAGGCGGGCGGGCTTGAGCTGCGCGTTGAGACTACCCTGCCGGTCGAGCTGGCGACGCCGCGCCGCGACCACCCTTTCTCGCACGGCCGCCGAGCCCTCACCCGTCGGCTCCGAGGCCAGCGTTTCCAGCTTCACGCGCCGGACGCCTACTTTGAGGTCGATCCGGTCCAGCAGCGGACCCGAGAGCCTCCGCTGGTAAGAGTCGATTCCACCAGGCGTGCACCGGCAGGTGCGGATCGAATCTCCCGCCCAGCCACACGGACACGGATTCGTCGCGGCGACCAGCGTGAACCTCGCCGGGTACGAGACCGATCCTGCCGAGCGGGTGATGACGACCCGACCCGCCTCGAGCGGCTGGCGGAGGGCCTGCAGCACCGGAGCCTGGAACTCGGCAAGCTCGTCGAGGAAAAGAACGCCGTGATGGGCGCGGCTGATCTCGCCCGGCTGCGCGAGGCCGGTGCCGCCGCCGATGAGGCCCGCCATCGACACCCCGTGGTGGGGGGCCCGAAAGGGCCTGCTCCAGTCGAGCGGCTGCCGGCCCGGCAGCTCGCCGAGGAGGCTCCTCACCTGCGCCACCTCAAGGGCTTCGTCAAGCTCGAGAGGCGGCAGGATGCCCGGCAGGCAGCGCGCCAGCATCGTCTTGCCGGCCCCGGGCGGGCCGCTGAGCAGCAGGTGATGCCCGCCGGCCGCCGCGATCTCGAGCGCTCGGCGGCCTTCTTCCTGGCCATGAACCTCGGCGAGATCGTGCTCCCACGATCCGGGGTTCGCCGCCATGGCTTCAGCGCCGCTTGTCGTGTATGGCTCGATCGGTTCGATGCCCAGCAGGTGGCGGACTACCGCTTTGAGATCGAGGCACGGCGTCACCACCAGCCCGTCGATGAGCGCCGCCTCGGCCGCGTCGGCCGCGGGCACGAAGATACGCTCGAACCCGAGCGCACGTAGGCCGCGGGCCGCGACGAGGATTCCGTCGACGTGCCGCACCGCGCCGTCGAGCGCCAGCTCGCCGAGGAAGGCGGTGTGCGGCGGAGGCCTCTTGCCTGCGCGCGCAAGAGCGATGGCGACCGCTATGGGCAAATCGAGCGCGCTGCCTTCCTTGCGCAGCTCGGCCGGCGCAAGGTTGACCGTCAGGCGCTGTCCCGGAAACTCCAGACCGCTGTTCTTGATCGCGGACCGTACGCGTTCCCGCGCTTCCTTGACCGAGGTGGCGGCCAGGCCGACCAGGAAGAACCTGACTTCGCCATGCGCGATATCCGCCTGGACCTCGATGGTGCGCACCTCGAAGCCGACGAGCAAGCACGACTGAACCGCTCCGAACACGGCGCCGACGCTAACCGGATCAGGACGTCTTGGCAGCCCCGGTTGTTAAGGCGCCACGGCGTTGTACCCACCGCCCGGACTGAGTGTCCACGCGGTCGTTGACGGCCGACCGTTGAGCCAGTCGAGGACGAATGGATAGCTGATGTGCACCACCACTTTGAGACGGTCACCCGCGGGCGTCGCGGTGCAGGTCGCCGTGCCCGGGCCCAGGAAGCTTGTGGCTGTGCATGTTGGGCCGGAGGCAAGACGCAGGTGACCCTGTGCGTCCGTGCAGCCCATGACCCAGACGTCGGACCGCAAGGTCTGCCAACCTCCCCAGCCGCGCGAATCATAGGTGTGAGCTGTCTCGCATGGTGGCGATTCGGGTGATTGGTCGGACGAGCCTGGAACCACCGGCGGCCAGGGCCCCTGCTCGACTCCAGACAACCCACCGCCCAAGAGGATCGGTGCGAACAGCCACGCTCCAAGGGCAATTGCGAACACCGTCCAGGCCCTTCTCCTCATTCGGGCATTGTCTGCTCGGCTCGGTCGCTTTGGGGGCTTCTACTTGACCCCTTCCCCCACCCGGCGCTGTCCCCTCTGGCGCTTCGCGCCATCTCCCCACATGGTGGGGAGACCAGCGCCGACCTCCCCACACGGTGGGGAGGTGAATCAAGACCCGAGGAAGGCTGCGATCTCGTCGTGGAAGATCTGCCGCTGCTCGAAGACGACCATGTGACCCGCGTCCGGGACTATCACCTCGCGTGCTCCGGGAATTGCCGCGCTGATCTCGTGGGCGCAGACGGGGCCGCAGATGAAGTCGTCTTCTCCGGTGATGACGAGGGTCGGAGCGGTGATCTTTTCCAGGCGGGTACGGAGGTCGAGGTTTGGGAGCTCGCTGCCGAAGGCGCGCTGAGCGTCGGCGTTGATCGGATCCGAACGGAACGTGTCCACGTACGCGGCCTCGGCCGGCCCGAAGCGCGCGAAGTAGAAGGGCATGCCCCGCATCGCGTTGTCCCGCATCTCGTCGTCGGTCGCCGAGCCCAGCTCTTCCTCGGAAGCCGCGATCGCGTCCGGGTACCAGGTCTCGCCGGACCTTTTTTCTCTGCTTGCCTTCGTCGCCGACTCCTGCTCGGGCCCGAACCTCGCCAGGGTTACAGCCAGGACGAGGCGGCTCACCCGCTCGGGATGGCCCGACGCGTAGCCCTGCGCCACGACGCCGCCGTGGGAGTAGCCCAGCAGCTGCATCCGGTCGAGCCCCAGATGCTCGCGCAGCGCTTCCAGGTCGGAGACGTAGTCGTCGAGGTGATAGTCGCGAGGATCGGCGGGCCGGTCCGACTCACCCGTGCCGCGAGGGCTGAGGATGACCAGCGTGTGCCGATCGCCGAGGCCGGCCAGGTCGCCCAGGTAGGTCGTGGAGAAGCCCGGCCCTCCGGGGTGGACGACCAGCTCCGGCCCCGTTCCGACCCGCTCGTAGCTCAGCCGCAGCCCGCCGGCAGTCATGAATTTCACGTCACTGCTCCAGGAAGTCCGCGACCTCGTCGTGGAACGCCTGCGGCTGTTCGACGAAGATCATGTGCCCTGAGTCCCCAACGATCACCTCACGCGCCAGGGGAATCGCTGCGCTTATCTCGCGGGCGCAAATCGGACCGCAGATGAAGTCGTCGTCGCCGGTGATGACGAGTGTCGGCGCTGTGATGTTCGGCAGCCGGTCTCGCAGGTCGAAGGTGTTGAAGATTTTCTCGTTGAAGAGCTTGAGCGCATCGGCGTTGATGGTCTCGGCGCGAAGGGTGTCGGTGTAGCCGGCCTCCGCCGCGCCGTAATGCGCGAAATAGAGAGGGACCTCTCGAAAGAACAGGTCGGTCAGCTGCCTGTCGTCGGCAAACGTCACCTCCTGTTCCTCCTCGAGCGCGGCCGCGGCGTCCGCGTACCAGGGTTGTCCCGATCGCCTGTCCATCCCTGCGCGCATCGCCGTCTCCTGCTCCTTGCCGAAGCGCGCCAGGCTCGAAGCGACCACCAGGCGCTCGACGCGATCTGGATAAGCGGCCGCGTACGCCTGTGCCACGACGCCACCGTGAGAGTGGCCGAGCAGCAAAAGCTTTTCTAGGCCGAGGTGGCCGCGCAGCTCCTCCACATCCGCGACGTAGTCGTCGATCTGGTATGCACCCGCGTTCGACGGACGGTCTGAGCCGCCGGTGCCCCGCGGGTTGAGCATGACCAGGGTGAACTTTTCCCACAGGCCTGCCAGGTCGGCGAAGTAAGAGGAGGAGAAGCCTGGGCCGCCCGGGTGGCAGACCAGCACCGGGCCGGTCCCCATCTTCCGGTAGGTGAGCTTTCTTCCTTCCCTTGTATTGAATTTCATGTCAGGCGCGGCTCTGGTTGCCAGTGGCCGGCGTCGATGTAGCCCGCGGGTTGGTCCGGTTCGTGGCTCAGCACCAGCAGCCACCGATGGTTCTGGGCCTCCTCGAAAAGGCGAGCCTTCTCCTCGAAAACTCGCAGCGGCTCGAGGTCGGCCGACATGTTCCACGCCACCTTCAGGTGTGGAGTCTGCGGCACCAGGTCGCCGGTGACGGCGCAGGCCAGCTCGCCCGAGCGCAGGATCATCACCTGGCTTCCCGGAGTGTGGCCTGCCACATGGCGGACGTGTACGCCGGGCAGGACCTCAGCATCCCCGTCCAGGTATTCGACCAGCTTGTTTCCGTCGTCCAGCGGAGTGAAATCGTCGAGCACGTACCCAGGCCTGCTCCGGACATCGGGGTTGACCGCGAAATCCCACTCGCTGCGCTGAATGAAGTGGCGCGCGTTCTTGAACGTCAGCTCCAGCCCGCCGTGCTGGTTGCGCCGCGTCAGCCCGCCGGCGTGATCCCAGTGCAGGTGCGTGGTGATCACGGCGTCGACCTCGTCGGGCCGAATGCCGAGGCGATTCAAGTTGTGGAGCAATCCCTCGGGCTCGCGCAGCGCGACCTGCTGTGCTCGCTTCTCGGTGAGCTTCGTCCCGATGCCCGTCTCGCACACGATGACGCGGCCGTTGATGCGCGCGATGACGCAGACGCATGCGCACTCGATCATGTTGTTCGCGTCGGCCGGCTTCTGCCTTTCCCACAGCACCTTCGGGACCACGCCGAACATCAATCCTCCATCCGCCTTCCAGCGACCTGACATGAGGAGGTGAAGTTCGAGGTCGCCCAGCTGCACTGCGCCTATATGCTGCGGGAAATGGCGGTCCCGGCGATACGGACATCGAAACTCTCGAAGGCCTACGGGGCCGGTCGAGGCCTGTTCGACCTCGACCTCGAAGTGACGCCGCGGGAGGTCTTCGGCTATCTGGGTCCCAACGGCGCCGGGAAGACAACCACGATCCGGCTGCTCATGGGGATGATCAAGCCAAGCTCCGGGGGCGCTTACGTCTTTGGTCTTGACTGCAAGCGGGATTACGTCGAGGTCAAGCGCAGGGTGGGATACCTGCCAGGCGACATGCCGCAGTTCGGCAGCCTGCGCGGCAAGGACGTGGTCGCCTACCTCGGCGGAATGCGCGGCGGCGCCGACCCGAATGTGGTGCACGGCATCGCGGAGCGATTCGACCTCGACCTCAACCGGCGATTCCGGGAGTACTCGAGCGGCAACAAACGAAAGCTCGGCATCCTCCTCGCCTTCATGCACAAGCCAGATCTCCTGATCCTCGACGAGCCGACCAACGGGCTGGATCCTCTGAATCAGCAGGAGTTCTACGAGCTGCTGCGCGAAGCCCGAGAGGGCGGCGCCAGCGTGTTCCTCTCCTCTCACGTGCTGTCGGAGGTCGAGCACATCTGTGACACGGTGGGGATTCTTCGCGCGGGCAAGCTCGTGAGAGTGGCGCGACTGGACGACCTCCGCGCCGCCGGCGAGACCAGCCTGGAGGAGATCTTCCTGAGCTACTACTCCGACACCGATCACCACCAGAAAGCCCTGCCGGAATGACTGCAATTCGCCTGAGCCTCCGGCTTGGCCGGTGGGGCCTTCTCGGGTTCTCGATCCTGACCTTTGCCGCGAGCTTGATCCAGGCGATTGGGTTCTATCAGATCGCCGGCCACACGGCGGCGTCGAGGGCGGCCTTCGCACAGTCGATGTCGCAGCTCGCCTCGCAGCTGACCTTCATCCTGCCTCCACCCGCCGGCCTGGACACCGTGGGCGGATATGTCGAGTGGCGGTCATTCGGAGGCCTGGCGATCCTCTTCGCCGTCTGGGGGCTCGTGTCGGGGAGCGGCGCCGCGCGAGGCGACGAAGAGCGCGGCCTTGTGGAGGCGGTCCTGGCCACGGGCCTCACCCGTTCGCGATGGCTCGCGTCCCGCGTCATCGCCTACGCATTGGCGGTCTTCGTCGGCGCTCTCGCGGGCGGTCTCGGGCTCATCGCGGGCGTGGCGGGCGGGCACGGGTCGATCAACCCGGTTCCGGTCGTCGAGATATGCGTCGCACTGGCCGCGCTCGGCCTCAGCTGCTACTCGCTTACGGTGCTGATCGCGCAGGTCGTCGGCGCCCGCGTCGCAACCGCCGCTGCGGGAGTCGTGCTGCTGGCCCTCTTTCTCGTCAACCGGTTGAGCCAGACATTCACGTGGCTCGCCGCGTGGAGATGGATCTCGCCATTTCACTACTACGAGCTGAACCAGCCCCTGGCGCCGGGGGGCGCGTTTGACGGGCGGGCCACTCTGACGATGCTCGGAATCGCGATGGTTGGGGCGGCCGTGGCCGCTGCAGCGTTCGAATGGCGAGACCTCGGAGCGCCGCTGGTGCGCTGGCCTTCGCGCCAGCGCCCAGCCGGTTACGAAGCATCGCACTCGCCCTTGTGGCGGATCCCAGTAGTGCGCGGTCTGTATGAACGGCGCGCTGGACTTGCGACGTGGGCGGTGGCCCTGGCCGCGCTCGGCGTGCTGTTCGTCTACCTGACGAAGACTCTGCTTCAGCCGCTGCTGTCAATTCCGACGCTCTCCCAGTTCTTCGGCGCCAATGCGGGCGGGCAGCTGTTTACGACCTTTCTCGGGTATGTCTGGCTCACTTTCGCCCAACTGCTGTTTGCGGCCTTTGCCATCACACAGGTGGCGCGCTGGTCGGCTGAAGACTCGGACGGCCGGCTCGAGCTGATCCTCAGCACCCCGCGCTCCCGCGCCTCGGTCGTGGTGGAGCGGGCGATCGCCCTGGCGCTTGGCGCCGCCCTTGTCGCCGCGGCCAGCGGCGTGGCAGTCGCAGTCGCGGCGAATTACCAGGCCATGGAGGTCAGCCGCGAACGCCTTGCCGAGGGGACGCTGCTGCTCGTCCCCTTCGCGCTCGTTTTCGCTGCCGCCGGGGCGGTGCTGGCCGCCTGGAATCCCCGAGCGGCGGTCGGCCTGCTCGGCGGCTTGGCCTTTGCCAGCTACCTGGTCGACGAACTCGGACCTCTGTTCAGGTGGCCGGCCTGGATCCAGGATCTCTCCGCTTTCAAGCTCTTCGGGACCCCGCTTTCGAACGGGGTCGATCGCGGCGGGCTCGCGATCATGGTCGTGATCATCCTCGTAGGCTTCGGAGCGTCGATACTTCTCATTGAGCGCCGAGACGTCGGTGCGTGATCGTTCGCGCGTTGAACTTGGTAATCACCAACGAAAAGTAGCCAACCAGGGTAAAGGGAGGTAAACTGCGTCGCCATGCCGAGATCGATGTGGAAAGGCGTCGTCTCGTTCGGGATGGTCTCGATTCCAATTCGCCTCTACAACGCGACCGAGTCGACCTCCAAAGTGTCATTTCGACAGCTGTGTCCGGACCATAAGTCGCCCATCACGTACAAGCGCTGGTGCGCCGAGGGCGACCACGAGGTCCAGTACGGAGAGATCCTCAAGGGCTACGAGGTCGGCAAGGATCGCTATGTGATCATCGACGAAAAAGACCTGGACAACCTTCCGCTGGCGACGGCGCACTCGATCGACATCGAGGAGTTCGTTCCCATCGACGAGGTGGAACCGGGACTGTACTTCAAGAACGCCTACTTCATGGAACCCGAGGAGCTCGGCAAGAAGCCTTACCAGCTGCTGCGCAAAGCGCTGGAGGCGACCGGTCGCATGGCGATCGCGAAGATCGCGCTGCGCGACCGCGAGCACCTGGCGGCCCTTCACCCGAATGGCCATGGCATCCTGATGAACACGCTCAACTGGCCTGACGAGATCCGCTCGACCGAGGGCCTCAAAGGACTCGAGGGCGAAGTCAAGATCAACCCGAAAGAGCTGGAGATGGCCAAAGCCCTGATCGAGAGCCTGGCCGACTCCTTCGACCCGAGCCGCTTCAAGGACGAATACAAGGAAGCGGTGATGAAGGTGGTCCAGGCGAAGATCGACGGCGAGGTCATCGAAGCGCCCGCGGCGCCGCAGACAGCCAAGGTCATGGACCTCATGGAAGCGCTTCGCGCTTCGGTCGAGCAGGCTAAGAAATCGCGCGCCACGCAGAAGAAGGCTCCTGCCAAGACCGAGAGGGCCCGCCGCAAAGCCTCCTGACCCACGGGTAATCTGAAATCCGAATGCAGGATTCGGATCAGCTTCAGATCGACCTCGAGAACTTTCCGGGCGAGGTGCGGCCGATGCAGGCGGCTTCCGCCGAGGCGCCGTTCAGCTCGCCTGACTACCTGTTCGAGGTGAAGTGGGACGGCCTGCGCTGCATCCTGTTCCGTGACGCCGACGGGAGCGTCCGTTTGCAGGACCGCAGCCTCCACGACATCACGGCCGACCTCCCCGAGGTCGTGGCGGCCGCGCGGCGTGTTCCGCCCGGCAGCGTCATAGACGGAGAGCTGGTGGCGACCGACAACGAGGGCCGGCCCGATTACACGCGGCTGCGCGAGCGTCTGGTGGGAGGCGCGGCGCTGAAGGACAAGATCCCCACGGCCTACCTCGCCTTCGACGCCCTGTACCTCGAGGAAAAGCCGCTGGTGCGGCAGCCCATCAACCGGCGGCGGGCGAGGTTGAGCAAGGCGGTCGAGGCCGGCGGCCACATCTTCGTGCCGGACCACATAGAAGAGGACGGCGTCGAGCTGTTCGAGGCATGCCTCGAGCGAGGGCTCGAGGGCGTGGTCGCCAAGCACAAGCTGAGCCCCTACGTGCCCGGCCAGCGAAGTCCGTTCTGGCTCAAGGTGAAGGCGGTCAAGTCGGACGACTTCGTCGTCATCGGCTGGATGGGAGAAAAGCCGTTCGACGCCCTGGTCGTCGGCTATCACGAAGACGAAAGGCTGCTGCCGTGCGGGACGGTCGGCGGCGGCTACGACGACGCGGCGACTCGCACGATCAACGAGGCGCTGGTGGAGCTTGCTTCGGAGGAGTCGCCCCTCGATCCACCTCCGATCATGGTCAAGCCCGTCCACTGGGTGCGGCCGGAGCTCGTCGTGAGCGTCCGCTACTCGGAGTGGTCTCCGGACGGAACGCTTCGGTTTCCGATCTTCAACGGCCTGCGCCCCGAGGTGGATCCCGCGGAGGCGATCCGGCACCGGCCGCGAGTCGTGATCTCCGGGCACGTGAAGCCGGGCTCACTGGCCTACGACCTGACGCGGTTCCCGTTTTGATGGAATCCACGCCGGAACCCGTTAAGCCGGTGATGGAACCGGGGTTCGACGTGGTCACCGGGGCCTTCAGCTTCACCGGGCGCGCCATTGCGCGGCGCCTGCTTTCGGAGGAGCGGCGTGTCCGCACATTGACGAACCATCCGAAGCGTCCGGGAAGTGAGGAGATCAAAGTCGACGTGGCGCCGCTCCAGTTTGCGGATCGGGCCGCACTGGTCGAGAGCCTGCGCGGCGCTGACGTCCTTTACAACACGTACTGGGTGCGGTTCCGCCACGGCAAGCTGAGCTTCGGCGACGCCATCGCCAACACCAGGATCCTGGCCGGCGCGGCAGCCGAGGCCGGCGTGCGAAAGATCGTGCACATCTCGGTCAGCAATCCTTCCATCGATTCGGACCTCGACTATTACGCCGGCAAGGCGCGCACGGAGGAGATCATCCGCACGTCGGGGCTGCGCTGGGCGATCGTCAGGCCGACTCTCGTGTTCGGTGCGGGCGACATCCTGATCAACAACATCGCCTGGCTCCTCAGGAGGCTGCCCGTCTTCCTCATTCCTGGTGACGGGGGCTATCGGGTGCAGCCCGTGGCGATCGAGGACGTGGCCGAGATCGCAACGTGGGCAGCCGAGCAGTCCGACAACGTGACCGTCGACGCCGCGGGCCCTGACACCGTCACCTACGGAGAGCTCGTCGAGGGGATTGCGATCGCCGTCGGCCGCCGGCCGCGGTTTGTCTATACGTCACCCAGGCTGACGCTCCTGGCGGGACGCGTCGTGGCGTCGCGGATGCGCGACGTAATGCTCACGGAGGAGGAGCTGCGGGGGTTGATGGAAGAGCTGCTCGTGTCGCACGAGAAGCCGCGCGGCACCCGGCGCATGGACAACTGGCTGCTCACCAACGCGGAGACCCTCGGGCGGACTTACGCCTCCGAGCTGGATAGGCACTGGAGATGAGTCAAGGCGCTGGTACCCTGCCGGTCATGACGCCGGCTTCAGGGAGTTCGATCGCGGTCGAGGCGCAGGACCTCGTCAAGAGCTACGGCATCGTCAAGGCGGTCGACGGGGTGAGCTTCCAGGTGCGGCGCGGCGAGATCATGGGTTTTCTCGGAGCGAACGGCGCTGGAAAGACGACCACGCTGCGCATGCTGTGCGGGCTGCTCACACCGACGTCGGGGCGCGCTCTGATCGACGGTTTCGACATTCATATGCAGCCGCTCGAAGCGAAGGCGCGGCTCGGCTACCTCGACGAAGAGCCTTTTGTTCATCCGCATCTGACCGGGCGCGAATTCCTCAACTACATCGCCGATCTCTATCGAATGCCGCGCGGTCCTGAGCGGCAGCAGCGCATGGAGCGCCTGCTCGGTCTCTTCGAGTTGGCGGATCGCAACGGCGAGCTGATCGGGGCCTACAGCCACGGCATGAAGCAAAAGATCGGCCTGGCGTCGCTGTTGATCCGCGAGCCTTCCGTGCTGCTGCTGGACGAGCCGACCAACGGCCTGGATCCGCGCTCCGCCCGCCTCGTCAAAGACCTGCTCGAGGAGCTGGCCGCGCTCGGCACCACCGTGCTGCTGTCGACTCACATCCTCGAGGTCGCACAGGCGCTCTGCAAGCGCGTGGCGATCATCGACCGCGGGCATGTCGTCGCGACCGGAACGATGGAGGAGCTGCGGGCCCAGGCCGGGTCTGAGCAGGCGAGCCTCGAGGAGCTCTTCTTGAAGCTCACCGCGGGACCGGAGTCGCGGGAGCTCATCGAGCGTCTGCTCGCACCCACACCGTGAGCTCGTCTTCGGCGCAGATCATCCTCACGGCCGAGCTGGTCGCGTGGCGACATCGTCTTCTGAGCCGCGGACCGGGACGGCTGGTGCTGCTCGGAATCGCGCTGCTTGCCGCGGCGGTCTTCATCGGCGGCGGCGCTTTCACGATCGGTGCGGCGGCGGGCCACTTCCTGCCGATGACTCGCGACACGATTCTCACCGGAGGCTTCACGTCGCTCTCCGTTCTGATGCTGGTGATCGGCTTTCCGACAGTGATCGCAACGTTCTTCGTCGGGCGGGAGCTGCTTCAGCTCGTGCTTGCGCCGGTCCGGCCAATCGACATCTTCATTGCGAGGTTGTTGGTCGCGATGAGCGCGAACCTGTTGATCAGCAGCATCCTCTTGATGTCGACGCTCGGCGTGGGCGTCGGGTCGGGCGCGCCGCTTGCGTACTTTCCGCTGGCCATCGTCCTGATCTTCGTCCAGGTGCTGGTGGTGACAGCGCTGCAGGCGATCCTGATGTCGGTCGTCCTGCGGTGGGTTCCCGCACGGCTGGCACGCGATGTCGCCGCCGCCGTGGCCGGACTTGCGGGCGCGGGTTTCTACCTGGCGTGGAACATCAATCTGCGGCAGTCATTCACGGCCCGCCACCCGGACCTCTCCAGCTTCTCCTCCCTCGTCGGCAAAGTCGAGTGGCTTCCTTCGGCGTGGCCCGGCCACGCTCTGAGCGCTGTCATCGCCGGCAACAACACTGAGGCGGCGACGTGGGTTGCCTTTTCCCTGGTGTTCGGTGTCCTGGTGCTGGCAGCGGCTGAGATCCTGTACCGGCGGACACTGCTGACGGGCCTTGGCGTGTTCGGCGGTCCGCAGCCGATCTGGCGGCGCGGTGCCGCCAAGCAGGCGATCGCCGTCGCCAGGGCCGGAGCGGCTTCGCCGTTTCGCGCGATCGCGCTGAAGGATTGGCTGAGCTACAGGCGCGACATCAGGCGGCTGAGCCGAATGCTGCCCGCCCTCCTCTTCCCCGTCGGCTACGCGTTTGCGTTTCTCCGGCCTTCTCAGAGCATCTCGAGCTTCTGGACGGAGGTGTTCCTCGTGGGGTTCATCTCGATGTTCATGTCGACCGCGCTCGCGACGCCGTCGATTCCAAGCGAGCGGCGCGGCTTTCAGCTACTGCGGATGGCGCCGATGACGATGGCGCAGGTGATTCGCGCGAAGGTCATGCTGACGCTGCCTCCGGTGCTCGTGCTGACGCTCGGTTTCAGCATGGTGGTCGCGACCGTCAGCAAAAGCGGCATCGCGCAGTACATAGAGCTGGCCGTCCTGGTGGTGTGGCTGGGGGTCGGTTTCGTCTCTGTTGGAGTCTCCGCGGGAGCGATCGATCCCCGCTTCGACGCATCAGACGATCGCCGGGCGGTGGGGCTCGTGGGAACGCTGGCGGGCCTTGGAGGCACGCTTGGATTCGGTCTTTTGAGCGTGGGCTCGCTGGCCCTGCTCGTCTTCGGCTACGCGGCCTCACAGGGAATCAGGCAGCTTGGCCCGATCCCGGCGACGCCGACGATCGGCGCGCTGATGTGGGCGGGAGCGCTGGTGCTGCTGGTCGGAGCCGCCGGAATCGTAGTCACTCTGTTGTGGTTCGCGAACTCACGCCTCCGTTCGTGGGAGGGCGCGATCGCGTCGGTCTAGCTAAGCCGCTGTCCGCTCCGCACATCGACTTCCGCGGTACCCGAGCCGTCGGTCTTATCGACCTCGCGAGTTGGCAGACGCACTGCCGTCTTTGGTCTGTTCTCGCCGTCGGATCGGCTGCAGAGTAATGCGCTTACCCAAGAGTGTCGCGTAACGGACGAGAGTCGTGTGCTTGGGGTCAACTGAACCCCGCTCAAGTCGCGCTACGTTTGGCTGCTTCGTGCCTAGTGCCGCTGCGACCTTCTCCTGGCTGAGTCCTTGTCTCTCTCGCTCCGCGGCGAGCTGGCGAACTAATCTCCTAGTCTCAATCGCGGCTTTCATAAGCTTTGGGAACTCGGGGTTCATCGCGGTCCGCTTCGCAATGAAATCGTCCAGGTCATCCCTCTTGCTCATGAAGCAATAATGTCATATCTTTCGCGATATGTCCAGTTAAGGGTCAGCCAGCGGTTTCCGGCGCGCGGGGCGGCCTTGTCGACGGCCTCTCCCCCGCCAATCAGCCAGTCGCCGTTCAGCCAGCTGAATATGTCGGCTCTTTGCGCTTTGCCATTTCTTGTTGACGATCTCCAAGGCTAGCAATACCTGACTGAATCTCCCTTCCTCGGCAAAAAGCAATCGGTAAATCACGTTTTGCCCATCGACCTCGATCTGCCAGATATCGCCTCGTAGGTGATTCACATCCGTGTGACCTCGGCCTGCGTTACGAACCTCTTTCATTGCGGCGGCGACTGCTGCCGAATCCTCATCGGATAGCTGCTCTAAGAACTCGCGCACCGGCTCGCGCCCAGCAAGGCTGCGATAAAAGCGCCACTGCCGGCGGTAGCGTTTCGGCTGCTGCCGGCCTGGTTTACGAGTTGCCACCGCCGGGTTCCGACAGCGCGACCGCTTTTAGGAAGGCGCTGAGGCGCGAAGCTTCATCGACCGAAAGGTCCGCCGGCAACTTGAGCTCAGCAAATACGTCGGGACGTACCGGGAAGGGGTAGACGACAAGTTTTGCTGTGCTGCCGGTAATTGGCGTTGGAATTGTTGAGCCGATGCTCGCAGTCGATGGATCCGACTTCGCCTTGCTCTTTGACTTGGCCGTCACCTTGTCATCGCGCTGGGCGCCTTTGCGGGTCTTTGGCTGATAGGAAGTCGGGTTATCCAAATATGCCAGGTATGACTGGAGACCCGATCGGAAGCGAGACTCATACGCAGCCAAGCTTCCAGGGGCGATCTTGGACAGATTGCGAAAGCGAGCGAACAGAGCCTCGACATCGATGTTTCGCACATCGACGCTTTCCCAGTTATCGTCGATCTTCAGGATTTGGGACACAGCGGCTCGGATAGCACGAGCGGATGCCGGCGCCATGAGTCCCTTCTCGGCCACCCAGTCCCAGTGGCGAACAAACGCGAGGCCGGTTCCTCGTTGCGGTGCGGATGGAGGTTGATCATTCATGATGTGCAGTATATCAAAAATGATTACAATATGTCAAGAACGCTTTTGCACAAGCCCCGGTGCGCCGTGGTGGACCCATTGGCGGCCATAGAGTGCGGAGAGATCGATCAGTCGAAGGGGTCTTCGATCAGCTCCGACGTGAAGCCGCCGTCGGGTTTGACGGTAAGGCCGACGACCGCGTAGCGGATGCGGCCTCGCCAGCCGGCCAGGGCCCGGTATTCCGCTGCTGCCGCCATCAGCGCGCGCCGCTTGCGCGACCCGACTGCTTCCAGCGGCGTGCCGAACGAATCGTCAGTTCTCGTTTTGACCTCGACGACCACCAGGTCGTTGCCTCGGCGGCATACCAGGTCCAGCTCGCCTCGGCGCGCCAGGAAGCCCGCGCCGACCACCTCGTAGCCTCGTTTGCGCAGCAGGTCGGCGGCGGCTCTTTCCCCCGCCTTGCCCAGCTCTACCCTAGAAGGGCGGATTCGCGAAACGGCGCCCATGTCGTCCGGTGGATCGGGCTCGGGCCCAGGCGGCGGATCGCGGCGCGGTGCGCCGGCGTGGCGTAGCCCTTGTGGTCGGCGAAGCCGTAACCCGGGTAGAGGCGGTCGTACTCGACCATGGCTTTGTCGCGCGCGACTTTCGCCACGATGCTCGCGGCCATGATCGATGCGCAGGTGCGGTCTCCGCGGACCACGGCCATCTGGGGGAGCGGCGCCTCGGGAACGTCCCAGGCGTCGACCAGCAGGTATTCCGCCGGGATCTTCAAGCCCGCCACTGCTCCTGCTGTCGCGAGATGGCGCGCCTTGATCAGGCCCAGGCTGTCCACCTGCGCGTGGTCGACGGCGCACACCGACCATGCCAGTGCTCGCCGGCGGATGATTGCGTCGACTCGCTCGCGCTCCAGAGGGGTGAGGAGCTTCGAGTCGTCCAGGCCCGGGATGCGGACGCCGATCGGCAGCACCACCGCTCCGCCGACGACCGGGCCCGCGAGCGGGCCCATGCCGACCTCGTCGACCCCTGCGACGACCTGGTAGCCCATCGAGCTCGCCATGCGCTCGTAGCGCCAGAGCATTGGTCTCATTGCATCGAGACTAGCGAGCCCTGAGTCCTGATGCCACCTTCTTTACAGCCATACAGCAGGGATTCGCCCCACCCGACCTCCCCGCATGGCGGGGAGGTGAATTTCCCGGCGCACCGTCGGCCGACCTCCCCGGCGAAGCGGGGAGGTGAATTACTCCTCTGCTGTTTCTGGAGCGGGGGTCGCTGCTTCTGCTTCTGCTTCTGGTTCTTCTTCGCGGATCAGGCGGCGGCGTTCTCGGATGCGGGCTTCCTTTCCGACCTTGCCGCGCAGGTAGTACAGGCGGCCCTGGCGGACGTCGCCGTGGCGCAGGACGTCGATCTTGTCGATGCGTGGTGAGTGGATCATGAAGGTGCGCTCGACCCCCACTCCATGCGTCACGCGCCTCACGGTGAAGTTCATGCGCAGGCCTCCGCCCGTGACGCGGATCACCGTGCCCTCGAACACCTGGATGCGCTCACGTGTGCCTTCCACGACCTTGGCGTGCACCTTCACCGTGTCGCCCGCGCGAAGGGCGGGCACCTTTTCCTTTTGCTGCTCCTTCTCGAGCTGCTGGATCACGTTCATGTCTTTTTCAACTCCTTGGTGTGTAGACCATGTCTCTGACTTGCTTGCTGGCGGCGCCATTGGCGGATGCGAGCGTGGTCGCCGGAAAGTAGGACCTCGGGGACGCTCATGCCCCGGTACTCGGCCGGCCGCGTGAACTGCGGCCAACCCGACGGTTCGATGGAAAAGCTGTCCTGCGCCAATGACTCGGGATCGCCGACGACGCCGGGCACCAACCTTGCGACCGCGTCGACGAGGACCATGGCGGGGATCTCGCCCCCGCTCAGCACATAGTCGCCGATCGACACCTCGCGCGCATTCAGCGCCAGGCGCACCCGATCGTCGATACCCTCGTACCTTCCGCACACGATGATCAAGCCCGGCTCGAGGGCCAGGTTCTCGGCCATGCGCTGGTCGAGGGGCTCGCCCCACGGCTCCATGAGGATCACCGGTCCGGCGTTGTGCGGGCGGATCGATTCCACGGCCTCGATGACCGGCTCCGGCTTGAGCACCATGCCCGGACCTCCTCCAAACGGCATGTCGTCCACCTGCCGGTGGCGGTCGTGGGTGTGGTCCCGGAGGTCGTGGGCCAGCAACTGGATCAACCCTTTCTCGATCGCACGCCCGACCACGCCCCCATCAAAGACCGGGGCGAACATCGCCGGGAAGATGGTGACGACGTCAAATCTCAATCGCGGGCATCCTCGACTTGAACGAGCCAGTCGGCGACCACCACGCGACCGGCGTCCACGTCGACCTGGACCACCGCGTCCTTCGTCGCGGGGATGAGGTGTTCCACGGTTCCATCGCGACTGACCCATACGTCGTTCGCCGGGCGCTCGAGGATCTCGGCGATGACCCCGAGCTTGTGTCCAGAGCTCGTCAGGACGGTGAGGCCCACCACCTGGTGGTGATAGAACTTACCCTCGGCGAGAGGACGCGCCGAAGTCTCGGGAATTTCCAGGTAGCGACCCCGAAACAGGTCAGCGATCGTCCTGTTGTCGATGCCTCGAAACTTCACGACAAGACCCGGATGACCGGGCCGGCTCCACTCCACCTCCCGCTCACCGCCTTCAAGCAGCATCCTCGCGCCGGTCTTGAACCGATCGTCGAAGTCTGTCAAGGGAATCACCTTGACAGCACCCTCCAGTCCGTAGGCGCCGGCGACCTGGCCGACGCGGATCATCCGCGCGCACCTCCATTCCGCGGCCCCCGGGATCTTGGTGAGTGTTGCGAATCCGGAGCGTTGGCAAGGTCGACGAAAACGCGCTTCCGGTCTTTCAGCGACGCGACCCGCACAAGGGTGCGGATGGCCTCGATGTTGCGACCCGCCTTGCCGATGAAGCGGCCTACGTCGCCATCCGCGAGCTTGACCTTGATCGCCACGGTCCCGCCTCCGCGTTCGAACGACTCGACGACGACTTCTTCCGGCTTCTCAGCGAGGGACTTGGCCACGTACTCAATGAGCGCCTTGTAGTCCACGCCGGGACCCGCCGGGCCCTCTGGACGGTCACGCCGGAAGCCGCCGCGGTTGAACCCGCCGCCGCCTCCTCGAAAATCACGCCGTGCCGGTCGACTGCTCTGCGTGTCGCTCAAGAATCCCCTCCCGCTTCAACAGGCTCCGCGCGGCCTCGCTCGGCTGAGCGCCCTTCTGGAGCCAGCTCTTGACTTTGTCCACGTCGATCTTGATCTCCACCGGGTCTTTCATCGGATCGTAGTATCCGAGGTGCTCGATGAACCGGCCGTCGCGCGGCGAGCGCGCGTCCGCCACCACGAGACGGTAGAAGGGATGCTTTTTCGCCCCCATCCGCCTCAGCCTGATCTTTACCAACTGGCGCCTCCTTTTCCGAACAGCCGTGGCAGGCCCACGGCTTTGCCTTTGCGGTTGACCGCACCGAATTGCTTGGCGAGCTTCTGCATCGCGTCCCGGGCTTTCAGCACCCGGTTCACGTCGGCGGGCTCGACCCCACTTCCGCGGGCGATCCTTTTCTTGCGAGCGCCATCGATGACCTCCGGGTGCGCGCGCTCGCGCTTGGTCATCGACAGGATGATCGCCTCCATCTTCTTGACCTCTTTTTCCGTGTCCTGGCCGGCAAGCCGGCCCTTGAGCGCTCCGCCGCCGGGCATCATGTCGAGCACGCTCTCGAGAGATCCCATGCTGCTCACCTGCTTCATCTGGGCGAGCATGTCGTCGAACGTGAGATGCCCCGTCCGCATGTGCCGCTCGACCTCGACCGCCTTGTCCTTGTCCACTGTGAGCTCGGCGCGCTCGATCAACGTCAGCACGTCGCCCATGCCCAGGATGCGAGATGCCATCCGCTCTGCGTGGAACACCTCGAGGTCCAGAGGCTTCTCCCCTGTACCGGCGAAGCGGATGCGCTGACCCGTCGCCACGCGTAGCGAGAGGGCGGCTCCGCCGCGCGCGTCGCCGTCCAGCTTGGTGAGGATCACGCCGTCGAGACCGATCTCCGTGCCGAAGGCCTCCCCCACCTTGACCGCCTCCTGGCCGGTCATCGAGTCCGCGACGAGGAATGTCTCGGTCACCGGGACCGCGGCCTTCAATCGCTTGAGCTCACGCATCAGCTCCGCGTCCACGTGGAGGCGTCCCGCGGTGTCCAGGATCACGACGTCGAGCACGAGGCGCCTGGCCTCCTGGATCGCGGAGCGCGCGATCGACTCCACGTCGCCCTGGCCGGAATAGAAACCGACCTGCTCCCTCGCAGCGAGCGTCCTGAGCTGCTCGACGGCGGCCGGCCGCCTGAGGTCCAGGGCGGCGACCAGGGGCTTGTGGCCCTGCCGGCGAGCCAGCAGCGCGAGCTTGATGGCGGTCGTGGTCTTGCCCGAGCCCTGCAGCCCCACGAGCATGAGCACCGTCGGCGGCGCCGGCGCGTAGCGCAGGCCCTCGGCGTTGGCGCCGAGCAGCTCCACCAGCTCGGTGTTGACCGCCTTGACGACCTGCTGCGGGGCGGTGAGGCCGGGCGCCACCTCGCTTCCCAGAAGGCGCGCGCGCACGCGGTCCACGAATTCTTTGACGACTTTGAAGTTGACGTCTGCTTCGAGCAGCGCCAGCCGCACCTCGCGCAGGCCGGCCTCGAGATCCTCCGGGCGCAGCACGCCGCGTCCCGAGATCTTCTTCAGCGCGGCCGCAAGCCGGTCGCTCAGCGCCTCGAACATCTAGACCGCCCCTTCGAGACGCGCCACGCGGCGCCTCAAGCCGTCGAGCTCACGCTCGAGGGCCGCGACGGCCCGCCGCCTGCGGGCAGACTCCGCCAGCAAACCCAATCGCCTTTCGTACTCCTGCATCGCCGAGGTGGAGCGGCGGACGATGTCGTGCACAGCGGCCCGTGACGTGCCCTGGTGCTCGGCAATCTCAGCCAGCGACCAGTCGCTTCGCAGGTAGAGGTCGACGACCTCTCGTTGGTGGTCGGTCAGCAGCGCCCCGTAGCGCTCGTAGAGGGCCAGGGCGCGGCCGCGGGCTTGAAGGGTGTCAAGGGCCATGCCTTGACAGCTTACCAAGTTAGAATCAATGCGTTATGGACCAGTTGCTGATCGAGGCTTTCCGCTACAACAAGTGGGCGAACCTGCACCTCCTGGATGTCTGCGCGAAGCTGACCGATGAGCAGCTGCAGCTGACTGCTCCGGGCACCTACGGAACCATCGCCGCCACGTTCCTGCACCTCATGTCGGCGGAGCAGCGTTACCTGCGCCGCCTCACCCCGGGCAGCAAGCCCGACACCAACGAGCGCGATGCGACGCCGCCTACGCTCGCGAAGCTGCGCGAGCATGCGGTGCGCAGCGGAGACCAGCTGATCGAAGCTGCAGGCCGCATCACACCTGACGACACGATCGAGGAGGAGCGCGATGGGCAGCTCATGAAGCTCCACCTCGGCGTCGTGCTCATCCAGGCGATGCACCACGGCAACGACCACCGGACGCACATCTGCACGATCCTGGGCGCGCACGACATCACGTACGGAGACATGGACGTTTGGTCGTACGGGCAGGCGACCGGCGGGATCGTCCCCGGCTAACGGACCGAGCTTTGGAGCTCGGCTCCCTTCTCTAAGGCAAGCTCTCTGAACGCTTCTGGGTACGACCTGGTCGGGCGGTAGCCGAGCATCTCGACTGCGCGGCGGATGTCGAGAGTAAAGTCGAAGGCAAGCTGGGCGACGAGAAATCGCGTCAAACGCGGGGCGCGGTTCGAAAGGATGGACCGGTGCAGCCACTCCACGGCCCCTGCTGCGCGCCAGGCCGCCGAGGCCGGCACATGCCAGATCCGCGGTACGAGGCCGAACGCCGATTGAAGGCTGGTCAGAAGCTCATCCACGGTGCCCGTCAGCGAATCGGCGATGTTGAAGACTTCGTGGCCGGCCCGGCGCTCGATCGCCAGGACGACGGCGTCCGCCAGGTTCTGAACGTGCGTGACTGAAAGGCGCGACTGCCCGTCGCCGGGCACAACCAGCGCTCCGAGCCGGCGCATCGCAAGCAGCCCGGGCAGGATCTTTGTGTCGCCCCGGCCGTACACGATGTGCGGCCGAAGCACGACCGAGTTGCCGGGAACCCGGGCGACCAGTCTCTCAGCCGCCACCTTGCTCCGGGAATAGCCGGAGAGGAAATGCGTCGCGAGCGGCGACTCCTCGTTGAGGCCGTGCTTTCGGGTGGAGAGGTTGTAGACGCTGGCCGTGCTGATGTGCACGAATACGCGCGCGTGCCGGAAGCTGTCCAGCACGTTCTGCGTGCCGATGACGTTGTTCGCGCTGAAATGCTCGTCGCTGCCCCACTCCATGACGCTCCCCGCGCAATGAACGACTGCGCCGGCCGCGCCATCGATCGGACCCGACGTGATGTCCCACCGCTGGTATTCAAGGCCTGGCCGCGGCTGCCACGGCGGATCTGGGCGCCTGCCATAGCCGACGACCTCATGGCCGCTTTCCAGCAGAGAACTGACCACGTGGCCCCCGACGAAACCGGTTGCCCCGGTGACCGCGATCAGCACGTCACCAGGTCCCGAACGAGCTCACGGAGGGCGCCTTTGTTCACCTTGTGCGACCGGCCGCTCAGGGGGATGTCCAAAGCGACGATGTGGTCCGGCCACGCCTGGATGTCGATGCGGTGTGGGCCCGCGCTGATCTCGCGATGGATTCGTGATTGGACGTCGCGCGCAATAAAGCCGCGCTCGGGCTCGAAAGCCAGCACGACGACCTCGTCCGCGCGATTCTCGTCGTAGACGCCGACCAGGGCACAACGGCGGACGCCCGCAATGCCCGCGATCACCTCTTCGATCAGCCCCGGATAGATGTTGAAGGCGCCGCGAATGATCATGTCCTTCTTGCGACCGAGCAGGACCAGGCGGCCATGGTGGTCGATCCTGCCGAGATCCCCCGTGGCGAGCTCTTTCAAGGCGGGACCGGCAAGGTAGCCATGGCAGAGGTTCGGGCCGGAGACCATGACCTCGCCGTCACCAGCGATCCGCAGCCGGACGCCGGGGCAGGGTGGGCCCACCAGGTCCCCGCCGCCCTCATACGCAAGCTTGTCTCCCATCTCGATGAAACAGACCGGGAGCATCTCCGTCATCGCATACGCCGAGTAGACGCGTAGCCTCGCGGGCAACTCGTCCCTGTACCGGAGCAGGAAGCCCCGAGGGATAGGCGCCGACGCCAGGATGACGACCGCGAGCGATTCCGGAAGAGACGCGCCCGTTTCCCGCGCTCGGGACATGATCCCCTCGAACTGGACCGGGACCCAATAGGCATGGGTCGGGCGGTGTTCGATCAGATCGGCGAAAGCCGCTGCTGCGTCGGTGCGCCGCCGCGGGATCACAATGCTGGCGCCGGCGATCAGGGCGGGGACGATCATGTGCAGCTGGTCGCTGTAAACGCGATCCCCGGGTCTCAGCCGAAGGTGTTCAGCCACCATGGCGAGGCCAGCGCCAATCGAAGTCCTGGTGTGCACCACGCCCTTTGGCATCGTCGTGGTCCCGGAAGTGAAGACCACGACGGCGCTCCCACCTTCATCGACGTCCGGCGGATCCGCGACCGCCCGGGTGTGGGCGAGGTCGGCGTAATAGAGAGTGCCTTGCGCCCACGGCAAGCGAGGGCCTTGAAGCACCACGCGGGCGCCCGCAACCTCGAGACCTGGCAGCCGAACGCCCTTTTTCTCGAGAAGACGGCGCACCGGACCCAGCTGAGCGAGCGCGTAGAGGAGGCTTTCGGACATCACCCAACGCGGCTCGAGCAGCGACACCCGGGCCGCGAACAGGTCAGGGCTCATTCCCGGATCGACTGCCACCACAACGCCACCGCAGCGCACCACCGCCAGGAGAAGAAGGACCGATTCCGGGCTCGGCCGGATCGAGTAAACGACGGCGTCTCCCTCACGCATCCCAGCGCTCAGCAACCCGGAGGTGAGGCCATCCAGCTCTGCCTTCATCTCTCCGTACGTGAGGGCCCGCCCGCCTGCCTGGATGAGGGCGGGCGCGGACGGGTTTAGCGTGCATTGCTTGTCGATCTGATCGAGGAGAGTCGCGACGTTCATTGCGCCAGCCGCACGTCGAGCCGCGCATAGCCGGGAATGAACATGCCCCACCCGTAGGCGCGTCGCACCACCTCGAGCTCGCGTGGAAGGCTCATCAACGAAGCGAGGACCATCCTCATCTCCAGCTGAGCGAGTCCGAAACCGAGGCAGAAATGCGGGCCGGCGCCAAACCAGATGTTGCGGGCGCACGCGGGCTGATTCCGGTGGATGTCGAACTGCCGGGGTTTGGGGTAGAGGTCCGGGTGCTTGAAGAGGTTGTAAGTGAAGAGCATCACCCGCCCGCCGGCGCTGAACCGGTGGCCGGAGATGGTGACCTCGGAGACGACGCTCCGGAGCATGACCGGCGACGGAACCACGAATCGAAGCGCCTCGTCGATTGCCGGCTGCATCAGTTTCGGCTCGCGGCGAAGGTCGCGCTGCTGGCCGCTGTCGACGAGGAGCGCCACTGCCCTGGGCACCGCTGTCGTCAGGGTTTCGGTGCCGACCACGAGCAGCATGCCGATGACACCGCGCGCCTCCTCCGCGGTCAGACCGAGCTGCTTCACTCGAGCCAGCACCGAGCTGCCGGGAAGTTCGTCACCTTGATACGCGCCCGCGACCGCGGCAGTCATTCTCTCGAACGGCACCTTGGCGGCAGCCACCTGCGACGGCGTCAATCGCTTGGTCGCGAGTCCGATTGATTCGCTCAAACGCCCGGACATCGCGAACACGTCGAGATATGCGTCGTCGGCGCCATGCGCGGGCGCCGGAAGACCGAGCATGTGGAACGTCGTCCGGCCGGTCAACAGCCGCATGAAGCGGACCAGGTCGATCGTCTGCCCGCCGGCCAGCCGTTCCTTCAGCTCGGCCACCGGCGCGGCCAGGACGTCCCTGGCAATCGTCTCGAGATATGCCGGCGCGAAGAGGTCCTTGAGCCGCTCGCGAAGGTGGCGGTGCGCTTCGCCCTCCATGTTCAACAAAGCGCTCTCGCCCATGACCTGCGTGATCAGGACGCCGAAGCTCCCTGGCCCCCTCTTGCTGAAATGCTCGTGGTCGAGCAAGATCTCGCGAGCCACCTCGGGCCGGTTCACGACCCAACCCAAACCTGGGATACGGACGACGTCACCCATCCTGCGCGTGGCCTCCGCGAACCCGAAGGCAAAGGGGTGGCTGGCGAGATAAACCATCGTCTCGTGTGTGGCGGCACTCATCGCACGTCGATGACCGCGGGCGTGTACTTGCGGTCCCAGTACCACAGCAACGTGTTGATGTAGCCGTAGGAGCGGACTCGGCGGACAGAGTTGGAGACGATCACGTCGTCGCGCATCACGATCTTGTCCGTGACGTAGCGCACGCGATCATGCAGCGCGCGGTCTTCGCCCTGTTTGGAGAAATCCTCTCGTGGAAAGCCGCCGCTCCTCTCGTACATCGAAGCCCTGATGGCGAGATTGTTGCCGGCGACAAGGATCCATCCGGCCTTGTACCCGTGACCTGATCGGAAATGCTTGCCATAGGTGTCGGAGACCCAGATCAAGAACGGCAGGATGACCGCGTCCGCTCTGGCGAAGTGAACATCGCGGCGCGGCACGATGCGTCCCGCCACGAATTCAGCTCCGGCGGCAAACTCCCGCCGGATGTTCCGGACCCAATCGCGATCGGGCAAGCAATCGGCGTCGGTGCGCAGGACATGCGTGGCGCCCGCGGCGATCGCGTACCTGAACCCGGTGTCACAGGCAGCGCCGGTTCCCTTGACCGGTTCATAGATCATCCGCACATCGAGGTCGGCGTGACCGGACGCGAAACGCTTGACGACATCCG
>Ga0073928_10000959_pt1 | contig 59293 bp, 53 predicted proteins | sample PaiPotPPA55metaG_FD_76969 | JGI IMG/M metagenome (GOLD analysis project Ga0073928, IMG submission 76969) | Iron sulfur acid spring bacterial and archeal communities from Banff, Canada, to study Microbial Dark Matter (Phase II) - Paint Pots PPA... ... | reverse complement strand
GCGCAAGTCTCGACCTTGCGCGAGCATTTTCTAAAACTCGGGGCTCAAGTCATCGTTACGGTCCGTCGCATCGTGCTGCACTTGCCGCAAGCGTTTCCCTACCGCGATAGCTTTCATCGTCTCGCCCTGAGCTTGGGCGCTCAAACCGGCTAAGCCCCCACTTCTTCCAACCGAAACTAACCCTTGTCACGCTCTTACTCGCAGTGTCTCGTTACGCGTCAAAATCGGACTGGGAATCTCGCTAACAACTTTAGAATCAGTCTCCGATCTGACCGAACTCTGCTCCTCGTCACATCTCGGTCTCGCTCTCACAAAAAACTCCACTCCGTCAACTTTCGTGAATAATGCGGGCTAAGTCATTTCTAAAGCGGGGAAAACGATGCGGCCCGCTGGTCGTTGTCGGGACCAGCCTTCACAGGTGGTCGGACTTTTGAGAGCGGGCCGCGAGTTTCGTTAAGTTTCGTTGTGTGGCGTCGTGCAAGAAGTAGCTTAGTATCACTCGGACGCAAAAACTAGCACAAAAACTGACACAATTCCCCCGTTGACTCACATGACCGACGAACAAAAGCAAACCGTGAGAATAGTGGCGTTCCGGTCCAAGCTTACGGTTGTCACGGTTCGAGCCGGGGCAACGCGGCACAAAATTTTCCAAGTGTTTTTTCAACCTGACGGAAGTCTCTACGTCACATTCCCATATTTCAGGCACCGTACCGGAATTCTTGCAGCCGCCACAATTCCCGGCAACGGGCAGAACACGTCTCAAGTGGACCTTAAAATCGGCGGGAAGGTCGCATCTCATTTAGTGAAGTACTCGCATCACGCCAGTGGAACCGCGCTCTTCTCACAAACCAAAAAAGTCAGCTCGGAAATTAGAAGACAATCCATCAGACTAGATTCGCAGTGGGGCCATATCTTCTCCGTGATCATTCGGGGACTATCAAGTTTCAAAAAAGCCGACGACGCACAGAACGTTGCAAGTACTCCGAAGAGAACGGAGCTAACATTCGACCTCGGAGAATCTTCAGGCAACTCTTCAGGCAAAGCGATAAAGTTTGTGGCTCGATGGTACGACATTGCCACGTTGCCTTTGACCGGAGAAAAAGAACTAAACGTGGGGCCAGCCCTCACCTTGCAAGGCGCTGAAGGCAAGCAGCAAAACGGAGCGCTAATCGCGAGCCCACATGACGACGCGCGGCACGTTCTGGTTATAGCTTGCGAACCAATGCCTTGGCAGGATGGTCAAAACTCAGAAATGATGCTTTTCTATGGCGGGTTCGACGCTCGCGAAGTTATGTTTGATACGGCCCGGAACGCTGGATTTTTGTGCTTCTTGTACCCGGCAGCCGGAGCCGACGAACTCAAACGATTGGTAGGCTCAATAGATATCGCCTGATTGCGCCGTAGAACACGGCCCAAAAGATTGGATTTCGCTGGCGAAGTTGTCCAACCGTCTCTCCCGGCCGCGCTTCGTGAAGAACGACCGCCGTTTTATCACAGCCCGGTTCGCCACAAGCAAACGTCAGTCGGAATCTTTCCTTCATCGTTGGTCGCTCCCCTTCGGTCTGCCAAGTCTACTCCGTTCGTGCATAGTTGACTTGACCCAAGTTGGCGGGTAAGTTTTGTCCCTGGTAGCACTACGATGAACAAACTATTGGGCGGTCCATTGCTGGCCTGCATTTTGGCGGTCTCCGTCCTTTGTTTCGCGCAAACTCCCAAGCCCGATACAACGAAGGCGCAGAGTCAACCTTGCGTAATCGTGAAACGTCATGTTCACAAGTTCGGCGAGAACATGTCTCGATTGCATCCCCATCGCCCTTTCGATTACGTAGAAGGCGATTACCCATCAGGATTTAAATGGCGGTCTGAACTCAGCGATGGTGATGTTCGAGAACTACAGCAAAAAGGCGGGAAGATAGTGGTTACGAGAGCCGATTACGAAGTCTCCGACCTCGAAGATGCCAGAAAACAATGCCAATCTCAGACTGTGAAATGATTTTCCTCATCGCAGCATCCGTTTCTGATTCATGCGCCATCTCGGGCGCGGCTGCCTTGCTGCAGTTTCTTGACGTGGATTTTCGCGAGCGGCCTGTAGGTGCCAAAAGTGTTACAGTTTTCACTACAGGAAGAACGAATGAAGAAAATTGCTATCGCTTTGCTGTTGGTTCTGTACTTTTGTCCATTCGCATCCGGCAAGAAGAAGTGGGTCGTGCCGTGCCAGAAAGTGTTCCTGACGGGCACGCAAAAGCATGAGATCGCCTGGGCCTTGCGCGGCGATGGCCTGAAAAACAATCTCTACAAAAATACCTGCCAGCAACCGGTTTCTGATCCGGCCGAAGCGGATGCCATCCTGGATATTGAATATGACCCAAAACAGGTTGTTGACGAAGCGGCGCGGGAACGGCGGGAGTTCTACCGCAATACGCAATCGAACGACTATTCGGTCATCTGCTCGTCCACTATGGGCCACAGTTATTGCCGCGATTCACAAGGCTACGCGCTCTACACCGATTGCACGGACCGCGGATGTTCGAGCTACTACGGCCCGGATCCTGTTCAGGAAATCGGGAACGTTTTATTCAATGTGTTGGACGAACTGTCCTATAAACTCGATAAACACTTTGAGGACACTTCCGCTTGGGGCTACATGTTTTCAACCAAAGACCATCACATGATCTGGAAGTATGAGGGCATGGTGGGTACGTGGCATTACGATCTGACGAAATACGCACAATGCCAGCATCCTTTGGGCAAGCCGGTCTGCAAAAAACCCACTGCGTTATTGCAGGAGAAACAATAAATGGGGCGACGTTACTAGAATTTCATGGGCAAATGCGGCGCATGCCGCCAAGTTTTTGAAGTGGATTCGCGCGAGTGCCCACGACTCAAAAAATTGCGCGGTTTGGTCCATCGCCAATTCGATAAAACAGGGCTGCCCTTCACTGCCGCCCCGTAGGGCTTGGGCAGGCAGCCCCTGGAATCAATCTAGCCGTGCCATTTACCACTCGCGGTAGTCCACGGCAGCCCTACCGCGAAAGTTGACCAGCCTAGTCCCGTACATTGCGTGTCGCGCGCTCCCCTTATTCTGTGCGGTCGTCGCCGCTTGAAATCAAATGCGCGAATTCTTCGTCAACGACTGCCTTCTGCAGCGGTGGTGCGCCGAATCTCGGAATTGCGCGAATTGGAAGAGTTGGATTGTCGGGTGCGACACGCGAAAATCCGTGCGGCAGTGGTTGAATTTTGCTCAAGTCATCGGCGGCCGCCTTGGCGCAGGCCTCAAGCATCGACATGTGCGATTCTGCGGCGTCGTCATGTGCAGCGGCTGCAGCTCGATGAAATTCTTGCTCGTGGTCTGCGCTCTTGCTCATGGCAGCGGTGTGAACCTTGCTCATCGTAGAATGATGCGCGGCCATCGCTTCGTGCGCTTTTTTCAGATGCTCTCGAACCGTCATTTTCTTTTCCTCACTTTCGAGCGGCAGTTAGGCCGCCGCGATTTCGTTTCCTTCACGGTCGAAATGCATGACGCCACCAGGAAGGTCCACATCTTCGACCGTAGACTTCGCCAGTTCGCCGCCTTGCCAATGCCAGTGCCAGGTCTGCCCACCATGCTTTTCTATTTCGACGCCGTCCGCATGACGCTTCTCTGATTTTGCGAGTAGCACGCTGACTTGTTCGTCCCAACCGGCATTCGCAACGCCGGCATGCTTCATTAGGGATAACGGTTCGCCGCGTGTGAGTTTTTCCAGTTCGCTATCCGCGGTGTAAAGATCAGGCCAGTCCCCATCTGTGCGGGGCAGAAAAGAATCGCCGCCTTCGACCGCGACGATTTCTCTAAATTCAAGGTCAACGCCTTTCTGCACGTTGGCCAGTTTTTCGACGAGAGTTCTGATTTCTTGAAGTTCCTTGCGGGTTTCAACGTCCATGGGACTCTCCTCAGCGGATTAAGCCTGCCGCTTTTTTCAGTTCTGCCAACTCCGTCAGTTTTCGCTGAAATGCCAGAAAACTTTCTGTCCAGCGCTTTTCCAAGGCCCGGATTTCAGGAGAAGTGTTTTTCATCGCGTTCACAGCCGCATATATTTTGCCGTTGACGAAAATGACTCTCGGGTCTTTTTTAACGGCGAAGAAGCGAATCAACGCTTGGTCCGCGGCCTTCAGCTCTATTCCAGCCGCAGCAAGTTCTTTGCAGCAATCTTCGTAACGTTCCACTGGACTCTGCTCGATTACGGTCTCAACGGTTTCGATTTCTTTCGTGAACCATCCCATGAGAGCGACGGTACACAAAATGTCTATCTTCGCAAACTACTTTTTTGGTTATTTTGTGGCATCCGGCCGCTTCCACCGCCACTTGTCCGGTAAGCACGCCTAATCGGACTTGACCGCCTTGATTTTGTCTTTGGTGTGTGTTTTTCTGGCACAGCGTCAATGAGGTCATTTGCGTGAAACTGGAGAATCTTTCGTTCCGGCAAGTCGCATTCGGAATATTTCTACTGGCGATACTCAACTGGGCTTTCCTTCAATTCGTCGCTCTACCGAACATGTCGGAACAAGACCGCAAGGGAATTTATACCGGTTGGATTTCTTCGCCGTATTCGTACGCAATTTCCATTGCAATCATCCTGGCCTTTGGCTGGTTCGCCTTTTCTTACCGAGGACGACATGCGACGCACGGAAAAAGAATCGCGGCATTCGGAATGGCGCTTGCGGGATTATGGGGGATGTTACTGATTGTCTTGATTCGCGTCACTTGGCACCTATAGATGCCCCGTTCACGAGCCTCTCGGTGCTAGGAGCCACTTTACCGGTTACGCGTGAACATGAGTACTTACCAAGTTCCAGCCGAATCGAAGGCCCTCACGGCAAGAGTTTATTTCTACCGAAAGACAGTGTCTTTTACAGGTTGGTTTGTGCGTATGTCGTGTATGCCCAACACTACGTTTCCGTCGGATGAGGTCGCTCTGATTATCCTCGGGAACTTGATGCCTCCGGAATCTCGGTAATCTAAATAATACGTCTCGACTTTGTATGCAAATTCGGGACCATCTTTCTGCGTGCGTATCCGTTGCGCCAAATCCATTCGGACCATCAGAAAACTCTGGCAATCGTAATAGCGGAGCTGTGAGTCTCCGACTTTAGGCGTAAACCGCAACGAGTAAGCCCACTTACCGTCAATCTCGGCCAATGCGACCAGTTCGATTCGTGTGTAACGCTGGTCGAATCGCGAATCGGTCAAAGCAAGCCAGTTTTCTTCCAAAATATTTACCGTGACTCCGTTGATTCCCTGCAATCCACCAGCGGTACGATTGAAAAAAGGCGTTCCTCCCTTGTGACCGACCCACGTCTGGCCGTGACTTGTCATGAAAAGCTGAAAAACGTCACTTGCAGGAGCTCTGTAATAGAAATCAAAGTCTCCACCGTCAAAATGGAGGCCACCAAAGGTTCCGTGGGCATCGACGGTCTGTAGCGCACGCCAAGCCTCAGGGCTTCCCGTAGCTGCAACATACTTGTCCAAAATTTCGGCAACGGTAATCCGGCCTTTGGGCCGAGGTACCTTTTGGGCGAGTGAGGTGGTCCGGCTGCAGAATATCAGCAAGATTGCAAGTGTTAAGGCTTTCCGCATACGCCGAAATTATACTATGCCCTTGAGTGCCGTTAACCTTCATGCCTGGTAAACGTCACTAACCGGACAACGGCGGATTTTCGCACGATTATTTTTGCGGTTCGCGCTTCCAACCGCGAAGGCCTTCTGACTTGTGCGGAAGCGGATGCAGGTCCACTTCTTGAAAACCACATTGGCCACATCGGACGCCATTAGTGATGGCCTGCCATGGCCCACTGCTGCCGCACTTCGGACAAGCTTTCTCTTCCGCCATAATCTCCCCTCAATTCATTTCCACGCGAACCGGTTGCGGCGTCTGTTGTTGTATTGCGCGAAGGTATAGCCTTGCGGACGCGGGCCATTGTCCGGCACTTGTCCGTGGTTTTGACAGCGCAACGTGCCACTCATCACGAGCTTCAATCCGCACCCTGGAACCCAGCACAGATTGGCATCGAGGGGCTTCACTACTTCCTGCCCATCGACGCGCCCACATTGCCGGCAGTGAATGTGCCACTCGTTTTCGTGGTCGCGTTGCAGAAATGTGCAGGGATTCTTGCAGGTCGGATTCGGGCACGGCGGCGTCTGGTGCTTTTCAACCCATGCCTTCCAATGATCTATCGTCACGATGGACTTCGACTCTTCCACCGCGGCTGCCCAATGTTGTTCCACACTCGCCGGCACCTTCCGCTTGCCCAGGAACAACGACTTCATGTAGTCGAGCAATCCTAATTCGTAGGTGTTCGCCTGCAACCAAATGCTGGCTTGGCTGATGCTGTCGCAAATGTCGTCGTTTTTGCAGACGGGAAACGTCGTAAGCTGCTCGACGGTTTTATGGGTCCATGGTCCATTTCTTTCGATAATCCAGTTTTGCGCTTGGAACTCAGGACTCGCCGCAACCAAACGCGCCATCTTGCTGTCCTTGGCAGTAATGGGCACGAGGCCGGCAATCTCTTCCTTTAGGTGAGCGATAACGCTCACGCCATTGGCTGCGGATTCGACAAGCACCGCGCTGACAGGTCCGTACGCCGCATGAGCGTTTCTGATTTCATTCATGGTTCCGACTAAATCCAGATGCGCATTCGTCACGTGGAGCAGATATCTGCGGCTGCCCACGATGCCCACCACAATCACCGCCACATAGTCGGAAGTCCGCAGGTCCTTGAAGCTGCAATCGACCGAAATAATTTTTCTCTCGAAACTTTCCGGCATTCCCGGATCCATCACGCCCGTTTGCGGATCGCGCCCACCGAAATAGAGAATGTCGGCGGCGCGGATGATGTTTCCTTCGAGCGGCGAAGGCTCTTGCTGAAATTGGCCGCTCCACACCAAGCGATTCCGCTGACGCTCGCGCACCGCCCGCGGAGACCAGCGCTTCGGGTCAAGACAATCGCCCTTTTTGCGCTTCCATATTCTTCCGCTGATAGGAAACGTGATGGTCGTGTCTTCCTCGGCAATCAAAGGCAGCTTCAGCAGCTTCCATTCACTGTCTTCCTGGCTTAATAAAAATCCGCTCGGGTCGTTTTGGTGCAGCCTTTGCATCACGACGACGATTGCCGATTCCGATGGATTGTTGAGCCACTGCGGTAGCTGATGCTCAAACCAGAAGTTCACTTCGTTCCGAAAGCTATCGGAGTATGCGACGTCACCACTTAACGGGTCGTCGCAAACGACGACGTCGCCGCCGCGGCCCATCGCTTTACTATTCGTGCTTGCCGCCTGCATGACGCCGCCGCTCGTGTTCGAAAATTCCTGAGCCTGGCTGCGATCAGTTGAGAGCGTGAACGCGTCCGCGAATAGATCACGGAACCACTTGCTGTCCATCAGCCGCCTGCGGTCTAAATTGTGATTCGTCGCCAAGTCGATTTCGTAGCTGCAGCACAGGAAGGCCTTCGCCGGGTCCCGCAGCCAACACCAAATCGGGAACAGAATGGTGACGATGGAACTCTTTGCGAATCGTGGCGGACAGTTCACAATCAGCCGCGTCAACTTTTTCTCGAAGACACACACCATGTGTTCGCAAATCAGGTCATGTGCCGTCGTCCAGGAGAGCTTCGCTCCAGGATGCAGGTGTGGCCACGCTGCCCGGCAGAACGCCGCGAAGTCTTTCTTCAGGTGTGCTGCAATTAGCGGCTTCGCCCGTAAAAGCTCTTGAAATTGAAAATTCATCGCGCACCACGCTTTCGAACATCCGGACAAGAGCGCGGCGACGGAGTATCGACGGCGACCCTCGCCATACGCTTATGCGGGATGTATTTTCCTGACTCCGTAAAACGGCTGTCGATTTCGCGCTGAACCGCTTGCACTTGCCGTGGCATGAGGTCCACCGCAATCTCCTCTGCGAGGATCCAAGGTTTCTTGCGCTCGAAAGCGAGGTCTACAGCTAATCTCGATGTCACGCTCTAACGATTCACTCATTGCAACCTTCCTTCGTTCGTCTGCGGCCGATTCTGTCCTTGCAATCGCCCTTTAAAACGTTGTCGAGCAACTTCCTTGCGCTCCTGAGACTCCCGCGCGTGTCGCATCGCCTTTTTCAAATCGCCCTTCATCCTTCGAAACAGCCGAATCGCTGCCAGCCGTTCCAGTCCAGTGGCCATCAGTGTCGCAAACGCCTGCTCTTCTTCATCCGTCCACATCGTGCCCCTTGTCTCGCAAAATTTTTTGTGCGAGCTCGCACTGCTTTCCGGTCACCCTCGCGCCACAAGAAATGAGGACAATCCGTCCCAGGGGCGCATTCCAACTTTGTCCAAGATTGGACGAAGTGCTTCACCGGCTTTGCCTCTTGAGCCACTCCGCGATGTCCTGCCAACGAAACCTGCAATACTTTCCAAGCCTGACCGTTGGTAGCGGATCCTCATCGCGCTCCCTGGCACGCTCTCTGGTCTTCTCGCGGATCCAGCTGACCGGCACGGCCAACCTAGCCGCAAGCTGCTGTGGAGTCAGCAAGATAGCCGTCTCTATGGGTCTAGGAGACTCGACCGATTTTACCGCTTTGTCCACAAATGCCATGCAAAAACACCTTTTACTGCTTTGTTTTCAGCGACTTATGTCTGAGCGTCTGGTACGTTGCCAGCCGCTCTAACCTGCACCAGCGACTCAAGCCATGCCCGTACATCTGGGTCGCTTAGTTGGCTTTCAATCAAACCCTTGGCGACAATCAAAGCGTCGCGCATGGAAAGGGCATCGTCCGCATTAGCGCCATCTGTGGGCGAAATCGGCCTGGTCTTGGCCTCGAGAGCTTTCCAGTTTCGAATTTCGCGGCTAATCGCCAGCACGGTAGTCATATCTCGCCGCTTCTTTGCGGCCGTCTGTGCATACCGAAGTTTTGAAATTTCCGCCTTTATGTCGTTGATTACTAGTTGCTTAACAAAAACAGTATGTCGCTTATGTCGGTATAAAGCGGAATGGGTCACGCCAGCCTGTTTCGCAAGTTCGCGAAGTGGCGGTTGACCACGCTGTAAGGCCTCGTCGATAACCTGAACGTCGTCATGAAGGCAGATGGAGCATTTAGGATGTGGCATGGTCAGATACGCCCCTTTCCCCGTGCGTACTCTCTTAGAGAGAGAGATACGCGTACGGAGAGAAGCAAGGCTGTTCGTACTGCTTCGTACGGGAATTGCGTACGGAAGCAAGTCATTTGTTTAGTGGACATTAACGTCATCTTGGTCTGCCTCCGTACTCTCCGTACGCGGCTCTACGTACGGAATATTTTCAGTTGCTCCGTACGGAGCTTCGCGTACGGAAGAAATTGGGCCTCGTTTCTTAGGCCAGAAGAGTCTTCCCTCGCCGATTGCCTGGTTCAATTCGACGACGGAGCGGTTGCGGCCGATGCCTTTGCGGGACTTAATTTGTTCCGCAGTACAGGTCTGGCCTTTAGCTTCGAGTTCCTTAACAAACCGCACCAACCGGTCAATGGGTGTTTCTGAGACGTCGGTGAGTCCGAAGTGTCCGGTCTGCGGGATTAATGGGAAGCCGATCAATTGCTCACTGACAGGCTCGGCTCCGCGGAAGAGAATGCCTTGCAAGCGCACACGATTAAGCAGTGGACGGTCTTCGCTGACGATGGCGAAGGCTCGGGAGACGTTGGCGCCGATTTGGTGTGAGTTCGCGTACTGTTCGGCGTCGGCCTTGGTGGCATGGTGAATGATGATGATGGTGGCGCCGGCTGCGCAAAGATCGAGCAACTGGTCGTAGAATCCGCTCATGTCGTCGGGATCGAATTGGCTGCCTTTGCCACGACGGGCGGCGTCGAAGTATTTCTTCACCGCTTTTGTTTGCGAATCAATGATGACAAGCGGTTGGTACTTTTCGCAGTAGCGGATAAGGCCCGGCGAATCGAGTGCTGGCACTCCGGTTTCTCTGGTACGAAACCGTATCTCGGCTGGGCCAAGGCGTGAGAACCATTGAGTATTCGCTTCGAGTTCATCGTGGCCATTTTCCAGGTCGAGATACAGCACAGGCATCTGCGTGGTCGGATATTTTTCGAAGACGCTGATTCCATTGGCGACGCACTTGGCGATGTAGGTGGCAAGCAGCGTCTTGCCGCTTTTTTCTTCGCCGAAAAACATCGTGATTTGTTTCCGCGGCACCAACCGGGAAACAACGGACAATTCTCTGACCTTGGCACCGCGCAATTCCGTTTCTGTGAGCAGGTCGTCGGGGTCGAAGTAGTCACGGCCGGCACGGCCCAGGCGCAAAATAGTTTCGAGCGCGGTGCGGAAATTTGGTGGGTCGGCTGCGTAGAGTCCGCCAATGTCCTTGTAGCCGCCTAGGTTCACGCGAATCAATGCCTGCGGATAATCTGCATTCAGTTCCGTCTGCCATCGGTTCATCGCTTCGCGGCCTTTTCGATCACTATCGCCAATGATAAATATCGTGAGATATTCGCCCAGCAACGCAAGGTCCGCCTTGGTGGGCTTGGTTTCGGCGGACTGAATACCCACGCAATTAAATTTGTAACTCATTGCCAGAGCGACGTCGGGCGGCCCTTCGAGTAGCAAGATTTCTTTCGCAGGATCATCCGGACGGCCGTAGAGCCCGCTCATGCTGCTGCCGGTTTCGGCCAGGTGGTCTTTGTCGGGCACTGCGCGATACTTCACGCCTACCAGTTTCTTGTCGTGATAAAGCGGGATAGCGAGCGCGGCACTATGGCCGACTTTTGGAAAGGTTCGCTGCGTCGCGCCGAAACGCAATAACAGGCTGACGTCACGGCTGATGCCGCGCAGTCGAAGCCAATCAGCAACCAGGCCGCCGGTTTTCCATTCGTCGATAAGTGCTTCAGCGAGATTCTTAACTTCTGCGTCGGTGTAATTGAATTTCGGACTAGTGTCCTTGCTCTTGCTCTGGTTCGTGCGCGGCTGGCCGTTCACTGACCCAAGCGCCGTCATGATCGCTTCAAACGTGCAGCCGGCGTGACAACGTATCAGCAGAATGCCGTCAGCCCCTTCGTTCACAGACAGCGAATTATTTTTGTCGTTGTGAAAGGGGCAGCGTGCCGAATAGCCAGAACCGCACTTCCGCACGTTTTCCAGTTTCGAAAGGACTTGGTCGAGATTCATCGCGGGCCTCGACGCGCTCTTTCGACAATGCCGCGCGGCCTGGGCGACGAAATACAGAATTTGGTGTGCCTCTTCGCCATAGCCCAGCTGTCGAACTTTGCGTGGCACCATGGGCATGCCGGCGTGACGCTCACCAAATTGGCTCGAACATTCGACAAAAGTCATTCCTTTCAAAAAAAATACCGGCAGCGGCGCACGTTGGCGGCGACGTGCGTCAGTACCGGCTTTGTTTTTCTCCTTCGGAAATTCTTGTTTAGCCTAGTTCATTTTTCGAATTCATGAATCAGGGATTCAGTTCTCGATAACGCCACATCATCCGAATTTTCAATTCTTCGTAGATCAAGTTAGCGGGCTCGCCATGTGTTAACACTTCATCCAACAAGGCATGAAGCAATGGAATCTCAAGAAATTTCGGCACGACATGCCATCCAGTCGGGCAACCGCGAATCGGCGGCGAGTAACCTTCGCAGCTTTGTGCTAGCCGGCTCCGCGATTCACCCTTAAACACGGCAGCAATTACCGTATATCCGTTCGCGTCATAGAGCTTCCGCGGCGGACCGGATGCTGAATCAAATTGCGAGGCAGGCGTTATGTACTTCGGCAGTAGATTGACTTCTTGATTGGGTTGCCCTACATCCTCTGACATCTGGTTTTTCCTTTCAGTTCAAAAATCCACCACGCGATCAACGTGGTGGTGTGTTTCCGAAACTCTTTAGGCTTCAGGCGGCGCGGTCGTTTTCTTGGCGAGTTCGATGTAACACAGCCTCTTAATCCACTGCGTGATTGCTAGGCCCTCCGCGGCTGCAGCAGCATGGATCTCACGGTGGAGCTTGCGCGGAAATTTTGGCTGTACACAAATTCCGCGACGGACGGAATCGTCGATTGCCTTCTTTGGCCGCCCTCGCTTTCGTTTTTGCTCCATGGCGGTTTCCGAACAATCAATATCCGAAAAACGCTTCATGTCCAAAGGGATTCGAGAGGAAGGAAAAGATTTTTACGATAAATGCGTGATTTCTCGGACCGGTCCGAGAAATAGGGGATTTATTGGACGCAGAAGGGAAGTACTGCAAACGGAATAGTAATAAACAACTGGCTAGGACTCGATTTGTTGCTTCCAATAGTTGCGGAAATTCTTTATCGCAGCCTGAGCCTTTTCTTTTGAAAGCTTCGGGCGAAATTCAGAGGCCAGGTGCAAATACCCGCGCCCAGAGCGCCTGCAATCACGCAACCGCTCAATCCACACTTGCGTTTTCGCGCTGACAGGGCGGCCTTTTTTGCGCTTTGACTCTGCCACTCGGACCGCTTCAATAATTTCCGGAATCGTAAAATTCTCCTTGATGCGCTGCCACTCGGGGACGACTCTGACTTCGCCGGCTGGCAGTTTCAAGACACCGAGCAAAGCCGCTTTCCGCGCGGCATCGGCCAGCGCGAGCTTATCGCGTCTCGACAGCTTGCGTCCCTTCGCCTTATTCTTCTGCTTGAGCACTTCAGTTATTTCCCTGGAGGCCTCGGTAGCAGCCGGGGCTTTCCACTCCCATACCTTACAAAATTGCTTGACACCTGTCAATAGACTGATATGATTGCGATTGAAATGAGTTCCAAGAAAACCTATTCCACTTCCGAAGTCGCGGCAAGGCTCAAGGTGACCAGAGCCACTTTATACAACTGGATTTCTTCCGGCTTACTCGACGCGCCTGAGCCGATAACCGCGGGCGGCGCGAGCATCCGGGTCTGGACGGATGCGCACATCAAGGCGGCGCGGAAGATCAAGGGCACTCAGCGACCAGGGCCGAAGACAAAGCAAAAGAAGGGCGGCGTGAAATGAGCAAAAATCAAACGGGCTATGTTTGGCGTGTCGGAAAATCCTGGTACGGCCGCTGGTACCGCGACGAAATCGAAGACGGGATTACTGTCCGGCGACAGCACAGCGAGAAGCTCTGCGAATACAGCAATCGTTTTCGTTCAAAGCGAGACGTTCGGACGGTGCTAGCTGAGAAACTTCTGCCCGTCAATGAAGGCCGCTGCTCCGCTGAATCGACGATGACCATAGTGGCATACACCGAGCGCCTTTATTTTCCTCATGCGGAATCGGAATTGAAGGCCTCGACAATTTGCGGGTACCGAGGATTATGGAAAATGTACCTGAAGCCGCATCTTGGAACGGTCAGCTTGCGTGATTTCACATGTGGTCAGGCTTGCCAGTTGCTGAACAAAATTCATCATGTCCACGAGTTGAGCAGGAAGTCTTTGCGGCACTGCAAAGGACTGTTGCAGACCATCTTCGCGCACGCGAAACAAACCGACGTGCTGGCGGGCGACAACCCCATTCAAGGCGCGAAGATTCCCAAGAAGGCCAAATCGGCCGGCAAAACGCACGCCTACAGCACCAGCGAAATGTCGATGATGCTGCATACGCTGTCGGGGACCGCAAAGACCGCGATTGCGCTGATGTACTTCGCTGGCTTGCGACCGGGCGAAGCCCGCGGCGTACGCTGGGACGATTACCATGAGAAAAAACGCATCTTGAGCGTGAAGGTCTCAGTCTGGCGCAAGGAAGAGACCGCGCCAAAAACCGAAGAGAGCATATCGCCCGTGCCGGTCAACAAGGCGCTCGCTGAAATTCTGTCGGCGGTGGAACGGTCGTCCGAATACATCTTGGCGTCACCATCCGCGCGGCCTATCGACTTGCATAATCTAGCCGCGCGGACGATCAGGCCAGCTCTTGAACGCTGCGTTGTGTGTAAAGAATCGAAGCACGAAGAGACTGACCACAAATTCGAGCGCGATCCGTCCCTGCCGGAATGGAAAGGTTTCTACGCGTTGCGGCGCGGAATCGGTACGGCACTTGCGGATGTGGATTCTGCGATGGCCGCGAAGTCTGTCTTGCGGCACGCCAACATGGCCACCACGACGGCGCACTACGTGAAGAGTGTGGACGCCTCGGCCATTCGCGGACTAGACAAAGTTTCCGCGCTTTTCGATAATACAACCGATTCCGGCCGTCCGAACTGACCGCCGAGCTTTTCGTTAGCCGCTAACTTGGGTCAAACGAATTATGCAAAGCGTATGCAAAACGGAAAACCAGAATTGCCTATAAGTCATTGATTCTAAAACGACGCGCCCGTAGCTCAGCTGGATAGAGCATCTGGCTTCGAACCAGAGGGTCGGGAGTTCGAGTCTCTCCGGGCGCGCCACTTTTTGGGGGGGGGCCGGCCCGGAGACAGGTAACACAACGTACCGGCTACATCGGTAACACTTTTGGGCCGAACGGGTTTTCCAGCGGTTCGAGCACCCGCGTATCAAGATCGAAGTATCCCAAATCACAATCCATAAAGCTAACCAGCCAGATGCCGTCGTGAACCTCTTTGATACCGACGGCCCGGCTTATTGGAATCACTGCCATTAGCAACAGGAAGACGGCGCAGCAATATTTTCTAATTCGATGCCAAGGAGGGCGTTGGCACGACGTTCCGAGGGATGCCCGGCCAATTTTCGGGTTTTCCATTTTGAGTCCTCGTATATTCAGGGTCGAACAAAAACATGCTACACGAGGTTCACTACGAGACTCAAAATGTTCGGCGATGCAGTGAAGATTGTTACGGACGCAAAACGAGAGACGAGAGTGAAAGCGCTTGGCCGTGATCCGACCAATACGGAGTGAGCCGAGCAGCCGACAATTGGCGGCGGAGCAATTTTGCGCACGGAAACGCTTTTGGCGTGTTTCAATGACAGTGGCGGTGGAACGGTACTTTTTGTGGAGGACTTAGATGGCAAGGACATGAAGCCGTCGGTTTAGAAGATTTGATTTCTGGCGCGATGCAGAGCGCAGAGGGCACCAGTCGATGGCCACAATTTGGGAAAATGCACAACGGTTGTCAATGGCTTTTGTCTTGGCTGGAAGTTGGCCGGGTGCCCCCGCTGTGGCGCAGGACCAGGATCAGGGCGGAGTGCTGCGGGCTAACGTGAACCTGGTGATGGTGGACGCTACGGTGAAGACCAAGGCCGGGAACGTCATGGGCGATTTGAAAAAGGAGAACTTCGAGTTGCGCGAAGACGGCGTGGAGCAAAACGTGCAGATCTTCAGCCGCGACGAACTGCCATTGAATGTTGCTTTGGTGCTGGATTTAAGCGATTCGATCGAGCCGTTCCTGGGACCGTTGCGCGATGCCGCGAACACCGCGCTCGCGGCGTTGAAACCAGAAGATGAGGCGGCGCTGTTTACATTTTCGACGGAGGCCGAGTTGCGTGTGCCGTTCACGAAAGACAAGAGCAAACTTGCGCAGGAGATTAATGCATTCAAAGTGGGCGGCGCGACGAACATCAACGACGGCATCTTTGTGGCGGCGAAATATCTGCTGGGCGCGCCTCCGAAGGGCCGGCGGGTGATTATTCTGATCAGCGATGACGTTGCTACGTATGCGGGAGGGCAGGGAACGCACGACATTGTGACCGAGTTAATCGCCGCGGACGCGGTTTTATATAATTTGAAAATACCGGGATACAATCCGCCGGGAACAATGCTGCACGCGGCGATGGAAAAAGGCCTGGTAAACATTCGCAGCGTGATGGACCAGACGGGCGGAGAAATTTTTAATGTGCAGGATGTGGCGCACCTGGACGCGGTATTTGCCGCGCTGATCGAGCGGATCAAGACGCGTTATACGCTTGGATACTACACCAAGGCCAGCGCCGCTTTGGGCAAACCGCACAAGCTGGATGTGCGTTTGGGGTCATCGTTTGGAAAGAAGGGGAAGGATTACGTGGTGCTGTCCAAGAACGGTTTTTACGTGCATTGAAAAGGGCCAAGAAAATTTGTAGAGAAGAAATTGCCAGTCAGGTACAGGTATTTAGATCAAGAAAGCGTTCACACTTTTCCACAGTCTCAGCGCTTCTCACGGGCGTCCGCCGTTTATAGAATATGCGAGATTCATTTTGCGGTCGAACCAGGCTCGCAGGATGGCTGTTATCTCTGTTGCCCATCTGGAGAGAATAGCCGTTCGCCAGATACGACGGGATCTCGCGGTAGTCACTCACCGGAATATAGGGGCCTTTTTTGCCCAGCTGAACGCGATACCGATTGTCTGGGAATAGATGTGGCTGCAACCGTGTTCCGATTTTCTTGCCGCGAGACACTGTAGCAAATAGCATTCGGCTACCCTCGAGCCAGGGATGGAGCGTCAACCTTCAGGATCTTTTCTTTCCTACTCGCTGAACTTGGATTTTGTCGTCGGGTGATGGGCGCTGTTCGGGTACTTTCCGCGCTCCGGGCAAAAAGGTTGTGACGCGGTTGAGTGCGCCGCATCGAAGATGAGGGCCGCCACGCGTACGAGCAGAGACATCCAGCGCGTGCGAGAATAGGGCGGAAAATCCAGAACGAGGTGAAGCATGACTGCTTATAGCGGTAAGGAACTGGCTAGCGCGTTTCGTACGGTACGAAAAAACACTCTGCAGGTGGCGGAGGATATTCCGGAATCGCAGTATGGGCATGTCGCCGCGCCTGAGTGCAAATCCGTGGGGCGGATGTTGGCTCACATTGCCATCACCGTGCGCTTTTGGGACGAGATTCACAGGAAGCAGCGGCGGACTACCATGCAGGGAATTGACTTTTTCGCGATGAGCGAGCGCGCGGAAGCCGACGAGATCAAGCCGCGCTCGAAGGTGGAGATCGTAGAGTTGCTTCGAACGGAAGGGGAACAGTTTGCGGCGTGGTTGGAAACGCTGACGCCGGAGTTTCTGGCGGAGATGGTGACAGAAGGCGACGGTAAGACGGCGAGATCGCGATTCGAGTCGCTGCTGGGCGTGAAAGAACACGAGATGCACCATCGCGCGCAGCTCATGCTTATCGAGCGGCAACTTGGAATCGTGCCGCACCTGACGCGCCAGCGCCAGGAAAGGATCGCGCAGATGCGCGCCGCGAGAGCTTGAAGGTTGGAGTCCTAATGAGATTCCTGCCGTAGGTGCCAGGAGATCGCCGGGGAATTAATTTAATGAAGCGGCGACGGCCGGATTCGCGCTCGATCATTACTCGAGGAACTTTCCTATAAGCCAAATGTGGCCAAACGGGTCGGCTACAGCGCCTTGAAGCATTCGTTTGATCGGTGCCGGACCGATGGTTTGGTGCTCGTGTTTGACAACTGGGCTTCGCTCGACGGCGCCCGCAGCCACAGCTCGCTTGTGTACCGCGATGGGATCGTCTACGAAAAGTTCGATCCTCACAGTGGTAAAACCCGCGGAGGACGGGCTGCGTGTGCCGTAGTCAGGGGCTTCGTGGGCCAGAAAAAATTTCGCGTCGTCAATCGAAAGACCGGCGACGATGTGTCCGCCGCGATTCGTCGAGGTGCCAATGAAGCTCTGCGGCGAAGGCGGTTTGGTAGAACTCTATCGCGGCGTTTCCGTCGCTGACGGCCAACATGGGAGAGATGTGAGTCATAGTCCGCGTCCTCCGAAACGTTCGGCTCTTAATATAGCGGCTACAGGCCCAATACGGTGACGAGTTCGCGGACGGAGGCGGAGGATTTTTGCAAGGCGGCGTTTTCGTCGGCGGTTAGCTTGATTTCGACGATTTGTTCGGCACCTCTTGCGCCGAGTTTTACGGGGACGCCTACGAAGAGGCCTTTGATGCCGTATTCGCCTTCGAGATAGACAGCACAGGGGAGGATTTTCTTTTTGTCTTTGAGGATGGCTTCGACCATTTCTACGGCTGCGGCGGAAGGCGCGTAGTAGGCGGACCCGGTCTTCAGCAGATTGACGATTTCCGCGCCGCCTTTGCGGGTGCGTTCGACGATGGCGTCGATGCGATCGTTCGGCAACAAATCGGGGAGAGGAATGCCTGCAACGTTCGAATAGCGCGGGAGGGGAACCATGTCGTCACCATGACCGCCGAGAACGAACGAGTGAACGTTTTCCACGCTGACATTGCACTCCATGGCGACGAAAGCGCTCATGCGCGCAGAATCGAGTACACCGGCCATGCCGAGGACGCGCTGCTTCGGGAAGCCGCTTACTTTGAAAGCGGCCTGGGCCATGGCGTCAAGCGGATTGGTGACCACGATGATGATGCAGTTAGGCGAGTACTTGACGATTTGTTCGACTACGGCTTTGACGACGTCGTAATTGGCTTTGAGGAGGTCGTCGCGGCTCATGCCGGGCTTGCGTGGGAAACCGGCGGTGATCACGACGATGTCGCTGTCGGCGGTGCCGGAATAATCGCCGGTGGCGGTGGAGAGGCCGATGGCGTGCGCGTCTGATTTGGTGATCGGCGTGGCTTCGACCATGTCCAGCGCTTTGCCGGCGGGCGGGCCGTCGAGGATGTCGGTTAGGACGACGTCGGCGAGTTCCATGTCAACGATGCGTTGCGCGGTGGTGGAGCCGACGAAGCCGCTGCCGACTACGGTTACTTTTTTTCTGCTCATGGTGTGCCTTTCTTACGTTTGTGTTGAAGATCGTTGCTTGCCGCCGCAGGAATCGAAGAGAGCTTCCTCGCTCCGAAGACTTCGCTCGGAATGACGGCTTAAAAAAAGACGCTCGAAATGATCGCTTAAACAAGATATGACGACAAAAAAACCTTATCCGGCGACGGCTCCTAGTTTCATGTTTTCGATGATGGCGGTGGCGAAAGCGGAGGTTCCTACTTTGGTGGCACCGGGCAGCATGCGTTCCAGGTCATAAGTGACTTTCTTTTGTTGGATGGTGCGAGCGATACCGTCTTCGATTAACTTTGCGGCTTCGCTCCAGCCGAGGAATTCGAACATCATTGCGCCGGAAAGCATGACCGAGCCGGGATTGATGACGTCCTTGTCGGCATATTTTGGCGCGGTGCCGTGAGTTGCTTCGAATACGCCGAAGCCGTCTCCGATGTTGGAGCCGGGGGCCATGCCGAGGCCGCCAACCTGAGCGGCGCAAGCGTCGGAAAGATAATCACCGTTTAGATTGGACGTCGCGAGCACGCTGTATTCGTCGGGGCGCATCAGAACTTGTTGGAAGACGGAGTCGGCAATGCGGTCGTTGATCATTAATTTCTGTTTCCACTGCCCCTGGCCGTGGGATTCGTAGATCGAGCCGAGCGTGTGATTGACTTCGTCGTAGATGGTTTTCTTGAAGGTGTCGGTGGCTTGTTCCAGGCCGGGTTCGATAGCGGCGGCGTTTTGTTCGATGCTGAGTTGCGCATTTTTGTCGAGGTTGTCGATGATCCAGCTTTCCCGTTCGGTGACGGTTTGTTTTCGGAATTCTTCCTGCGCGAGTTCGTAGCCCCAGTCGCGGAAGCCGCCTTCCGTAAATTTCTGGATGTTGCCTTTGTGCACCAGTGTAACGGACTTGCGTTTGTGCGCGAGGGCGTATTTGATGGCGCGACGAACCAGGCGCTTGGTGCCAGTGGGAGAAATTGGCTTGATGCCAACGCCGGAGTCCCAGCGGATTTGCTTCTTGGTACCTTTCAACATGTCGTTGTTCAGAAATTCAAGAAGTTTTTTTGCCTCGGGCGAGCCGGACTTCCACTCGATGCCGATATACACGTCTTCGGTATTTTCCCGGAAGATAAAAACATCAAGCTTTTCCGGATGCCTGACGGGGGAAGGAACTCCTTCGAAATAGCGGACCGGACGTTCGCACGAATAGAGATCGAGAATCTGTCGCAGTGCGACGTTCAGCGAGCGAATGCCGCCTCCCACGGGCGTGGTGAGCGGGCCCTTGATGGCCACGCGAAAATCGCGGATAGCTTCGACGGTATCATTGGGAAGCCATTCTTTGTAGGCGTTGAAAGCTTTTTCGCCGGCAAAAACTTCATACCATGCCACTTTGCGTTTGCCTCCATAGGCGTGTTCGACGGCGGCGTCGAAGACGCGCCGCGAAGCCTTCCAAATGTCGCGTCCAGTACCGTCTCCTTCGATAAAAGGAATGATCGGGTTGTGCGGAACTTGCAGCTCGCCACCGCTGTAGTCGATGCGCGTGCCTTCCTTGGGAACGGCTTGCCCATTGTAAATGCTCTTCATCTGGCACGACCCCCGGACGATTTCATCAAGAACAAAACCAGCGCAACGCGGTACTGCGCGGCGACGGAGCGCTTCGGCGCGTGTGGCCGAATTTGCAACGATATCATAAGGCGGCGTGCGGCTAAAACCGCAACTCGACACGTGACTCTTTTTCTGGTTCCGATCGCACCGAACCTGGAGACGGCACACGGTCGAAAATTAGCGTAAGAAGAATCAATGTCGGTTATGATTTACGAGTAGCTACAGCTGTGGATACCGGAGCTATGAAACCTAAACTGCCAACACCGCCGCCGGGTACCAAGTGTGTGTGCGGTCACCGCTTTGCTGAGCACATACAGGGTGGCGAGCATCACGCGTGCCAGCACGGAGCTCGGCCTCCGTTTGCGAATGTGTGCCCCTGCAATCGCTTCCGGCCTAAATAAGCGGCGCTGCGCGCGTTTGCGGCGCAGAAAGAATGGCGACAAAAATCAAGATTTGAATAGTAAACTCGCGCAAAGGACTTCGTCGCGAGTCGGTTCACCATGAGGAGATTAAAAACATGATGCTCGATTGGAATAATTATCAGAAGGAAATTGGCGGGAAGCTTGGAGAATTGTCCAAGCTTTCGCCGGACACGTTGAAAGGCTATCTGACACTTTCTGGGGCCAATGCCAAGACTACGCTGCTGGGTGAGAAGACCAGACAGCTGATTTCGCTGGCGGTGGCGGTGACGACGCGCTGCGATGGCTGCATCGTTTTTCATACCGATGCGGCGTTGAAGGCGGGTGCGTCGAGAGAAGAAATCAGCGAGGCATTGGGTGTTGCGGTGGCGATGAACGCGGGTGCAGCGTTGATTTATTCGACGCGAGTGCTGGACGCCGTCCAGGCAAAGAGTGCAGCGGCAGCCGCGCAGTGAACGGATAGCTCAATGTATTAAGGGAAAAAGGGAAAAGAAAGAAGGGCACGACGTGCCGTGCCCGACGGGAAAATTCAAGGCGCAACACAAATTCTAGTCGTAGTATTCCTGGCCGAGGTGGGTAATCAGGTCTTCGCCCATTAGCCACCGCAGCGTGTTCTTCAACTTCATGGACTGAATGAAAAGATCGTGTTCGGGGTAAAGTTCCGGACTGGTCATGGGCGACTTGAAGTAGAAGCTGAGCCATTCCTGGATGCCGCGGAAACCGGCGCGCTGCGCTAAATCCAGGAAAAGCACAAGATCGAGAACAATTGGCGCGGCGAGAATCGAATCGCGGCAGAGAAAGTCCACCTTGATCTGCATCTTGTAATTGAGCCAGCCGAAAATGTCGATGTTGTCCCAGCCTTCTTTGTTATCGCCGCGCGGCGGGTAGTAGTTGATGCGCACTTTGTGGTGAATTTTGCTGTAGAGCTCCGGATAGAGTTGCGGCTGGAGAATATATTCCAGCGCGCCCAGCTTGGATTCTTCCTTGGTCTTGAACGAGCCGGGGTCATCGAGCACTTCGCCATCACGATTGCCGAGAATGTTTGTTGAATACCAGCCATCCAGGCCGAGCATGCGGGCTTTGAAGCCCGGTGCGAGAATTGTTTTCATCAAGGTCTGGCCAGTCTTGAAATCTTTTCCGCACAGCGCGACATTGTGTTCCAGAGCCAGCTTGGTGATCGCCGGAATATCAACGGTAAGATTTGGCGCGCCATTGGCAAACGGGACGCCGCTGGTGACTGCAGCCCACGCGTAGAGCATCGAAGGTGCAATCGCCGGGTCATTCTTCTTCATGCCTTCAATAAACTTTTCCGGAGTGGAATGCACGTCTTCCGGCGTGATGAATACCTCGGTGGAACCGCACCAGCAAGTGATCAGACGCGTAGCTCCCGAAGTCTTTCGAAAATTCTTGATGTCTTCCTTCAATTGCAATGCCAACTCGTATTTGCTTTTGCCCTTCTTGACGTTAGGCCCGTCGAGGCGCTTTACATATTCCTTGTCGAAGGCCGCAGTCATCGGCTTGATCTTCGAAAGAAACGGCTTCACTTTCTTAAGATCTTCTTTGCTGAGCACGCCGGCATTCGAAGCGGCTTCATAAGCGGTATCCTTAAAAATATCCCAACCGCCAAAAACCAGATCTTTCAGACCCGCCAGCGGAACGAAATCCTTAATTCTGGGCGAATTATTATCGGTACGCTTGCCGAGGCGTATAGTGCCAAGTTGCGTAAGCGAGCCGATGGGCTGCGCTTTGCCTTTGCGAACTAATTCGACCCCCGCCATGAAGGTCGTACTGACCGCTCCCATTCCCGGCAAAAGGATTCCGAGTTTTCCCTTCGCTGGCGCAATCTTAGCTGGCTTTTCCATTCAACTCCCCTGTTTACGAGCGATTTCACTGCGAATGAGGCCAGTGGCCTCGAAAAAGTGCGTACAAACAAACTAGTAGTATTGCGCACGAGGCGCGCGGTTGCAAATCCCGGAAGAAAATTACGAGGTCACGCGGATGCGCGGGAATATGGCTCGTAGGGTTCTTCGTTAGTGGATTGGTGCAAGCGGCTTACGAACGTGCTCTTAAAACTGGGCGGTATGATTGGCCTGAGGCGGGGTCCTATAAGCGGCGGCGGTCTTGGGATTCGAAAATCGAACTGATAACGGACACGACTGAAAGAAGCAAAACCCCTAAGATAAGCGCATAGACGACCAAGGTAACCTCCGTTGACACTATTTGCAAGGGCAAGTCTCAGTCCAACTCAGGGTCCTTTATTTTCAAGGGGTTAAAGTCTTAATACAGGGATAAAGGGTAGGAAAAAAAGGACACGCGTGCCAGCCGAACCGATACTTTTCTTCAGTCCTAGCCTAGAAGTCCTAGTATTAGGCACGACGAAATAAAAGTGGGGCGGAATTTCTTCTGCCCCGCTTGCCTCGACCGAAAAGTTACGTACTCGGCTACGTTTTGCTCAGATGGATAGAGCCGTCTCCGGTGTGGATAGTGAGAGGCGGGCCCCCACCATTCATTTTTCCGTGGATCTGCGACGTGCCCATAGTTCCTTCGACCAGAACCGGCAGGCCCAGGCTAATGCGGCCATCGTTAGTGCTGGCGTCTATGTTGGCCTGGAGGTCGCCGGGCAAGGACATGGTGACGCTGCCGTCGCCAGTGTGAACATTCCAGCCGTTGGCGAGTTTAGAGCCGGGATTGGCGCGAGCGGTCACGCTGCCGTCGCCGGTTTTAATGTTGAGAGCGTCGAATCTGCCTTCGATATTGATGTGCCCATCGCCGCTGGTGGCTTCCAGTTGTCCATCCAGGTCGCGCCCCTCGATGCTGCCGTCGCCAGTGCGCAGACGGATTTGGCCTTTGGCGCCGTCCACGCGAATGTGGCCGTCCCCGGTATGGATATCGAGATTTCCGTTGATGGCGTCGGATTCGACCGAGCCGTCGCCAGTATCCACGTTTAAGTCGGCGTTGCGGGGCATGTGCACTTCAATGCGTAGGCCGCGGTGAATTCCGCCCCAGCCAAAGTTGAATCCGTTGCGAGCGCGGGCGCTGATTTCGACTTGATCGCCGCTCTGGTTGGAGGTGATGATGAGGTTCTTGTCCATCGTGTACCCGTTGTAGATCACGCGAAATTCGACTTGCTTGGAATCGCCGGTGGTCACGCGAACCGAGCCGTCATTGGAATCCACATGGACCCGAGCCCGACCGCTGACCGTGTACGCCTTGGTCCATTCCTCTGCGCTGGCCGAAGCCGCAGCGAAAGGGCTCGCCAGAATGGCGAGGGCCGCCAAACTCGCTAACCGTCCGAGCAGCTTGCTGGGCGTACCGTTTGAGAAGGGAAGAGCAATCATTGTTGTCTATGCCTCTATATGGCGTTCCGAAGTGCGTGCGATGGTGCCTGCTATTAAAGGTACGAAAATCGCTTCGAAAAGGTTCCAGCAACCGTTACTTGCTGCGACCCGCGCTTTTGGTCTTGGCTGCCCCCGGCTTCGGGCGCAGCGCCTGAACGAACTCCTCCGGCCCGAGGGTATTGAGGACGTCGGCCTTCGAGAGCCAGCCACGGCGGGCAGTGGTTACGCCGTACTGGATGAAAGAGAGATTACTGGTGGTATGGGAGTCCGTAGAAATGACAACTTTAACGCCACGATCCTTGCACATTCGCAAATGAAGGTCTTTGAGGTCCAGCCGATCGGGGTAGGAGTTGCACTCCATCGCGACGCCGTGTTTGGCGCAGGCGTCGAGAACCTTCTCCATGTTGTAAGGAAACGGATCGCGGCGCAACAACAGCCGCCCGGTGGGATGGCCGATGATTTGTGCATAGGGATTTTCGATGGCGGCGAGCATGCGGTCGGTCATGGCGGCGCTGTCCAGGTTCATGTAGGAGTGCACCGAGCAGACGACGACTTGGATCTGCGCGAGGATTTCCTCGGAGTAATCGAGCGCGCCGTCTTTCAGGATGTCCACCTCTGCGCCGACAAAGACGCGGATGCCGAGGCCTTTGGCGTCTGCTGCCCGCAGATTCTTGATGTGCTGGGCCATCCGTTTTTCGTCGAGTCCGTTCGCGACAGTGACGGCTTTGGAATGGTCGGTAATAGCGATGTAGCTGTGGCCCAGCGCTTTGGCCGCTGCGGCCATTTCCTCGATCGAGTTTTTCCCGTCGCTGGCTGTAGTGTGCATCTGCAGATCGCCCCGTACATCTTCGCGTTTGATTAGCTGAGGAAGTTTGTGCGCTTCGGCGGCTTCAATTTCACCACTGTTTTCGCGTAGCTCCGGCTCGATGTAGTCGAGCTTCAGCTTGTTGTAGATTTCTTCTTCGGTACGTCCGGCGACGCGTTTTTCCGCTTTCAGAGTGGCCAGTTGATATTCATTCAGCGTCCAGCCCATTTCGTTGGCGCGGCCACGCAGCCGCACGTTGTGCTCCCGCGAGCCGGTGAAATAAAGAAGAGCCGCGCCGAAATTTTTCTTCTTCAAAAGCCGCACGTCGACTTGCAGGCCGTTCTTTAGCGTGAAGCTCACTTTGTTTTCGCCGTGCGCCAGGGTCTGATCAATCCCTGGGAATTTCAGAATGTGCTCGGTCAGCGCGTCAACGTGCTTTTGCGCTGTGTATCCATCGGCCAGAGTGACCAGCAGATCAAGATCGCCGATGGTTTCTTTTCCGCGGCGCAGAGAACCCGCCGGAGTAACGCTTTCCGCAGCCTTCCCGGCCTCGGCAATGTGCTCTTGCAAGGCTTCAGCAGCCACTTCCACACTTTGCAGCAGGAAGCGCCCGATCAGCCGCTTGAACGATTCAATGGCCTTCAAAATATTTTGTTCGCTTTTTTCGCCGAAGCCCGGAACGTCGCGCAACTTGCCTTCCAGCGCGATCTTTTCGACTTCGGGGACGCTGCCCGCCTTGAATTTCTTCCATAGCAGCGCGGCTTTCTTGGGACCGAGCGACTGCAGTTGCAGCACGTCCAGAATCGTCGCGGGATATTTTTTCAGCAGTTTTTTGCGCAACGCATAGTCGCCGGTTTCCAGAATTTCATCTAGATGTTCCACCATGCGGTCGCCAATACCGGGGAGCTCTTTTAGTTTTTCGGGTTCTTTGGCGAGTTGTTCGACGGAGTCCGGCAGTCCCGCGATAAGTTCGGCCGCTTTCTCGTAGCTGCGATAGCGTCCAATGATGGCGCCGTCGATTTCCAGTAACTGTGCGGTCTCGCGGAGGATGCGAGCGATCTGTTGGTTGTCCATGGGGCGATTATAATGCTAACTGCTTTCGAATCGAGTCCCGTACCCCCTTGAAACAAAAAAGGCCGGCAGAAGGGAACATCCAGCCGGCCCATATAATTATTGCACTGTAGTTTTATGCTGCCTTTTGTACTTCGGCTGCTTGCGGTCCTTTCGGACCTTGCACAATTTCGAATTCCACTGCATCACCTTCCTGCAATGTGCGATAGCCATCGCCGGTAATCGCGGAATAGTGGACAAAGACGTCCGGACCGTCCGCGCGACCGATGAAACCATAGCCCTTCGAATTGTTGAACCACTTTACCGTTCCTTGCACCGCGTTCGTCCTCCCTGAATTGAAACGAATGGTACAAAAATTCCAGGTCATGTCAGCTTGGTACGGTAGAGAACCAATACCAACACGACTGGAATGGGCGGAGTGTACCAGAACGGAAATCCGAGTCAATAGAACTTGAGGCAACTTTGTAAGTTTTCGGTAAGGTTTTTAGTAGTCAAAAATCGTTTTAACTCCCTAACATCCGCAACTAGTTGCTCACTTTATAAGAAACGAAAAATAAAACAGCAGGCCAGCGATGGACTTGGCGTCCTTTAATTTGCCTGCGCGCATCATTTGTTCCAACTGCTTGCGGGTATAGGCAGCCACAACGATTTTTTCGTCTTCTTCCGGCCGGGCTTGGCCGGCGGTGACACCTTCGGCGAGCAAAAGGTACATGCGTTCCTCCAGAAAGCCGGGAGTGGGAAACACGTCCAGAAATACGGTGAACTTTTTGGCGCGGTAGCCGGTTTCTTCGATTAGTTCGCGTTGCGCGCCTTTTTTCGGATTTTCACCGCTCTCCATTCGTCCTGCGACCAGCTCCCACAAATACTGCTGGGTAGCGTGGCGATACTGACGCACCATCACGATGCGGCCATCGGGAAGCACCGGCAAGACCACAACGGAACCGGGGTGCGTCACGACTTCGCGGACGGTTCGAACTCCTGTAGGTTCGATCAATTCGTCGCGCCGCACGCCGAAAGCTTTGCCCTCATAAATAATCTCGCTTTTCAGGATTTTGGCCTTCCTATTTGGCTGTCTGACGATCTCTTTTGCCATGTCCGCTCCCGCACTGTTGAATTGCACGTTCGATGATAATGGATTTCCGTGATCTTTCTCTTTTGCCAGGGTCGTCCGTTTGAGTTGGCCGCGGCGTTTGCACCTATCAACATGATTTTCATCCTGCTTCAACCGTTCTGAAACATAGCGCAATGAATACTCTCTGTCGCCCAGCGATCCGTTTGTGTCCAAGGAGAGACGATGTCCGCAAAACGCATTCTTAAGAAGCTCGCGCATACCGCACGGGTTAGTTTGGCAATACTGACTGCCGTGCCTTTCTCGCTCGGCGGCACCCTGGCGAACGCAGCCCCGCCAGATAAAAAGACTCACAGCAAGGACAGCAAGTCCCCTATCAAGCACGTGATTGTCATCGTCGGCGAAAATCGCAGCTTCGACCATGTTTTCGCAACTTACAAACCGAAGCACGGCGAAACGGTGGACAATCTTCTTTCCAAGCACATCATTAACGAAGACGGCACTCCCGGTTCCAAGTATTGGCTGGCCACTCAGTATTCAGCCGACATCACCGGTGCTACCGAATTTCAGTTGAGCCCGACCAACAAGACGCCCTACGGAATTCTCCCGGCACCGCTGACCGGCGGACCAACGGACGTTTGCAAGAACAACGGAATCTGCTCGCTTGCGGATGCCGAAGCTTCTGAGAATGGCCTGCCAGACGCAACATATTACGGCGACCTGACCTCTGGTGGCACAGGCCTCCCCGGCAGAGTACCTGACTCGCGCGTAACTGGAGTCCATGCGACGGCCCCCTACTCCAGCCTGCCCGGCGGTCCCTTCCAGCTTTCGAATTCCAAGACCTCGGACACATTTAACTGGGATTCGTATGCCTCCAGCCCGGTTCACCGCTTCTACCAGATGTGGCAGCAAGCGGATTGCAACGTCGCCTATGCCAGTAAGTCCAATCCTAGCGGTTGCAAGTCGGACCTTTTTGCCTGGACCGAACTTACAGTTGGCTCGAACATAAACGGCAAGCCTCAGCCTGCCAATTTCAGCAGCGACTATTCGCCAACGGCCACAACCACGGGCGAGGGCTCGACCGCGATGGGCTTCTACAACGTTTTGCAGGGCGATGCGCCTTACTTCAAGGAACTTGCCGACGAGTTTTCCATGAGCGACAACTACCACCAGCCAGCGATGGGCGGCACCGGCCTGGACAGCATCATCCTCGGGTTCGGTGATGCCTTGTGGTTCAGCGATGGCAAGGGCAATCCGGCCGTGCCGCCGCACAACGTTGCGGTTTGGACCGACCAGCCGGCCGATACCGGCGTCGTGGATGAAATCGAAAATCCCAACCCGGTTCCCGGCACTAACAACTGGTGGATTCAAGACGGCTACGGCGGCGGAGGATTTGGCTCACACGTCTACGGCGGCGGCAGCTACTCCAATTGCTCGGATGCCACGCAGCCCGGTGTCGGACCCATCGTCAAACATCTCGCTTCTCTCGCACGCCCGATCAATCCCAACTGCGAAGCCGGCCACTACTACCTGCTGAACAACTACAATCCGGGCTACTTCGGCGACGGCTCAGACGCTTACACCGATCACTTCATTTACAACACGCCGTTTACGATTCCTCCCACCAATCAGCGCAGCATCGCCGACGTACTTCTGGAAAACAGCGTTTCCTGGAAGTCTTACAACGATCAGTGGAACTCCTATCTTGGCGACAAATACCAGCTCAACTACGGCACCGTCGGCGCCAAAAGCGATCAATACTGCAACATCTGCAACCCGTTCCAATATCAAACCCAAATCATGACCGACGCGGCAATCCGCACCACTCATATCGTGGATACCACTGATCTATACGCCGACATCAAGAACGGCACATTGCCGGCCGTTTCTTTCGTGAAGCCCAGCGGCTGGGTGGACGGCCATCCCGCGTCCTCCAAGTTTGATCTGTTCGAGGGGTTTGTAAAGAAAATCGTCGATGGCGTAAGAGCCAATCCGGAACTTTGGGAAAGCACCGCAATCTTCATCACCGTGGACGAAGGTGGCGGCTACTACGACTCCGGCTACATCCAGAACCTGGATTTTTTTGGCGATGGCACGCGCATCCCGTTGATCGTGGTCTCCAATCACAGCCGTGGCGGACATATTTCCCACGACTACAGCGACCACGTCTCCATCCTCAAATTCATCGAACACAACTGGGGGCTGCCAACCATCTCTGACCGCAGCCGCGATAACTATCCCAATCCCACCACCGAGCGGGACAACCCCTACGTGCCCAGCAATACTCCGGCCATCGGCGACCTGTTCGACCTGTTCGACTTTGGCAAACATACGGTCAAGAGCGGCCACTGAGTCGGCGGTCGTTAAGTCCTAGCGTCATCTGTTCTTAAACCAAAAGCGCCGGGACTGGCTTGTGCCAGTCCCGGCGCTTTTCTTGTCTAGGGGCGCAGCATGGTGCGCCCCAGCTTGCCCGGGCGCTTCCGTGGAGTGCAACCATCCGCCGCCGTTCTGTTGCGCCACGCAACTAGCACCGCTCGCGACCAACCGCACGCCGAGATCCTTCGTCCCGCAGATCGTGACTCACGATGACCTATAGCCGTTAGAGTGCCTGTGTCGCTTGCGTCGCCCGCCAATTGCGGCCCCGAAGCGCCCGCGCCTATACTGGGACGCGCGATTCTCCATGACCATCAATACGCTCATCGTTGACGATGAAAAGCCGGCTCGCGAGGAGCTGGCGTTCCTTCTGAAATCATTTCCCGACGTTCATTTGGTCGCGCAGGGAAAAAATGGGCTGGAAGCGGTCAACCTGATCAAAGAACACGCTCCAGATTTAGTTTTTCTGGACGTGCAGATGCCCGGCCTGGACGGTTTTGGCGTTCTGCAAAAATTGGTCGAGCGGAGAATCGAAGTGCCGCACGTGGTGTTCGCGACGGCATTCGACCACTACGCGGTGAAAGCGTTTGACGTGAACGCCGTGGACTATGTGCTCAAGCCGTTCGACAAGGCGCGCATCGCCAAAGCCATTCAGCGCGCGCGGCGCGAAATCGATTCGGAAGTTTCCCCCGCCGACCGGTTGGAACAGCTGGTCAATCGCCTGGGCGTGGTGAAAACCGCTACAGCCAAGTCCGCCGCTTCTGCACCGTCAAAAATTCTTGTCAATGCGCAACAGAAGTTGCTGCTGGTAGATGCCGAAGACATGATCTTCGCCACCATCGGCGATGGTTTGATTTCTATCATCACGCGCGATTTGGAAGGTACCTCGAACTACCGCACCCTGGATGAACTCGAAGACGCTCTAGCTTCGGATTCGTTCTGGCGAGCGCACCGCTCATTCCTCGTCAATCTGCATCACATCAAGGAAGTGGTACCCTGGTTCAAATCCACCTTCATGCTGAAAATGAACGACAAAAAGCAAACTGAGGTGCCGGTCAGCCGCCAGCAAACCAGACGTCTTCGGGAACTGTTTAAGCTGTAGCGGCGCAGGCAATCGTGCCTGCTTGGTTTTGTCCCGGATACAGCGCCAATCGCTCAAATCCAAGATTGGCTGTGCTACTGTGCTAGCATTATTTGATACCCAATGGATTTTTCTCTAACCGATCAGCAAAAACTGATTCGCGACACCGTCCGGCAATTTATGGAGACGGAAGTTCGTCCGCTCGTGAAAGAACTGGAGCGCGAAGAGAAGTTTCCGCTCGACTTGCTGAAAGGAATTGCTGACTTGGGCTGCTGCGGAATGTTAATGCCCGAAGAGTGGGGCGGACCGGGCCTGGACACGGTTTCTTACGTACTGATGATCGAAGAAGTCGCGCGCGTTTACACCGCGATGTCCACGGCGCTCAGCGTAACCAATTCCGCTGTACAAATTCCGCTGCTGCAGTTCGGCACCGAAGCGCAAAAGCAAAAATATCTGAAGCGCCTGGCGAGCGGCGAAGTTCTCGGCTCCTTCTGCCTGACCGAAGCCGCAGCAGGCTCCGACGCCGCCGGCATTCAAGCCACTGCTCGCCACTCGCCATTCGCCACTCGCCACTATCTTCTCAACGGCGCCAAAACCTGGGTAACCAACGGCAGCGTCGCCGGCGTGTTCATAATTTTCGCCAAAACAAATCCAGAAGCCGGCGCAAAGGGAATCAGCGCTTTCCTTGTAGAGCCGTCCTTCAAAGGTTTCAAAATCGGCCGCCACGAAGACAAAATGGGCCAGCGCTCTTCACCCTCCGTAGAAGTCTTATTGAACGATTGCGAAGTGCCCGCTGCCAATCGCCTTGGCGAAGAAGGTCAGGGACTGAAAATTGCTCTGAGCGCGCTCGATGGCGGCCGCATCGGCATCGCCGCGCAAGCCGTCGGCTTGGCGCAAGGCGCCCTCGATGAATCCATCAAGTACGCCAAGCAACGCCGCGCCTTCGGCAAAACCATTTCCGATTTCCAGGCCATCCAATGGATGATCGCCGACATGCAAACCGAGCTCGAAGCCGCCCGCGGTCTGACCTATTACGCGGCGTGGCTGAAAGATTCGGGCAAACCGATGGGAGCCGCCGCGTCAAAAGCGAAATTCTACGCCAGCGAAATGGCAAATCGCGTCGTCTACAAAGCCGTGCAAATTCACGGCAGCGTCGGCTATTCCCGTGAAACCGATGTCGAGCGCATGTACCGCGACGCCCGCGTCATCACCATTTACGAAGGCACCAGCGAAGTCCAGCGCATGATCATCGCGCGCGACCTCCTGAAGTAATCGCCAATCCCCATTTGTCATTGCGAGCTCGCCTGCCTCGGCAGGCGAAGCGAGGAATCTGCTTTCCGCTGTCAGGCGTGACTCTTGGCTGCACAGCCATCCTGCTCACGGCAGTTAAGCTTTATGCCGCCGCCGCATTGTGCCTCTACTTCTGTGTCCTCTGTGCCCTCTGCGTTAAGAAAACCCTTAGCGTGTTCCACCCACGTCCCCCGATTGCGATTTGCTCTTTGTTTCTTTCCGAACGCTGTGCGCTCTGTAACTCTGCGGCAATCTTCTCCGTCGATTTTCTCCGCTCAACTGGCGCGTTTCGCGAAAACCTTATAACTTATTACCTACAACTTAAAACTCTGCACCCAGGAAAACTTTGACCACCAAGAAAAATCGCGTCCTCAGCGGCATGCGCCCCACAGGCAAGCTCCACATCGGCCACTATTTCGGCGCACTGCAAAACTGGGTCCGCCTGCAAAACGAAGTAACTGAACAAGGGCCCGCCTACGAATGTTTTTATTTCATCGCCGACTGGCACGCCCTCACCAGCGACTACGCCGACACCAGCGCCGTAGCACAAAACACCATCGAAATCGTAACTGACTATCTCGCCGCCGGCCTTGACCCGAATCGCGACAATTGCACAATCTTCCAGCAATCACTCATCCCCGAACACGCAGAACTCCATCTTCTACTGGGCATGGTCACCCCGCTAGGCTGGCTCGAACGCGTCCCCACCTACAAAGAAGCATTCGAAAACGTCACCAACAAAGATCTCCACACCTACGGCTTTCTAGGCTACCCCTGCCTGCAAACCGCCGACATCGTCATGTACAGCGAACCCGGCACTCCGCTCTTTGTCCCCGTAGGCGAAGATCAAGTCTCCCACGTAGAGTTAAGCCGCGAAATCGTCCGCCGCTTCAATTTCCTGAATGGGTTGACCGTGGACGAACGCTTGCGCGAGAAAGTTCCTTCTGAGCGCACTTCGGTGGGACGTATTGCCAGCGTACTTCGCGATCCTGAGCTGAACCTACAGCCGACCGCGTTTCCGCTGACAGACGATGTATGGCGGACTTTTGTATCGCGCTTTAAGTTTCGAGTTTCCGAAATTGGCTTTGAGAATGCAATCCATTTATTACAAGCGGCGCATTTGCCGGACAGCATATTCATGATTCGGAATGTCTTATCCGAGCCCGATGTCATACTGACGAAAACCCCGCGCATCCCTGGCCTCGACGGCAGAAAGATGTCGAAAAGCTATGACAACGCCATCACATTGAGCGAATCCGACGACGACATTCGCAAAAAAACAAAAGTGATGGTCACCGACCCCGCCCGCAAACGGCGCACCGACCCCGGAAATCCGGACGTGTGTCCGGTCTACGATTGGCATAAACTCTTTTCGTCCCCGGAAACACTGGCGTGGGCGGCCAAGGGCTGCCGCTCCGCCGGCATTGGCTGCATCGAGTGCAAAGCAAAAATGGCCGATCACTTGATTCAGTGGATCACTCCAATTCGCGAACGCCGCGTGCAGTACGAAAAAAATCCCGCGCGCGTCCTCGAAGTTATCGACACCGGTTCGAAGCGCGCCCGCGCAGTCGCCAAAATCACCATGGAGCGCGTCCGCGAAGCCGTCTTCGGCTGGAGCAAGAAGCGCGCCGAGATGGCGGCAAGCAAATGATGATGAATTCGCACCACGAATTTACTGGTCGCTGGTCGCTGGTCGCCGGTCGCTAAACCATGGTCTCCCCCTACAAAATCAACATCCCAATGTACGAAGGTCCCCTGGACCTGCTGCTTGACCTCATCAAGCAGCAGAAAATGTCCATCCACGACATTCAAATTTCCCAAATCACTTCGCAATATTTGGATTATCTCCACAAACTCGAAGAATTAAACGTAGATGTCTCCTCCGAATTCATCTACATGGCGGCATCCCTCATCTACATCAAATCGAAAATGCTTTTGCCGCCCGATCCGCTGGCCTGCGCAGACGATGTGTCCGCCGACCCGCGCGAAGAACTGGTCCAGCGCCTGCTCGAACACGAAAAATTCAAAAACGCCGCGCAACTTCTTTACCAGAAACAGCAAATCGAGGAAAACGTCTGGTCCAAGCCCGACAAATCGCTGTACAACGACCAAGGCGCCGAAGGCGAACTGGCAGTCTCTCTCGTCGACCTGGTAAAAGTTTTTCAGCAAGTCCTCGAACGCCGCAAAGAAGTTTCCCGCATCGAGCTGCAGCACGAGCAATTCACCGTGGCGCAAATGATCGCACAGCTGCGCGGACAAATTCTTGCCAGCGAAGACTCCAGCGTCAACCTGGTAAAATTTTTCGAAGCCTGCCCGTCGCGCCACGCCATGATCGTGGCCTTTCTCGCAGTACTGGAAATGGTCAAGTTGCAAGCCGTCGCCATCGTTCAGGAAAAACAGTTCGGCGAAATCCTGTTGCGCAGGAGCAAATCTTTCGACGCGGTCTTCGACGAAAAAGGCGAAATGCGTCTGATCGACGAAGAATACAAGTAGCCTCTCCAGTAGCACAGCCACTCCTGGCTGTGCACCGGCTGAAACCTCACTCAGACCTTCCCTTTGAACTTGATTTTAAATAATGCGGAGGGTTCCCCACCCTTGGTTTGTAAGGGCGGGTCTTGGCTTTTCCGGTTTGGCTGTAAACTTTGCCCGCTCGACTGTAGACTATCCTCATGAACGACGAACGCCAATCAGCCCTCGAAGCCATCATCTACGCCGCAGACGAACCCGCCACCATTGACCAGCTCGCGCTGGCGCTCGGCGAAGAAAAGATCGTCGTGCAGACTTCGCTCGATGAACTGGTCGCCAGCTACGCGGTCGAAGAACGCGGCGTGGAAATTCGCGCGGTCGCGGGCGGCTACAAAATGTACACCAAGCCGCAACATCACGACGTGGTGCGCCGCTTCATCAAGAACCTGCGCCCGCCGCTGCGGCTCTCAATGCCCGCGCTCGAAACGCTCGCCGTAATCGCCTACAAACAACCCGTCACCGGTCCGGAAATTTCCGAAATTCGCGGCGTCAACTCTTCCGGCGTCCTCGCCACGCTTCTCGATAAGCGCCTGATCACCACCGCAGGCCGCAAGGAAGTGATGGGCCGCCCAATTCTCTACAAATCCTCAAAAGAATTTCTGATGCGCTTCGGTCTCAGCGATTTGCAGGAATTGCCCAGCCTGAAAGAATTCGAGGCGCTGGCCCGCGAAGCCCTCGGCAGCGACATGGGCGTAGCTCCGACCACCGAAGAAGCCATGCTTGCCGCGCCAACTGCCGACACACTTGAAAATCTCACTGCCGCTCAATCTCCGGCCTCTGGCCACTCCAGTACGCCCCACGATTCTTCCAATCCGCTCACCACGGACCTAGCCGACAACGACCAACTAGTCCCTACCGAATTCGCAGCTCCAGGTGCGGGTGCCCCAGGTGCCGGTGTTGCACCCGGGGCTTCGCCCTCATCTTCCGAACCCTCCGCACGCTCCGACGACGAATTCCTCCGCGAACGCGAAGTCGAATCCACCTCCGAGGGTATGCCCAGCGGCGAACTCGACGAAGAGCCGCCGAAAGCCGACTCCGCCTCCGCCGGCGAATAACGTCGCCCACAAAAGTGGATATCCCAGCTTCCCTGTTTTTTTGTGGCGGCGGGTTTATCCCGCCCGTCTTGCCTTGGCCGTCTCGCTTTAGATTTCGTAGCGGTCCCGTTTCAGGTGGCCATGTTTCGCCGCTCGGTCTATCCGATCGAAAACTGAATCTAACCACCACAAAAAACTCCGGCCCCGCAGTCATCCTCCGCGGGACTTTCCCGTACCTCCTTTACCTCATTTACATCCTCACCTTCCTATCCTTCCTCTACCTCCTCAGCTACCATAGTCAGCCCATGCAAGAACGCCTCCAAAAAATCATCGCGCGCGCCGGCATCGCTTCTCGCCGCCACGCCGAACAATTAATTCTCAGCGGACAGGTTCGCGTAAACGGAAAAATCGTTCGCGAACTTGGCAGCAAGGCTGACACCGGCAGCGACCAGGTCGAAGTCTCGGGCAAAAAAATTGCCGCCGAAGAACGCAAAGTGTATTTGCTGCTCAACAAGCCGCCAGAAATCGTTTCCACGCTCGCCGATCCCGAAGGCCGCAAAACTCTGCGCAACCTGCTGCGCGGAATGCCAGAGCGGGTTTATCCAGTAGGTAATCTCGAATACTCGGCGTCCGGCGTGGTTTTTCTCACCAATGACGGCGACTTTGCCGCCGACATGCTAAAACACTGGGAAAATATCGAGCAGGTCTACCACGTGAAAGTCAAAGGCATGCTCAATCGCCAGGACTTGGAACGGCTTGGAAAAGAAATCGGCGCCAAGATGCAGACGCTGCGCCAGCCCGACGCCACACGCGGCCACACCGCAAATTACTGGTACGAAGTGCGAATGCGCAGCTCCAAAAAAGAGGAAATGCGCAAAGTCTTGTTCAAGGAACGGCATCCCGTGGAAAAAGTGAAACGCGTCGCGCTGGCTTCGCTGAGCGTTGAAGGCATTCCGCGCGGTCGTTACCGCCTGCTTTCGCAAAAAGAGGCGGACTTGTTTCGCAGCGAATTCAAAAGTGGCAAGGAAAAGAGATCCACTAAATTCGTATCCGCTGCAGAATAAGTTTTCCCCGGAGTTTTCTGCATGGCTGTGGAGCGTTTACAAAAAATCATGGCGGCGGCGGGAATTTCTTCGCGCCGCAAAGCCGAGGAAATCATCGCCGCCGGTCGCGTAAGCCTTAACGGAAAGATTGTCACCGAGCAGGGAAGCAAAGCCGATCCGCAAGTGGACGACATACGCGTGGACGGCAAGCCGCTCCAGCCCGCCGAGCAGCTTCTCTACTTCATGCTGAACAAACCGAAAGGCTATGTAACCACGGTCAGCGATCCGGAAGGCCGCCCCACCGTGATGGAATTTGTTTCCTACCGCAAAGAGCGCTTGTATCCGGTGGGACGGCTCGATTATGCCAGCGAAGGCCTGCTCTTGATGACCAACGACGGCGAACTCGCGCAGAAACTCACCAAGGCCGGCTCACACATGCCGAAAACCTATCACGTAAAAATCAGCGGACGGCCGGACGAAAAGGGAATCGACCGTTTGCGCCGCGGAATTATGATTACGCTGGAAGATGGCGAACGCGTGAAAACTTCTCCCGCGAAAATTCGTCTGCTCGAAGACGCGCCAAATCCGTGGTACGAAGTTATTTTGATCGAAGGACGTAACCGCCAAATCCGCCGCATGTTTCAAAATGTCGGTTTCCTGGTGGAAAAAATCAAGCGCGTGCAACTCGGTCCGCTGACGCTGGACGTGCCTCCCGGAAAAGTTCGTCCGCTGAGCGTGCGCGAGGTGGCACAATTAAAAGCCCTGACGCGCGCGCCTTTGTAGCGGCCCCGATCCGGTAGGGGCCATTTTGACTTTTTGTGAATAGGAGATCCGTTGAAACTCACAACCCGTTTGTCCCTCGCTCTAATCCTGCTTTCCTCCATTTCAAGAGCCACACCGGATTGGGACGCGCGCGGCAAGGCCTGGTGGGCGCACATCCAGTTTTTGGCCGACGATAAACTGGAAGGCCGCGGCACCGGAACGGAAGGTTTTGCGAAAGCTGCAGCGTATGTGACCGATCAATTCGAGAAGGCCGGCCTGCAACCGGCGGGCGTTCACGGCTACGCGCAGCCCGTCGAATTTAACGTTCTGCAGCTTGATGAATCGCAGTCTTTGCTAGACTTCATTCGAAATGGAAAAGCCGAACCGGTGCAGGTTGGCGAAGACGGATTTCTGCAGACCACGCCAAACGCTGCGCCGGTCGAAGCTCCGGCGATTTTTGTCGGATACGGACTGAAAATTCCCGAAGAGAAGTACGACGATTTCGCCGGCCTGGACTTAAGCGGAAAAATCGCCGTGTTCGTGACCGGAGGGCCTTCTTCGATCTCAACTTCTGTGAAAGCTCACTATCAATCGGGAGAGGAGCGGCGAAAAAACATTGCCGAAGCGGGTGCGGTGGGAAGCGTGATGATTCTAAATCCCCAAACCCAGGAAGTGCCGTGGTCGCGCGTGGCCGGAGCGCGATTTTCTGAACGCATGGAACTACAGGACGCAGCAAGCCGCGCGCCGTGGCCGAAGTTCGCGATGACCATGAATCCGGTTCACGCAGACAAATTGTTTGCGGGCAGCGGTCATTCCTTTCAGGAAATTACCGCAGTTCTCGGGACCGCTAAGCGGCTCCCGCACTTTCCGTTGGCCGTCGCCATTCGCGCTAAAACTGCGGAGAAACGCTCCACCGCGCATTCAGAAAATCTGGCCGGAGTGCTCCCTGGCAGCGATCCGCAACTAAAAGATGAATTTGTGATCATCAGCGCGCACCTCGATCACCTGGGAATCGGCGAAGCGGTGAACGGCGATAAAATTTACAATGGCGCAATGGACGACGCCTCCGGCATCGCGTCGGTGATCGAAATCGCACGCGCCATGCACGACTCTGGAGTCAAGCCGAAACGTTCGATTTTATTTCTGGCGGTCACGGCGGAAGAAAAAGGTTTGCTGGGCTCGGAATTTTTCGCTTCGCATCCGACGGTAAAAGGCAAAGTCATAGCGGACCTGAACATGGACATGTACCTCCCATTATTCCCCCTGAAATTTCTGGAAGTGCAAGGACTCGGCGAGTCCTCGCTTAGCGCAGATGTTATAGCGGTGGCGAAGGACGCTGGCGTAACGGTGCAGGCTGACAAGCAACCGGACCACGTGCGCTTTATTCGAAGCGATCAATACAGTTTCATCAAGCAGGGTGTGCCGTCGCTGGCCTTCAAATTCGGATGGATGCCGGGTACGCCTGAAGAAAAACTTTTCAACGACTGGTACAAAGAGCGCTACCATGGTGTGAAAGACGACGCTACTCAGCCGGTGGACGAGGCGGCCGCTGCGCAGTTCAACGCCATCCTGGAAAAGCTCGCGCTTCGAATCGCGAACGCAGACCAGCGTCCAACCTGGAATCCCGACAGCTTCTTCAAAAGATTCGCCTCACCCAACGCACGATGAACAACTTCGCTTGAATCTGTAGGGGCGCAGCACGTTTACCCCGGACCGCTCGGGGCTGCGCCCCAGCTTGCCCGGACGTCTGATTCCGGCTGTGTTCTCTTCCGGTGTCTTTTGCAGCAGAATTCCTTCCTGCTTTCTTCGCGCCACGCTTTTCGCCAGTGCGTCCCGCGAAACCCAAGTTCGTCTTAAGCGTTACCGGAGTAACGAGGAGGGCACGCCTGTCCTTTGCGCGCGGCATTTCCTCCACCGCTTTCGAGGATACTTTAGGCAGAACGCTGCAAAGATGCTCTGAAAAGATCATGGGGCGGGCGATTTATTTTGACTGAGCGAAGGCGGTGCGTGTGATCTGGTATTTCTTTTTTTTCCTGATTTCGGGATTCTGCGGCATTCTGTACGAACTTGTCTGGCTGCGGCTGGCCATGGCGCAATTCGGCGTCACCACTCCGCTCGTTTCCACCGTGCTGTCCATGTTCATGGCAGGTCTGGGCTTGGGATCGTGGGCTGCCGGCTCGTTGATCCGGCGCTACGAAGGGCGCACAGATTTTCCGCCGCTGCGGCTCTATGCGCTCTGTGAAATGTTGATTGGAATTTCCGCCCTGCTCGTCCCGCTGCAGATGCTCTGGGGGCATCGCCTGCTCGAACAAATTTCTGGTCAAAATGGCATTTCATCCGGCAGTTATTACCTGGTGGCCGGCGCGTGGCTGGCGCTAACCATGATTCCCTGGTGCGCTTGCATGGGCGCCACGATTCCACTGGCAATGTTTGCCATCCGTCGCGATGTGAAAAGCGAAACCAAGCGCTCTTTCAGTTTTCTCTATGTAGCCAATCTGGTCGGCGCGGTCGCCGGCGCCCTCATTCCACTGCTGTTCATCGAAGTATTCGGCTTTCATGGCACCTTGCGCGTCGGAATTATTTTGAATTTCACGGTGGCCCTTTCCGCGTTTCTGCTTTCACTGGTTTCTGAAAGAGCCAGCGCGACGGAGACTGCGGCGCCTGCGCAACCGGCACCAATCGCAACCGGATCGCAAAAAGGCATTCTTTCGCTGTTGTTTCTTACCGGCCTGGTCACCATGGGCATGGAAGTGGTTTGGATTCGCCTCTTTACGCCAAGCATCGGGCCAATGGTTTACTCCTTCGCGTTGATTCTGGCTTCCTATCTTTTCGCCACTTTCGTGGGATCGCGGATCTACCGCTTCTGGAGCCGTAAATATTCTGTCGAAGGCGCGATGATTTGGGTTCTGCTTTCGTTGTTGGGCATCCTTCCCCTGGTAACCACCGATTTACGCTCTCATTTTATGCTTCCCATACTTCGCGTACTCATCGGCGTCATGCCGTTCTCCGCCGCAATTGGATTCCTCACTCCCATGCTTGTGGACCGGTGGTCACAGGGCGATCCGGGACGCGCAGGGCGAGCCTACGCGGTGAACGTCCTCGGGTGCATCCTGGGACCTTTGCTGGCGGGCTTTCTTGTGCTGCCGCTGGTCGGCGAGCATATAGCGATGCTGCTTTTCATTTTGCCTTTCATGGCCATGGCGGTATTTCCGGTTGGCATTCGCAAACTAAGGATCCCGGATCGCGTCTTTGCATTCTCGGTCGTGGCGGCGACCCTGCTTGTTTTTCTGCTGACGAAAGACTTTGAGTCGATCTTTCCGACCAGCATCGTCTTGCGGGATAGCGCTGCGACGGTCATCGCCACAGACTATGGCTCGCGCGGCGAGAAACAGCTCTTGGTGAACGGCATTCCCATGACCGGATTAAGCCCGATTACGAAAATGATGGCGCACCTTACCCTGGCTTCGCACGAACAGCCGCCGCAGAACACTCTGGTCATATGCTTCGGTATGGGTACCACTTTCCGCTCAGCTTTAACTTGGGGAATTCCCGCAACGGTGGTGGACTTGATTCCCAGCGTTCCAAAACTTTTTCCGTATTATCACAGCGACGCCGCGCAGGTCGTGGCCCTTCCAGGAGCTCGAATCATTTCGGACGATGGCCGGCGTTTCCTGGAGCGCACGTCTCAGACGTTTGATTCCATCATCGTGGACCCGCCGCCACCGGTTCCTGCTGCAGGCTCCAGCCTTTTGTATTCCAAGGAGTTCTACGTCCTGGTGAAGGAACATCTCCGGGCGGGAGGTATTTTTCACCAATGGTTGCCGGAAGGCGATACTGCCACGCAAGCCGCCGTCGCGCATTCTCTCCGGGACTCGTTTCCGTATGTTCGCGTGTTCAGCTACGCCGGCGTCCCGGGACTTCACTATCTCTGCAGCATGAGTCCCATTCCCGTGCGCACCCCAGCCGAACTGGTCGCCCGAATGCCGGAGAAGGCGCGCGCCGATTTCGTTGAGTGGGGTCCGTTCAAGGATCCGGAACAGCAATTCCGGATTGTCAATGCCAACCGCTCTACACTCGACTCCTTGATCGCGCTTTCGCCTGATACTCCGGCTCTCCAAGATGACCGCCCGGTGAACGAATACTACTTCTTGCGCACGCCGTGCCCGAGCTGTGGTCCGGGAGTGGAATTCGTGCGGCAGCGACTGTATTCGGGATTTGGCAAATTCCTGCACCCCGGTATTGTCAGCGCCAGCCGCTGACCGTGATCGGTACGTTCGGGATCGATTATCACTCACTGGGTTAGTATCCCTACATCTCGCAACGCCGTCATTCCGAGCGAAGCGAGGAATCTCTCTTCCTCTTTGATTTGTGCAATGCCGAAACCGCTGGCTGTGCTCGAATCGCCACAAACAACTGCGGCATCCAGTTGACTTGGATGCCCTAGGTGGCCTAGTATCCGGCACATTCATCTTCAACAAGGGGCGAGCGGATGAGCGAGTGGGTATACCTGCAAGGCGATCCTTCCGAGCAACTTACGCAATACCACTATTTCTCCATGATCAAGCGGCAAGGATCGGCGGATGTTACCTTTGCAATCACTGTAAAAGAGTTCGCAGTGCCGCCAACCGGGCAGCGCATGCGATTCTACGCGGAAGCTGACAAGCCTTTGAACCAGAAGACCGCGTCCTTCGTTCCGTGCGGTTGGGGCGGTTCCATTTTCGCCGCATTGGGTGATTGCGTCCGTTTGATCCGGCAGTTTCCGTTTGAGGGAGAGGATGGAGCAGCGTCATGATCCTGCAATTCACAAGGCAACAGATCGAACCCGGCGTGACTGCGCTGGTCATCAAAGGCAGCATTCATTGCGGCCCGGAATGTGCGCGCCTGGAAAAGCAGGTGGATGAATTGATCGGTTCGAGCGAGAACCGCGTGATTTTCGACATGGCAGGTGTCACGCACATGGACAGCGCAGCGATCGGCGCATTGGTGCGCTGTCTGACCAAGCTGAAAAAGGCCGGAGGCGGACTGCGCATGGCTGGCGCGCAGCCGATGGTCGATTACAGTTTGAAGCTTACCAAGTTGGATAGACTCATTCCGAATTTTAAGAGCGTCGGCGAGGCCGCCACGGGATTTTCCAGCAGCGCTCAGGCGTAGGTCTTGAGTTTTGCGAATCTTCCCACACGTTCCCTGCGACGAGCGAAGCGCTGAAAGCTATCGCTTGGAACCCGGCGAGAGTAAACTACGGCGAGACCATGCAACTTACCAGAAATGAAATCGGGAATGGGATGACCGCAATCGCGATTGCGGGCAGCGTGCATTGCGGCACGGAGTGTACGCAGCTGGAACACGAAGTAGACGCGTTGATACTGGAGAAGCAAATCCGGCTGATTGTGGATTTGTCCGCGGTTTCGACCATGGACAGCGCGGCGATCGGCTCGGTGGTACGTTGTTTCAGAAAGCTGAAAAGTGTTGGCGGAGATTTGCGACTGGCTTGCCCGCCTTCGGTCGTCGCACGCATTCTGGATCAGACTAAGGTAAATAAAATTGTTCCGACGTTTGCAACCGTTGCGGACGCTGCGGCGAGTTTTGCCCCGTCAGTTTAGCCCTGAATAATTCTTACATTATATTACCATATAGCTATCATAGTTTAACGCGGCGGCGGGAGCGGGAAGAGCAACAGGTTGCGCTTGCCGGGAGGAACCACTGCGAGCGTGCCGCCGTTAGGTGAAATTGCGAAATCGCGAAAAGTCAGACCATGCAAAATCGGAATTGGGTCCGGCTGGATGACCGGAATTTCGTCGGAGTGTTTGCCGGCTACATTTTGCAGCGAGGGCAACGGAATCCACACCAGGTCGCCGGATTTACGTTCCGGCGAACGCTTAATTAGCAGATACGATTCCTCGGCGGACCACTGTACCGCGCCGAGCCCAATGCGCACGCGGGCCAGGCGATTGGGATTTTGCAGGTCGCGAACTTCCAGAACTTCCTTATCGATGAAATAAGCCACGCGCTTGCCGGAAGGCGAAACGGAAAGACCAGTTTCATAGCCGTCGAGCGTAGCGAGTTCCTTGTCATCCTGGGCGAGAAGGTCCAGACGCTGCAATCGCGGCGGACCGGAAAGACTTTTGTCGCGCTCGATGGCGATCGCGGTATTGGTATGCGGAATGGGAACGGATGCGATGAAGGTGCGGCCTTCAAAGGCTGGACCGGCCGGGCCGGTTCTAACGTTGGCGAATTTGTAGGAAAAGAGCACGTTGGGCTTGAGCATTTCGCTGAGATACACGATGGTGGCGTTGTCGTTCAGCCACATGGGATCTGCGGCGTCGTGGATCACCGCGTTGTCGCCGCTCAGTTTTATTTCGCGGCCAGATTCGTCGAGCACCAGGGTCATGCGTTCGTCCTGCTGGTGGTCTGTTTCGGTCAGGATGGTGCTGGTTAGCAGTTGGACCAAGACCATTCGCCCATTGGGCGAGAAATTAAATCCCGCGACGATGTAAGTGAATGGCGGAGTGAGGGGCTTGTCTTTGTCGCTCCGGTCTTTTTTGTGCTTTTTGCCTTTTTCATCCACGTCTTCGTCGCTGGAGCGGTCGTTGTCCACGGGTGTGATTGGTCCGGCGACCGTAAAGTGTTCACCCTGGAAAATGCGTTTGCGATGGCCGCCGGTATCTTGAATCCAGATGTCGTCGCGCTGCATATCATATTTTTTGTTTCTGAACATGCGGCGGACGGAATAGACGATGCGGCCGTCGGGAGCGAAGGCGAAGGCGGTGATGTCTTCGTCGATGGTGGTGGTGGGTTTATCCAGGGACTGCGCGGTGGTTGCAGGGGAAAAGGCGAAAAAAAGGATGCCACAGAGCCACAGAGGGAGGAAGTGGCGAGTGGCGAGTGGCCAGTGGCGAGCAAGGCCATCGCACGACAGTATTGGATCTGCAAACTTGCCATCGGAGCGTGCGATAAAGCTCCGCTGCAGTTTTGCGATCGGAGAGTTGAGGACAACTCCCGGTGCGATCTGTTGCGTCGTTTGGCTCGCCACGGGCCACTCGCCACTCACCACTAGCCACTTTCTCTGTATCACATTTCGAATTCTGCTGAGGGTCATAGTTTGGGATGGGGACCAGTGTAGTCGGAGCAGCAGGGTTTTTCGACGGGAGTGAATTCCATCAGCTCGACCCGGGTGTCGTCGGGATCGTAAAGATTGAGCTGCCATTTGCCGTCGCGGCCAATTTGCGGTTCTTCGGTGAGCTTCATGCCGTTGGTTAGAAGCTGTTTGGCCGCTGCATGGATGTCTGGAACGCCGAGCGCGATGTGATTCATCACGCCGAGGGTGTGTTTGTCGGCGTTAGCAGGAACGTTGAGCATGAACTCTATCCAATCCGTGCCGTCCGGAACTTGTAGGTCGAGCCAGTCGGTCTGATCGTCTTTCATTCCTCCATGCCAGTAAGGCCGAAATCCCAAAATGTCTTTGTAAAAATGTTCCGTCGCTGGGCGATTGTGAACGACAAATCCCGCGTGAATCATTCTGCGGCTGGTAACGATAGCATCGACTCGGTCGCGCCCCGCCTGGTTTCGCTGTGAGTTTTGAATGGCTTTGATACTTGGTTCCACGATGCCCGGCTCGGTGCCAAATGAAATGCGATGGCCTTCGGGATCGTGTAGCACCAGGCGAACAGTTCCGTAACCCGTTCCCGTTCGGTCGCTTTTCTTTTCCTCGAAAGCGATCTTGTTCCTCGTGAGAAATTTCCTGAGTTTTTCGAGGTCGTCGATACGAAAGGAAACCTCAGCAAGCAGGCTGGACGGTGAGGGGAGGGCAGCCTGTTCGAGCTCTATTTGCTGCCCGGTACGGAGGACGAAGAAGCGGGATGGAATTTTCTCGCAAAAATTGCAGGCCCGTGGATCGACGATTTCCTCGTAGAAACCGCCGGCGCTAGGTAGGTCTGAAACAGAAATAGTGACGCCAGCGATGCCGAGAATGCGTGGGCGAGAAGGCTCTTTTGCGGCAGAGCCGGCCTCGTAGAGGTGCCCTGAGAGGAAGAGGGCGGTCAAACAAAAAATCACGGCTCGCACGAGGAAAAAGCAGATCCCTCGCTGCGCTCGGGATGACAGCACTGTGGATTTCGGGGCTAGGCGTTCAGGCATTGCAGGCTCCGCGGGATTTGATTTTGCGAATTTCGTCTAGGCGCTGGCGGAGGCGTTGCTCGAAGCCCTGGTCAGTGGGCTTGTACCAAGAGCGGCCGGCCAGATTGTTGGGAAGGCATTGCATGGTGGTGACTTTTTCTTCGTAGTTGTGGGCATATTGGTAGTCTTTGCCGTAGCCGAGATTTTTCATGAGGCCGGTGGGGGCGTTGCGGAGGTGCAGGGGGACAGGATCGGCTTCGGTTTTCTGGACGTCTTCCTGGACGTCGCCGTAAGCGGTGTAGAGTGCGTTAGATTTTGGAGCTAGGGACAAGTAGACAGCGGCTTGCGCTAACGCGAGATTTCCTTCTGGTACGCCTAGGAAGTCGAATGCGTCCTTTGCGGCGAGAGTGATGGCTAACGCGCCAGGTTCAGCGAGGCCGATGTCTTCGCTGGCCATACGCACCATGCGGCGCGCGAGGTAGAGCGGGTCTTCGCCGGATTCGAGCATGCGCGCTAGCCAGTAGAGAGCGGCGTCGGGATCGGAATTACGCACGGATTTGTGCAGCGCAGAAATTAAGTTGAAATGTTCTTCGCCGGATTTGTCGTAGCGGAGCAGTTTGCGTTGCAGAACATCTTCCAATAATTCAGAAGTGATTTGCAGAGCGCCGTCGGGGCCGGCTTTTGCGCTGCGGACGCAGAGTTCGAGTGTGTTGTAGGCCGCGCGCGCGTCGCCGTTGGCGAAGGAAGCGATGCGGAAAAGAACTTGTTCGGAAGCTGCGATATTTTGCTGCCCGAACCCGTGCTCCTTGTCGGTCAGCGCGCGGTGGAGAAGTTCCGCGATTTGAGGAGTTGAGAGAGCATCGAGGACGTAAACTTTGGTGCGGGAGAGCAGCGGAGAAATGACCTCGAAGGACGGATTTTCCGTGGTGGCGCCGATAAAAATAATGTGGCCCGCTTCCACGTAGGGAAGAAAAGCGTCCTGTTGGGCTTTGTTGAAGCGATGAACTTCGTCCACGAAAACGCTGGTGCGATTGCCGGATTTGGATTTGAGTTCGGAAGCGGCCATGACTTCCTTGATTTCTTTTATACCGGAGAGCACGGCGCTGAAAGAAATGAAATCGGATTTGGTGAGCCGCGCGATGAGGCGGGCGAGAGTCGTTTTGCCGCAGCCGGGCGGTCCCCAGAAAAGCATGGAACCGAGATTGTCGGACTCGATCTGCATGCGCAACGGTTTGCCCGGACCGAGGAGTTTTTCCTGGCCGATGAATTCGTCGAGGCTGCGCGGACGCATGCGCTCGGCGAGAGGTTGAAGCGCGGAAGGAGTTTGCGGCTCGACCGGCGAGGGGAGTGGAGGGAAGAGGCTCATGGCTAAGGATTAGTGTAGAGCGTGAGGCAGTTGAAAGTCGAAGGTTCGCAGGAAGCGAACAGAGAGCCGCGATCGGCGATCAGAAGTTGCGTTATCAGCGACCGGCCAATTCCCATTTTGGGACTTGGACGGGGCATCCCCGGGGTACTTTGCCTAAGAGTGGCAACTACAGGGCTTACGGGCTTAGAAGTGACAAAGAGTGCAGATGTGCGATGGAAAACAAAGGAGTTATTCGACGGGAAAAACGGATGAAGAACAAGGGATGAGCAGAAGAGTGAGTGAAAGTGCACTTGCGTATAGCAAGGGGAAGGGTAATTGGAGGGTAAAGGCGACAATAAGCGATGGAGTGGGGCGGGAGGAGGGATCGGTTCGAATTACGAATGAATTACACACATAAAGATGGCATAAGAGTACCTGGTTTGTCAAGGGAAAGCTGGAGGAAAGTCAAACGGATTGTGCGGCATCAACAGCCAAATCGGTTCCGTGATGGCTCGCAAATTAATGAAACGGTTGACAAAGACCCACACATGGAAACGACCTGTGGGGCACCCTACGTGTTTCTTGAGGACCCCAAGAGCTGTTGGACCACAATACATTCACAATTCGAGGAGGACGGACAGAGATCCAGATGTGAAACCGACGTGTTGGGTACTCGCGCGGCCAAACGTGCTAAGGCAGGCTGGGTTTTGTGGGAGCGGTGTCGCGGGCGATGCGGATGATTGACGCCATTAGCAAAACGACCGCCGTCAAGATCAAGGCTACACGAACATAGTTTCCGGTGGCCCATTGTGCCGCTATCCGATCGTACTCCGCGGGCGACTTGGTCAAAGGAGCCAGAAACATGATGAGGTTCCGTGGATAGTGAAATTGGAAGGTGATCACGTCCGCTAGAATGGCAAGAGCCAGACTGCCAGCCAGCCTCCATCGCACGCCAGGAGTCGACTTCCAGTTGCACGCTAACGCCAGCAGGAAGAAAAGTTGCACGGCGGGTGAGAGGATTCTGAAAAACATCCCTGGATTCGTCGCGTGATAGAACCCGCGGGCATTTTCTAAAGAAGCCGGCGCCCCTTGCAAATTTGGCGCGAGCACGACGGATTCATAAACGCCTGCTCCAAGTAACATTGCGGACAAAACCAATGCTATAGCCACAGATACGAGACCGAGGTTCATTCGGGGCTCCCTTCATCAGCCAGAATTGCCGTTTTGCCATTTTGGGCAGCGAAGATTGTATAGCCAAATCGGTTCCGTGGAAGCGCTGATAAATTCAAATTAAGGAAGGGCGGACAAAGACCCAGACGTTAAACCGACGTCTGGGCACCCGCCAAGCTTAGGCATGGGTATATAGTTGGCGGAAGGTCCGCGCAAGACTGGAGGGTGCCATGAGAAACGCTGGATTTACTAGGATCGCCGTTACAAGCTTCGCGCTGGCGGGACTGATTGCGGTTTTTGCGGTTTCGCGCGGTGCGACTAGCAGTACGAGCGGTGGAGACAAGAGCGATGCTGGCAAGGCTCAAGAGCTGAAGGTGACGATTAAGGAGTGGGCAGTGCCGACCAAGGGGGCGCATCCGCATGATCCGGCGGTGGGGGCGGATGGCGCTTTGTGGTTTACGGAGCAGATGGCCAATAAGATTGGGCGGCTTGATCCGAAGACCGGGGAATTTAAGGAGTATCCGCTGAAGGTGACGAATTCCGGTCCGCACGGGTTGGTGGAGGATGGCGAAGGGAATATCTGGTTCACGGCAAATTTCGCGGGATATGTCGGGAAGCTCGATGCGAAAACGGGCCAAGTGAAAGAGTACAAGATGCCGGCGGAGAAGGCGGATGATCCGCACAGCCTGATTTTTGATCCGAATGGCATGCTGTGGTTCACGCTGCAGGGCGCGAACATGGTGGGGCGGCTTGATCCCAAGACGGGGAAAATTGAGTTGAAGGATGTGCCGACGGAAAACGCGTTGCCGTATGGGATTCAGATGAGTAGCAAGGGCGTGCCGTTTTTCTGCGAACTGGGCACGCACAAGATCGGGAGCGTTGATCCGAAGACGATGGCGATACGCGATTATGATTTGCCGAAAGAAGTGCGGCCGCGACGCTTAGCGATTGATGCGCAGGATCGGGTTTATTTTTCGGATTTCAAGGGTGGACATCTGGGGCGGCTGGATCCGAAGACTGGTGAAGTGAAGTTGTGGGATTCGCCGGGCGGAGCGGAATCTAATCCTTATGGGATCACGATCACTCCGGATGGGATGGTGTGGTACAGCGAATCGGGTGTGAAGCCGAATACGCTGGTGCGTTTCGATCCGAAGACGGAGACGTTTGCGAAGACGGATATTCCGTCGGGAGGCGGAGTGGTGCGGAATATGGCGGCTACCAAGGATGGGCGGGTTTACATTGCTTGCAGTGGCGTCGATAAGGTGGGTGTGGTGCAGCCGTAAGTTTCGATACGCGGGTTGGTGCCCGGTAACGCGAGTGATTCGGCTCAGCCCTCACAGCGAAAGAAAGTTTTACAGCTCTTAGATTCCTTACCGAATTGAAATACGATGACCGCGTGAAAAACGTAGGAATGCGGTCAGCCGAGCACGAAGCGGCCGTAATACCCGCATTCGTTTAGCGCGACAAACAGGAACGCTTCTTAGGCTTTTTGGCGAATCCTAGGAATCGTAAGAAGTTTACCGACTCGCTTTCACATTTTCGTTGGTTTGATCCAAGATTTGCTGGCGCCATACCGTGGAAGCCCGACCCAAGCCCGAAACTCACGCTGTGGGCTAAGCACGTCTCCGGAATTGAAAGCATCTGTCGTTTGTTGAAATCAAAAGGCGCTGGGCCTTGTTGGGCTATATAGGAAGATTGCGAAATAGATGGACGTGAATTGCGTCTAGGTACGGCAATTGAACACGTGAAAGGCAGGGGGATGGGCACGATCTTGTCATGTGTTCCGGGCAAGTTAGCGTATTTCGAAAGTGAAGATAAAACCTTGCTCCTCGCTCGATAAAATAAATTCCGCCAAGGCGATTAATCGCGCGGCCATTTAGCAAGGCGTGCCGCAAGACGCAGTGGTCGAGGTCCTTCGAGCCGATGAATCGGCTCTCAGGATGACAAGTGGTCGGGTGTGCGGCTGATCGAGCGATCGTCCGGGTTGCGTGATTCATTTCGGCGAGGGCACGACATGGCGTGCCCCTATGGGAAAATGTTGGCGGCTTAATTTGGTAGCGCCACAGAAACCACGTTAGGACGTCGACGGGAAAGAATTTATTTGCCGCGGAAGAGGAAGAAGAATTCGATGATGAGGATGATGACTACGGCGAGTTCAAGGACGAAGCTGCGGGTTTGATTGAACTGGTCGACCATGAAGCGGTAGAGCTCGCCGGCGGTGCGGAGTTTTTGGTCCACGAGGGCGCGGTAGTCTGGGACGCCGACTTTTGCGGCTGCCAAATTGTAGAGACGGGCGTAGAACATGTCGCTTAGGAATTTGATGGCGTTGTCTACCTTCTCGGTTAATTCCATTACGTCGAGGCGGATGGTGTTGAGGCTGGCGGCTTCGCGGGAGAGCCGCCAGGCGGCGGCTACGCCGCTTTTACGTTCGAGCGAGCGATAGACGCCATCGAGCAGTTGGGTAAGTAAACCGTCGTAGTGGCGGAACTCGAGGAGCTGGGTGTTGGCGTACTCGAGTACTTGGATAGTCATCTCGGCGACTTCGGTGTGGCCGTAGACGAGGGCGCCAGTCCAGCCGACTACCAGGAGATCGGTGCGGGAATAGGAAATGCTGGATTGCAGAACTTCCTGGCGCTCGGCATCGGAGAGTGGAACGGATTCGCCGCGAACGAGTTGCGCGATTTCGCGGGCGCGGGATGAAAGAAGATCGCTCGCTGTGAGGATGGCACCATCCTGGGCGATGATTTCCTGCAGATGGACGATGAAGTAATCTTCGCGCAGCCAGGTTTTGTAGGGGCGAACGAGTGCGGGGGTGGCACGCTTTAAAGCGACGGCAAGCAAATCGTTAGCGCGATTTTCGAGTTCGGCGGCGCTGCTCCAGCGGTTGGATTGCGAGACCAGAGAATCCCAATCACCTTCGAAGGGCAATTCCATTTCGATGCTGACGACTCCGTAGTCGTAATATTTGGTGGTGACTTCGACATTTTCGCCGGTGTCGAGGGCCATCAGGCCTGCTGGCTCGATGGAGGGCGGGCGTTCGAAGCGGAGATGATGCGGGACCGGGTGGGCGAGGCTGGAGCGGAGTTCGACGCCTTTCTTTTCCGCCATGGAGCGGAGTACGTCGAGGCTGATGGCTTCGGCCACGTCGTAGAGGAAGAGAACGCGAATGTGTCCGCGAAGAGAGATGGTGGTCACCTGGGGCCCATTCTAACGCATGAGCTGAGAGAGAGATTCCTCGCTGCGCTCCCCGCCAAGCGCGGGCATGCGGAATGACGGCTTTTTGCTTTTGCGAGATCAGCTCCTTAAGTCTGGCCGCGAGGGGCAGGCTCGGAATGACGGGCTTTTTTCTTGATGGGCGGCTACTTCAAAAGACCTTTGACGCGGTCGGTCAGGACGGTGCGCGCGGTTTTCTCTGAAATGAAGCGATTGAGCAAGCCGAGGTCGGCGTCCACGGTGACCTCGTGGTCGGTGACTTCTACGAAGCCTTTGATGGGTGTGCTGAGCAGGCCCCACTTGGCGGTGAGTGCAAAGTTGAGAGTGGAGCCCTGCCAGGTTCTTTGTTGAATGGTTATTTTAACGGGGAGTTGCGCGGCGCTTTTGAATAAATCGTTGAAGGAACGATCGACTGCTTCGATGATTTCGGCTTTGCGGCGATCGTGAGAGATGGTGATGCGCATGTGATGGCCGTCCAGGCGGTTTTGAAATGCGCGAATCTGTCTCAGGGCATAGGGCTTAGGGTTAATTCGAAGATAACAGGGCTGGGGGGAATTCGGAAATTTCCGGTGAAGATCGCTGGCGTAGGTGACGGGATTTTCGTTTTCCTTTGGGCAAAGACGGTTTGAATTTTACGCCTGCGCAAGGGCGCAACAGTGCTGCGCCCCTGACTACACAGATAAGAGCGGCGCGATGGGACTTGCCGAACTCTAGCGACTAGAAGCGGGAGCTCTGCGTTGGCGGGCGGCTTCGTAGAAGAGGACGGCGGCGGCTGCGGCGGCATTGAGAGATTCGACGCTAGAGGACATGGGGATGCGGATGCGGGCGTCGGCGCTGCGTTCGACTTCTTCGGGGAGGCCAGCGCCTTCGTTGCCGATGAGGAGCGCTACGGGCTGGCACCAGTCCACTTGCCACGGAGTTAGTTGAGGCTGGTCGTTTGCGGATGGTTCGCTGGAGCTCGAAGCGAGCGACTGAATGCCGGTGGCGCGGAATTGCGCGAGGAGAATTGGTAGCGAAACGCCGACTAGCAGCGGGATGTGGAGAGCGGCTCCCGCGGAGGCACGCAGCGATTTGGGGGCGAAGGGATTTGCGGTGCCGCTTTGGCCGGAGGGAGTGGCTACAGCGGCGGTGGCGCCGAATGCGGCTGCGGTGCGGATGATGGTGCCTACGTTGCCCGGATCTTGTACGCCGGCTAAGACCACGATGAGAGGAGCTGCGCCGTTGACGGAGACGCGGGAGATGTCATCGAAAGTGAATGTGCGTGGAGTGACCAATGCGGCGACTCCCTGGGGATGTTCGGTGTCGGCGATGCCTTCGAAGAGGCGATCGGTGGTGAGGAGGATGGGGATGGCAACCTCAGGACGATCGAGATATTGAGTGAGGCGGGCGCGGTGGCGTTCGCCGGACTCGCTGAAGAGGACGGCACGGATGGGCGAGGCGGAACGGAGAGCTTCTTCAACGAGGCGCGGACCTTCTACGCCTACGGCGCCAGATTCGGAGGGCAAGCCGCCGCGCAGTGCGATGCGAAATTCTTTTAGCCAGCGATTGTCGCGGCTGGTGATTACACCGGGTTGAGTTGTGGCGTCGCGGGCGTTGATGCGAGGGGGCATGACGATTTGGCTGGATTTAGCGTAGCAAATGGGCGTGGGAAAAAACAAAAGAAGGATTAAAGCGGAGGGCACGGAGGAAAGAGCACAGAGGGCGGCGGAGAGTTCGGAGAGCTACATGATATTGCATGGTACTTGAGGGTGTGGTAGCGTCGCGCCCAGAAAGGCAGCTTGCGCGGAGAGCTGCGGCGAGCGGAAGAATGCTCCGCGAGAGGCCCTGAATTGCCGGCGGAAATCCTGCGGATAAGCGCGCAGTCGCCTTCAGCAGATGTTTTGAGATATGCAGCAGAGCGGCTGTTGCGCGGGGAAGTAGTCGCGATTCCCACGGATACCGTGTACGGTCTAGCGGCGGATCCCTTTAATTTGTCGGCGCTGGAAGAGATTTATCGGGTGAAAGGGCGGCCGGATGAGCGGGCATTGCCGATCCTGGTGAATTCGCTGGATCAGGCGATGCTGCTGGCGCGGGAAGTGCCGCGGAATTTCTTGCGGCTGGCGGAGGAGTTTTGGCCGGGAGCGCTGACGCTGGTGGTGGATGCGTCGCACCGCCTGCCGCTGAAAGTAACCGCGAATACTGGAAAGATTGCGCTGCGTTGGCCACGCAGCGAAGTGGTGGCGCGGTTGATCGAGGAGTTTGACGGGCCGCTCACCGGAACTAGTGCGAATCTTTCCGGATCGCCGGCTTGCACGGATTGTGAGCAGGTGTTTGGGCAATTGGGAGACCGGCTGAACTTGATTCTCGATGCTGGGCCGACGAAGTCCGCGACGCCATCCACGATTATCGAATTGCATGCGGAGAAGTGGAAGATTTTGCGCGAGGGTGCGATTGGCGCGAAAGAGATCGAAGCTGCTCTTCAGTGAAGGCTGTTTGCGCGTAGCTCTGGTGTGGGTTTTAGCGTGGTGAGGAAGTCGTAATCGCCGGTGGGGGAGAGTTGCAGGTCGCCTAGTTCGCGGCGGTGAACAGAGACTACATCGGTGAACCACATGGGGATGTAGGGCAAGTCATCGGCCAGGATTTTTTGCACTTCGCTGCAGAATGCTTTGCGTTTTTCCTGATCCATTTCCACACGAATCTGATCGGTGAGCGCGTCGATACGCGGGTTGCGGTAGTGTCCGCGATTGGCGCCGTCGGGCGGGAAACGTTTGGAGGAAAAGACAAATTCGAAGACGTCGGGATCGTTGTTGGCGCCGACCCAACGCAGGAAAGTTAGCTGGAAATTTCCGTGGATGGAATCGGACAGGAGCGTCGCTAGTTCCAGCGGACGAAGTTCGAGGTCGATGCCTGCTTTGCGCCATTGTTCTTGTAGCGCGGCGCCGATGAGGCGGGCTTGTTCTTCGGTGGAGGTTTTTAGAGTGAGACGGAAGCGGATGCCGTTTGCGCCACGTGGATAGCCAGCGGCGTCGAGAAGTCTTTCGGCGCGCGTGGTGTCGGCGGGATATTGCGCGACGTTGGATTCATAGGCCCAGTGATTGGGTGGGAGAATGCCGTTGGCTACGCGAGCCTGGCCGTGGAGCAGAAATTTTACCAGCGCTTCGCGGTCGGTGGCGAAGGCCAGGGCTTCGCGGACTTCGCGTGTTGCCAGGAGCGGGTCTTGGAAATTTATTCCGAGGTAGGCGAAGTTGGTGCCGGGGCGTTCGCTGAGGGCGAGCGATGGGCGGCGGACTAAGACGGGAATCAGATCGGCGGAGAGGGAACTCATTTCCAGGTCGGCCGAACCTTTGCGAAGTTCGAGAGCGCGTACTACCGCGTCGGGAACGATGCGGAAGCGGAGGGATTGAATTTCGGGCGCTTCGGCGAAATAGTTAACGTTGCGCGCCAGTAGGACTTCGTCGTCCTGTGATTGGCTGATGAACCGGAAGGGGCCGGTGCCGATGGGATGGCGCGAGAAATCGGGTGCAGCGTTGGCGGGAACGATGCCTGCTGCGGAGGGTATGAAATTCCAGAGGAAGGAAGCGTAAGCCTCTTTGAGATGAAAAACGACAGTGAGGGGATCAGGCGCTTCGATTCTATCGATTATGCGGAACCCGCCGCGCTTGGGGGATTTGTTGCCCGGATTGAGGATGAAGTCGAAAGTGGATTTTACGTCGGCGGAGGTGAGTGGGTGGCCATCGTGAAAGTGGATGTTGGACTTCAGATGAAAAATGTAGGTGAGTGGATCGGGGGTTTGCCAGGATTCGGCTAGATCGCCGTGGAGATTCATTTGCTGGTCGCGGGCGAGGAGTCCGCTGAAGATTAGTCCGTCTAGGCGCTGGGATTGGCCGTCGGTGGCGAAGCGCGGGTCGAGGTTGACGGGGTTGGCTTCGATGAGGAAGGTTAGCGATGAGGGATTGAATTTTGTGGGGCGCGAGCACGAAATGAGCAGGCAAGCAAACAACGAAGTCGCGAGCAAGGAGAAAGTGACGAGTGGCGAGTAGCGCGGAACGGATCGGGGCAGGCGAGTGGCGATCGAAGAAAGATTCCTCGCTACGCTCGGAATGACGGATACGCGACTTGCTTTCGGCTGAGGATTAGCTGGGCGGGGCATGGGAGATTTTTCCTAGGATGGCTGATTTGGTTGCGCCGGTGGCGGACGGGAGATTGGATGGGCGGTGGTGGAAGGTCTCGAAGGCGAGGATGGCGAAGGCCAGGGCTTCTTTGGCGTCGACGGGGATGCCGAATTCTGAGGAGGAAACGACTTCGGTGTTTGGGTAGAGATGTGGGCGTGGCCAAGAGGGCGCGATATATCGTGCCCCTACGGGAGAAGAACGGAGCGCAGGCGGATCGGTAGGAGCGAGCAGCGCTCTGAGTTGGGCTATCAGCAGGGGATTGTTGGCGCCGCCGCCGGAGACGATTAGTTGATGGATCTGTGCTTTTTTTGGCAAGACGAAGCGATTCAATGCATCGACGATGGAGAGAGCGGTGAAAATTGTGGCGGTGCGGATCAGGTCGTTTGGTTTTGCATGGAAGCGACGGCCTAGAACCAGGATTTTCTTTGTGTAGGTGGCGCCGAAGTATTCTCGGCCGGTGCTCTTTGGCAGATTTTGGCGTAGATAAGGATCGTTCAAGAGTGTTTGCAGTAGCTGCGGAATCAGGTTGCCTTGCGCGGCTAGATGGGCGTTTTTGTCGTAGCGCTGGCGGCCGCGGGTGAAGTGCGAAACCAGTGCGTCGATGAGCATGTTGCCGGGACCGGTATCGAAAGCGAAGACGTCAGAAGGTTTGGCGTTCGCGGGGATTACGGTGAGATTGGCTATGCCGCCGATGTTGAGTGCTACGCGGCCGAGTTTTTTGTCGCGCCAGAGGAGGTAATCCACGTAAGGCACTAATGGTGCGCCTTGTCCGCCGAGGGCGATGTCGGCTGGGCGGAAGTCGCTGACGGTGGTGATGCCGGTTCGTGCGGCGATTGTTGAGCCGTCGCCGATTTGTAGTGTGGACGCGGTTTTTGCTCCTAGGAAATCTGCTTGTTGGCCTTGATGGAAGATGGTTTGGCCGTGGTTGCCGATTAGATCGACTCGGCGCGGCGAGATTTTTAGTTTTTTGCAGGCGTGGAGGGCGGCTTCGGCGTAGATCTGGCCGAGGCGGGCGTGGAGTTGGCTGAACTCGCCTGGAGCGAGGAGATTTTGTTCGGCTACGCGCAGGATTTCTTTGCGGATCTGTGGCGGGAAATTTTGTTTTACGTGGCCGAGGAGTTTGATTTTTAGGTTTGGCGATGCGCCGGAGATTTTTACCAGGGCGGAGTCGATGCCGTCGGCGGAGGTGCCGGACATCATGCCGAGGACGAGCATGGGTTTTGTGGGCATCAATGGGTGTAAGAAATTTTTACCACAGAGCGCACAGAGTACACAGAGAACAGAGAGGGAAGGCAGGCTAAGGAGTTAACGGCAGGAAAGCGCGGTCTGGCGATTCACGGGCCGAGTTACGTGCCGACCAATCGAAGAGAAATTCCTCGCTGTGCTCGGAATGACGGACGTAAAACGTGTGGCAGTAGGCGATGGGGCTGGAGATTTCACAAAAGAAGCCCGCCTCGGAAGGCGACCGCTACCAGGACTAGGAGATTTGTTTTTTTAGGGCGGCTAGGAGGGTTAGGGCGTCGACGGGGGTGAGGTGGTCTAGGTCGGTGTTGCGGAGGCGTTCGAGGACTTCGCGGTCGATGGGGGTGAAGAGGATTTCTTGCGCGGTGACGGGAATTGCACCATTGGCGGCGCCGGGGGTTAGGCGTTCGCTTAGTTCGTGTTCGCTTTGCTCGTGCTTTTTTAGGACTTCACGGGCGCGTTCGATGACGCTGCGGGGGAGGCCGGCCAGGCGAGCTACTTCTATGCCGTAGCTTTTACTGGCGCTCCCGGGTTCGACGTGGCGGAGGAAGATGATTTCGTTGGGAGTTTCTTTTACGGAGACATGGACGTTTTTTACGGCTGGGAGCAGATCGGCTAGTTCGGTGAGTTCGTGATAATGGGTGGCGAAAAGCGTGCGAGCGCGAGTGTGTTTTTGCAGATGTTCAACGACGGCCCATGCGATCGAAAGACCATCGAAGGTTGCGGTGCCGCGCCCGACTTCATCGAGAAGGACGAGGCTGGCGGGAGTGGCGTGAGTGAGGATGCTGGCGACTTCACTCATCTCAACGAGGAAAGTGGAGCGCCCGCGCGCCAGATTGTCGCTCGCGCCGATGCGCGTGAAGATGCGGTCCGTGAGCGGAAGTCTTGCCTGCCGCGCGGGAACAAAAGAACCCATTTGCGCCATAAGAATGACCAGCGCGGCTTGGCGGAGATAGGTGGATTTGCCGCCCATGTTGGGGCCGGTGATGAGCACGAGTTGCTGGTGGCGCGGTTCGAAATACAAATCGTTGGGGACGAAGCGTTCACCTTTCTGGCGCAGGAGTTCTTCGATGACTGGATGGCGGCCGGCGACGATCAGGAGTTCTCCGGCGTCGTTAAACTCCGGGCGAACGTAGCCGCGATCTGCGGCTAGTTTTGCCAGGCAAGCGAGGACATCGAGTTGCGCAACGGTAGCGGCAGTGCGGCGCAGCCGTGTGGCTTTTGCGGCGATGCTGGAGCGAATTTCTACGAAAAGCTGGTGTTCGATCTCGATGATGCCTTCGTCGGCGGCGAGAACTTTGCGTTCGTATTCTTTTAGTTCGGGGGACGTGAAGCGTTCGGCGTTGACTAACGTTTGTTTGCGTTCGTAATCGACCGGCGCTAGATGCATGTTAGCTTTTGAGATTTCGATGTAGTAACCAAAAATTTGGTTGAAGCGGATTTTGAGCGAGCCGATGCCGGTGCGTTTGCGTTCTCGCTCTTCCATGGAGGCGATGATTTGTTTGCTGTGCTGGCTGAGGTTACGAAGTTCGTCGAGCTCGGCGTGGCAGCCAGGGCGGATCATGCCGGGATCGGTGGCGACAGCGGGCGGCTCGTCGGCGATGGAACGCTCGAGAGTTTCGCGGACGTCGGTGAGCTCGTCGATTTCGTCGTGCAGACGGCGAAGCAGTGCGCTGCTGCCAGTTGGGGCCGGCGTAACGAAATTTCTGAGGACAGGAAGTTGCGCCAAGGATTTACGAAGGGCTACGAGTTCGCGTGGGCCGGCCTGGCCCAACGTGATGCGGCTGGTGAGGCGCTCGAGGTCCTGAATGCCGCGAAGTTCTTTGCGAATCTCGCCGCGCACGACTGTTTGCTGAACGAAATGAGCGACGGCGTCGAGGCGTTCTTCCATGGTGTTGCGGTCAATCAGGGGACGGAGAATCCAGGAACGTAGAAGGCGCGCGCCCATGCCCGTCACGGTGACATCGAGTGCGGCGACGAGCGTGGTTGGAGCGTTCTTGCCGGAGTCGTCGGAGAAAATTGGGGTCAGCAATTCAAGATTGCGCACGGAGACCGGATCGAGGACCAGCGAGTCGTGCTGTTCGTAGTAGCGAACGCGATCGAGGTGACGCAAGGCTTCAAGGGTTGGCGCACCGCTGTAGCCGGCGCTGCCGTTCGATTCGGCGCCTTTCGCGGCATTTTCGCGAAGGTAATGTACGATGGCGCCAGACGCCGCGAGAGCGTGCGGATGACCGTCGAGGCCGAAGCCGGTAAGTTCCGCAACGCCGAACTGTTCTTTGAGAATGCGTTGTGCGTAATCGTGCTGAAAGGCCCAGTCATCGATGCGACTTTCGACTCCGCCGGTGCCGTCCAGCAAGGAAGTCTTTGCGGTCTCAAAAAGTTGCGCTGGGCGCGGCAGAAGGGTTTCGCGTGGGTGGAGGAGTTGCAGTTCGTCGCGCAGAGATTCTTCGGACAGGGCCCCGGAAAATTCCGTGCACTGGAATTCGCCGGTGGAAAGATCGACGAACGCGAGGCCGATGAGGCTCGCTGCGACGTCTTGAAAAACAGACGCGAGAAAATTGTTTTCTTTGGCGTCGAGGACAGCGACATCAGTGGCAGTGCCTGGAGTGATGACGCGAACGACTTCGCGGCGAACCAGTTTTTTGCCGGGGCCGGGAAGTTCCATTTGATCGCAGATGGCTACTTTGAAGCCGGAGCGGATGAGGCGCGCGATGTAGCCGTCGGCGGAATGGTAGGGCACGCCGCACATGGGAATGGGCTGACCTTTTTCGCGATTGCGCGAGGTGAGTGTGATCTGCAATTCGCGCGAGGCGAGGATGGCGTCTTCGTAGAAGAGTTCGTAGAAGTCGCCGAGGCGGAACAGCAATAAGGCGTGCGGGTAGCGGGATTTTATTGATTGGTATTGCTGCATCAGCGGTGTGGTGGCGTCGATCATGACGCACAGTGAATAGCGAGTGGCGAATAGTGAATGGCAAGTCTCGCTGCGTTCATTCATGAACTCCGATTTGTCGCAGCAGGAATACGTAGTCCAGCGCTATTTCGCGAAGATAATCGTAGCGGCCGGAAGCGCCGCCGTGGCCTGCGCCCATATTG
>Ga0073928_10000958_pt1 | contig 59352 bp, 47 predicted proteins | sample PaiPotPPA55metaG_FD_76969 | JGI IMG/M metagenome (GOLD analysis project Ga0073928, IMG submission 76969) | Iron sulfur acid spring bacterial and archeal communities from Banff, Canada, to study Microbial Dark Matter (Phase II) - Paint Pots PPA... ... | reverse complement strand
TCCTGTTCCAGCTTCCCAACATTCACTTGCACTGGCTATACCGGCTTGAGCTGGTGAGTTCGCCATAACGAGAGGCGGTCGCGGAACTACTCGCAACCTCCTCTTCGGCAAGGTAGCGAATGGGCGCCGATGAACTAATCCGCTGGATAACTCGCGCCAACCCGCTCATCATGGCGCGTTGGGCGATTGACGTCGACCAACTGAAGACCACTCCGCAATCGTCGATGATCAAGAAGGGCTGAGAATAAAATCTACTCTCCGATTGGTTTTTGGGATCGGGACACGGAACCGGACGGAACAGCGTTGGGCTGCTCGAGGGCGAAAGAATCGTTTGGCAAGGGTAGAGGAGCCCGCCGGAAAGAATCTCTCGAGAGATAGCTTGATAGAACTATTGCCAGTGCTTGCCTGCGTTAGTAGAGGATCATTTCCAATCCGTGCGGACAGTTCCCGAAGGCGCGTAAGGTCAGACTGATTAGTCGCCGATATATTCGTGTTCATACACTCCTCCAGATTCCTTATTCTTTACGAAGCGCGCGCAGTACTTTCTCGACTGTCCGGCCGTTCTGCGGCCGGTTCCGGCCGAGCGCGGCCAATCTGGCCAATTCTGACTGAGGCTTTGAAGATGGCTCCAACTGGAATGATGCCGCCCAGTTTGTGCTCTGCTATGGCGGCCAAGCCCATCGATGCGATGCACCCACAGGACGCGCAGTCCGGATTTCCGCCGAATTGACACGGAACGATTTTAGTTTTCAGGTCTGCTGACAGGACTTGGGTCGTGAGCGCAAAGACACACTCCTTGGGACTGCGGGGAGGCGCGGAGAATTGCCGGATCATTCCCTCCGGCATGTCCAGTTTAGGAAACTCGTTTCGCAAGGCAAGCATCTCGGCGATAGCGCGCTGTCGCTCATCCGGCAGCAACATTTCGGGTGACCGCTGTCCGATTTGCGGCGTGAACAAGCTGAACCACACCTTCCGTATCTCTGCCTTCGGTGTCCAGTAGCGCAGAAATTCCTTCAAATAGCCGGGTTGCTTCATCATTTGACCGGTGATCGTGCAGTGGATCGTGATCTTCTGGCCCGCAATGTTCTTCAGTATCCGATCATAAGTGGCCGGAGCGCGGCGCGCGTCGTGCTCTGGTTGCAGTCCGTCAATCGATACCACGATCTTCATGTGGGGCAGAGTTGCCCAACTTGGCGAAAGGGGCCGGAATGCGCTGGTGACAATCTGGAGGTAAATTCCTCGATCGAGTAGTAGTGGGATCATCAACTCCAGCTCACGATACCGGACGAGCGGGTCGCCTCCGACAATTGACAAATGCAACGGCTTAAGCCGGTCGACGATTTCGAGGACGCCGTCTATGAGTTCTTGTCCTTTGCGGTCGCGGAGACCTCGCAGTGTTATCCCGCCACCTACGTGCGCGTCATCATAGGCGTAGCATCCGGGACAACGCAGGGGGCATTCGCGAGTAATCTCAATGGAAAGGGAGGGGCTCTCCCCTGTAAGAATCTTGCGCCAGGCTCTAACAATTTCTGAAGTCTTCATCCGCAGTCCTCTTTCTTGCCCAAGGAAATTTCGCCTGTTGTCCTCGGGAAGTACTTCCACAGGGTCAGGGGTGATTCCCGTACCACTCGGTTTCCGGGAATAGCTGTCGCCGTCGGGCTAAACGTTTTTCATGAGAAAGCCTCCCGATTGCTCCCTGACGAGTGGAGATAGGAGTTGAGCCGACTCTAGACGGATGGCGGAGAGGGATCGGTCGCAAATCCCGTCACGACAATCCGATCAGTAGGAAGATTCGGTTCGTAAGCCGACATGAAGGCGATCCAGCGGACTTGAAGGAGCAGAGAGACGGACGAATCGGAATTCAACCAGCGCTCACGTACATCGCCACACACGTCACAAGAGATACAAGCAACAGCAACCGCGCGCGGATTCACGGCCGGCGGGTCGGGCATGGTATCGACCGAGACGATTGCCAGCAACAGGCCAAGGACCCAGATTATGGATGACCTCAATTTCATTCGCCTTACACCAATTCCTAATGATAACCGAATTTCCCGCCGCTGTACTTTTGCGAAGTGGCAGAAAAATTCTTACCAGGAATCCGAGCAGCCTAGAGTACAACACTTGAATGCATTAGCGTTAGGAAGGCATTCCAGCCTGCGGGTGCAACCGGGCGCTGATTTTTTCCAGTAGTCCGGATGCCGCTTCGCCCGCGTCCAGCGTGGAGAATTCCGTTCCGAGTTCTATCACCGGCAGCTTGGCGCAGGCAGATTGGAACGCTTGCTCAGTGGCGGGACTCCCGGTTACGTTCGCGCCTAATAAGAGTAAGCCAGGTGGCGTTACTCGCATTAGGATCAAAGAGTCGTGCAGATTGTTCGTGGTGTAGGCTTGATAGCCCGCGCGCCGTAACAATTCTCGCAAGTAGGCCAGAACGTCGGCACTGCGATCGATAATTAGAACACTGGGGCCTGTGGTCTTCAGCTTCTCCCACGATCCAGTCAGCCGGTAAAACGCTGCGACCGCGCTTTCTTCCGAATCGAGGGTATCGAACAACTTGACCAGGTTCGTCATCTTCAGAACTTTGTGGATGTTTTCCTGCACATTGCAAAGCTTCACATCTCCGTGCACCTGCCGTGCGCTGGTCAGTGCACGCACCATGGCGCCCAGTCCGCTGCTGTCGACAAAGTCCACTTCGCACAAGTTGAGGACAATGGTTCTGCGATCTCGCAGTACATGCGCCATGTGGGCATGTAGTGATTCCGCTTCAGGACCCGCGATAATTCGTCCACTACACCGGACGATCGTCACTCGACCGACATCGCGCGTGTTCAGTGTCAGCCGCACCGGGCCTCCTCTTGAGTAATCGCTACTTCAGATGTTCAACGAGAAACAAGTCTGACAGGTTGCGGGTATATCCGAAAATATAATGTTCCTCGTCATCGGCAACCCGAGGGCACGCAACACCCACTACACCAGCCACGTCAGCGGGACCGACCGTCTTCCATGCTGTTCTGGCGCCAGTTGCGAGATCCAGGCGAAAGACCGAACACGATGTCTCGCCGCGCCGCCCGACCAGCAATGCGCTTCCGTCCTTGGTCCAGCGCATAGGCGTCTCCGACGGCTGAGATCCGCGAACGAGTTGCGGATCGCCACCATCGATCGGAAAGAGAGCGATTCCATCTGCGCTGACTGTGGAGATTCGCCGGCCATCCGGCGAAACCGCGTGGGGATAACTCCCTAAAACGTAGCCTTCCGGAGTGATTGGGCGAGGCTTACCGCCCGCAAGATCCACCACATACACTCGTGACGGATGACCATTCTCGTGACCATCAAACAGCACCTTTGTGGAATCGGGGAGGAACATTCCAAAATTTGGAATCACGCCACCCGCCGGAACAGCTCTTTGCTGGCCGATGCCGGTCGGAAGAAGTACAAAGTCTGGAGGGGTCATGTTCTGACGCAAAACAAGTGTCCATTTACCGTCCGGCGACAAAGCGTAGGCAGATCCTTCCCCGAGGCGGACGGCGGAATTCCCATTAGTATCGCGAGTGAACACTGCATAGTCACCGCCGCCTGCTTCGCCAGCCTCGATGAACAGCATGGTTTTCCCGTCTGCGGATATATCTGTGGGGACCGTCCAATCCTGCCAGCTTAAGTCGCGCTCCTTGCTCTCGCCCGGCGCGAGGCCGATTGCTCCAGCACGCATTGCATCGCGAGAGATCAACGCTCGGCCGCCAGCACCTACGTCGTGGAGAGTGAGCGTCCCGGGAGCACTCAGCAACTCGCGAAGCTTGCCCGACAAAGTAACCCCTCGAAGGGATCGGCTGAATCCAGTGGCCGTGGCGGTAAACCAGATTTCGTCTCCCGAGGGCGACCACGCAGCTCCGAGCGCGCTTGCCCACCGCTCTGTGAGATCAGACTTCTTACCGTTGAGGTCAACGATACTGATCGTGCCTCCGTCATCGCCCAAAAGATTGTGATCGATGAACGCGATGCGATCACCCTCCGGCGAGAAGCGAAGGTGGCTGATCCATCCCGCAGTCTCGTAGAGCACTTTGCCGATCGGATATTCGATTCGGCTCTGGCCATTCACGACGTGTACAGCGGCAAGTGTGTTTCCATCAGGAGCCCAGTCCGCGGCTTCCACATTTTCCAGAAGATCGCGGGGAGCATCGGCGCCGATGGAAACTTGCGCCAAAGTTCCGCGATGCGTGAAGTGATTAGGGCTGAGGCCAAAGCGTCGCAATACAGCCATTTGTCCGCCCGATGAGACCGCCAGCACCTCCGTTTCTGGCAGGCCAAGATCACGGGATTCGGTCGAATTCGCGGAACTGATAAACACCGCTTCCGGCTTGCCTTCCCAACCAGCGCTGTAAATCGCGGATCGCGGATCGGGTGCGAACCTTGCCGCAAGCAGGGCTCCACGGCGGAAGCTCAACTCACGGAATGTCGGTACGGGCCGCACAGCCGAGCGCTGCCCGATCCAGAACGCGGTGAGGCCAGCCGCGATGACTGCCAATGCCGCAAGCCCAATCACCAGAGGAAGTCTCGCCCGTTTCGGCTCAGCTGAAACTTTTGATTGTTCATTCTCGATCGCGGGGGCGATTTGGCTTCCCGAAACCGCAGCCGCCATCTTTTGCGACGATGGATGCCAGTCCCGCTGTAACCGCCGCAAGTCCGCTCTCAAATCGGCGGCGCTTTGATAGCGGAGATCACGGTCTTTCTCCAAAGCCTTGTTGATAATGCGTTCCAGTTCTGGCGGGAGTCCGGAATTCAACCGCACAGGCGCGACGGGAACCTTGTTCAGAATCGAATTAAAAATCGCTGCCGAAGTGCTTCCCTCGAACGGAAGACGAGCCGTGGACATTTCATACATCACGACTCCGAAAGAAAAAATGTCAGTTCGCGCGTCCAGTTCTTCGCCGAGTGCCTGCTCAGGACTCATGTAAGACACGGTTCCAACGGCAGCTCCAGGCGACGTCAAGTGCTCGACGCGAACATCAGCGGTTGGTCCGTTGGGTTCTGAAGTCTCTAAACCACGGCCGTATCCGGAGCCGACTTTCGCCAATCCGAAGTCGAGAATCTTGGCGTGATTGCGATTCGTGACGAAAATGTTGGCTGGCTTGATGTCGCGATGAACAATGCCCTTGGAGTGCGCCGCCTCGAGTCCGTCCGCGATTTCAATCGCCAAAGTAAAAAGCAGTCCCAGTTCGAGCGGATGAAGAGTAACGCGATGCTTCAGCGTCGTCCCTTCCAGAAACTCCATCGCAATGAAGGATTGGGCATCGTGCTTGCCGATCTCGTAAATGGTGCAGATGTTGGGATGATTGAGGGCCGACGCAGCACGCGCTTCTCGCCGGAAGCGCTCAAGGGCCTGTGCGTCTTGGGAAAGTTCTTCCGGAAGGAACTTAAGCGCGACGAATCGGCCAAGCTCGAGGTCTTCGGCTTTGTAAACCACGCCCATCCCGCCGCCGCCGAGCATCTCGACAATCCGATAATGCGAAATGGTTTCGCCGATCATTCCAGTTTGGCTCCAGTATCCAGTCCGGGCTCCAGTGCAGGCTCCAGTCCGGGACATGGTAGGCGGGATGTGGTCTTCAAGTCAACGGAAGCAGGATTGGCGGGAAGCAGGATTGGCGAATACTTGCGATGGCCGAGGGAGGTAAGCCAGTTCCTGGGACTGGCATCCCTCCCTGATTTTTTCTAGCGTCGCACTTCGATTTGATTAACCACTTGCTGGACATTTGGAATTCCGTCAGCAAGTTTTTCTGCCTCGTGGCTTTGACTCGTGTTCTGCACGGTTCCGGTAAGGGTGAGCGCTCCGTTCTTCGCTTTGAAGCGGATGTGTTGCTTCTCCAACCGACTTGAAATGAGTGCCGCCTTGTAGTTTTTCTCGATCGCGTCATCCAAGTTGGAAGCGACGTCCCTAGCCTCGGACTCGGCGCCCACGGGTTGAACACTTATTTCATTCGCAATGATCCGATTACTTGCGGCCGATTGGGCCACGCTTGCGGCCGATTGGGCCACGCTTGCGGCCTTGGCCTTTGCCTCTTCTGAGTGCAACGTACCGCCAAGAGTAATGGTGTTCTTATCCTTGTCTTCGGAGACGGTCACATCTTTTAGTTCGGCCTGCTCCAGCGCCGCTTTGACTCGATCCGAGTAGGAAACATCATTGCGACTTGTACACCCCAGGCTGATAAGCAAACCAGCTAACAGAAAAAACGTCAGGACATTCCTCATTCTTGTTCCTCCTTGTTTCAGCTTTAAAAAGCTACTCATAAGACAAATGGCAACTGCGCCGCCATAAACATACGGGCGATCGCAAGAATGGCATTCACGAAAACATGGTAGGTGCGGCTAAATGATCGTGTACGAGGCGAAAGGAGTTTTGTCTTTTAGAGACGAGCGCGGAAAAGATGTGAACTAAGTGTGTAGCACGGCGCTTGTGGGACTTTGGCTTAACGACTTAGTCGCCGGTCCCTGTTACGGGAATCGGTTGCTGGGCCGATCCCCGGTTTGCTCTTACTTCGAGGTAGCGGTAATGTTCACCAGTTGCGGACTTCCAGGGGCGTTGTCGTCGACCTGGAGAGTCGCTCGCTCGACTCTCTCAACCGGCTCGTCGAAAGATATCGTAACTGTGCAGGTCTTTCCCGCAAGAAGCGTGCTGCCGCAGGTGGTGTCCAGGCTGAAAGCTATCTGTGTATCCTGGTTCAGCGAGATATTGCTGATGGACAGGGTTGTTCCGCCAGTATTTTTCACGGTCACAACTTTCCGCACGGTGGTATTCAGACTCACCGTACCGAAGTCGACGCTCGCCGGGGAGAAACTCACTTGTGGAGGATTGGAATGTACGCTGAGAGTAAACTTCTGTGTCGCATCGGGAGAAGCAATGTTGTGCGCTTTAATGGTGATGTTAAAAGTTCCGCTGGCCGTGGGCGTTCCACTAAGGGTAGCCGTACCATTGCCATTGTCCTTGAAGGTCACTCCGCCCGGTAGAGCGCCAGTCCTGGTTAGCGATGGAGTCGGTGAACCGGTTGCAGTCACGGTGAATGTACCAAACGTGCCCGCATTGAAGGTTGTGCTGTTGGCGCTGGTGATTGCTGGAGCCACAGGTCCCGCGTTCACGGTCAGGGTGAACGCTTGCGTTGCGTCGGGGGACCCAGCAATGTGCGCCGTGAAGACAATATTGTAAGTTCCATTGGTCGACACGCCAGGTGTTCCGCCGAGAGTGCCGGTTCCATCCCCATTATCGAGGAACGATACTCCGCTCGGCAGGGATCCGGTCGTGCTTAACGACGGAGTGGGAGAACCGGTCGCGGTCACCGTAAATGTACCCGCCACGCTGGCTGTAAACACCATGCTGTTGGCACTGGTGATAGCCGGAGGGACATTCACTGTCAAAGTGAAGTTCTGGGTCGCAGCGGGAGACACTCCGTTATGCGCTTTAAAGACCAGGCTATAAGTACCGCCAGTTCCCGCCGCGGGGGTTCCCTTCAACGTGCCGGTACCGTTCCCATTGTCGACAAACGACACACCTGTAGGCAGAGTTCCGGTCCTGGATATTGCCGGGGCAGGCGAACCAGTCGTAGTCACGGTGAAAGTACCCAAGGTCCCGGTGTTAAACACGGTATTGTTTGCGCTGGTAATCGCGGGCGCTTGAGTCCCCGAAATCACAGTGAGAGTGAAGTTCTGGGTCGCGTCAGGAAACACGACACTATGCGCGGTAATAAGAATGTTGTACGTTCCTTTGCTTCCGGCAGCGGGCGTGCCGCTGAGCGTGGCGGTTCCATTCCCGTTGTCGACAAACGATACCCCGCCCGGCAGAGATCCCGTCCTGCTGAGTGACGGAACAGGCGAACCCGTCGCAATCACCGTAAACGTACCCGCCGCCCCAATTGTGAACGCCGTGTTGTTCGCGCTTGTGATAGCTGGCGCAGCATTCACGGTCAGGGTGAAGTTCTGCGTCGCGTCAGGAGACGCAGAATTGTGGGCCTTAAAGACGATGTTGTAGGTTCCATCGCTTACCGCGGCAGGTGTTCCGGCTAGCGTTCCCGTTCCATTCCCGTTATCGACGAACGATACTCCGGTCGGCAGAGATCCTGTTCTCGTTAAAGACGGAGCGGGCGAACCAGTCGTCGTCACCGTGAACGTACCCGCCAATCCTGTTGTAAAGGTGGTGTTATTCGCACTGGTAATGGTCGGAGCCGCACTTACCGTCAGAGTGAAGTTCTGGGTCGCATCGGGAGAGACGACGTTATGTGCGGTAATAACAATGTTGTAAGTTCCATTAGTTCCGGTTGCCGGAGTACCGCCGATAGTGGCGGTTCCGTTCCCGTTGTCGACGAACGATACTCCGTTGGGCAGGGTTCCCGTTCGCGATAGTGATGGAGTTGGCAGGCCCGTCGTCATCACTGTGAACGTACTCACCGCATTGGTCGTGAATGTCGTGCTGTTTGCGCTAGTAATGGCTGGCGCAGCATTAACAGTCAGCGTAAAGTTCTGCGTCGCGTCTGGGGATGCAGTGTTATGTGCCGTGAAGACGAGGTTGTAAGTGCCACTGGTTCCAGCGGCGGGTTTACCACTGAGAGTGCCCGTTCCATTGCCGTTGTCGACAAACGATACTCCGGTGGGTAGAGCTCCGGTCCTCGTCACCGATGGAATTGGCAAACCCGTTGTTGTCACCGTGAAGGTACCGACCGCACCTGCTGTGAATGTCGTGTTGTTTGCGCTTGTTATGGCCGGCGCTTGAACTGCTGCTCCGATAGTCAATGTGGCAACGCCTGTGACTGCTGCGTTCACTAGATCGGTTGCGGTAATCGTCTGCGACCCGCTGGTCTTCAGAGTAGCTCCGAAAGTCTGTACTCCCTTGTCCGCGGGGGTGAATGGGTAGTCTGCCGGTAGCACCGCCTTAGAGTCGCTGCTGCTGAAATGAACTGTGCCGGTGAAACTTGTATCGGTACTAGTTCCAACCGGATTGTCGATTGTCACCGTGAAATTAAATGAAGTTCCACTTGCGGCCGTGGCTGGCGCCGTCAACTCAATGCTGGGAGAGGCCCCGATGCTTACGCAGGCACCTTCCAAATTCGACCACACCTTCTGAATCGTGTAGGTGGACCCGCCCGCCGAAACCTGTGCTTGCTGGGCATTACATATGTCCCCGATTTCCCCACCGCCGTCCTGGTCCTGACTGTTTGGGTCATACCATGCAAGTGGCGGAGCGAAACTGGTGGCGATGCCTACATCCGCGTCGGTCACGGTTTCAATCATCTCGTGACTCGAGACCGAAGTGATGTTTTGAAATTCGGATCCGCCGCCGCATCCAGTGTCGCATCCGCTACCGGCGCCGAAGTCAGGCACGACGCCGTAAAGCAAATGCTTGGAATTGAAAGTAAAAGAGGTCGTTCCATGGTAAGCGCAAAATCCAAAAGCCGCGCAACTAGCAGATCCGCCTTGAGTGATGGTTACGGCATGTGGAAAGTAAATCATGTAAAGAGTGTTTACATTTCCGTTGGCGTCGAGCGTCGGAGGGGGCAAGCTGCCGTCGGCAACTTGAGTCAAGAGTTCGGCTTTGACTTCAGAATCCGTGATCGTGCAAGGAGCGATAGCGCAAAGTGACGGAGTAATGGTGAAAGCTCCGCCATAGTCGCCCCGCCCAATGGACTGATTCGTGCCAGTCCCTCCGCCCACCGGCGTTAAGCTCGTACTGTATTCGCTGACCAGATCGAAATAGCTGCTGTCGGTTATTGCCTGGAAAAAACCGCCGATTTGACTAGTGACCGTCGAACTTACATTGGGTCCCCAAAAAACCACAATTACCTGAAGATTGGATACGACGGGACCACCATAGTAATTGAGATGCGCGGCCGGAGTCTGCTGCTTGGGTTTAGACAGTTCGCTAAGAGCGTCCGTTTTTCGCACTATGTGGATTAGAGGCGTGGACACTTCTGCGGCTGGTTGCACCGCTGCCTCTTGCGCGAATGTGTGGTGGGTCAGAGTGAGCAGGCAAGGAAGAATGAGCGCCAAGTAAAAGAAGGTAACGATTTTGAAGCGAACGAATGCGAGAAGGCGTGGGGGCATGAAATATATCCTCTTAGAGAGTTGCCTGTCTAATTGGGTTTAGTCACCGGGGGGAACGGCAGTCCAAACCAAATCTCCTGAGAAACTAGGGAAACGCAGCAGAACCGGCGTCTCGCATGGAAACCGTCATCAGTATGCGAGCCGCGCGCAGCCTGAGAATGCGTGATGAGAGCAGTGATGTCAAGATGAAAGACTTTGCATCATTCGAGGTTAAATTGGGAGTAGTTCACTTGGAGTATTGCGTTCTAAAGCCTTGTCTGGCGCTGGTTTCGGGCGGCCGTGGAAGTTTCGCTGAGCAGCGGCAGCCTTAAGTGATGTGGACTTGATTGGTTCATTTCGGAACAAGTCTCACTTTTTAAAACTAGATTCGCCTTTTATTCGCTTCGCCTGAAGTGTATAATCCGCGCTTACTAACTTAGTGCTTGTCAAAGGAGCAGCAATAATGGCTGATGACCGTTCTAAAGCTATCGATCTCGCCTTTGCACAAATTGAAAAACAGTTTGGCAAAGGCTCAATCATGCGCCTCGGTTCGAAAGAGGCGATTGTTCCGATATCCGTGATTCCTACTGGAGCGATTTCATTCGACGCGGCACTCGGGGTGGGCGGTTTTCCCCGCGGGCGCGTCGTCGAAATTTTCGGCCCTGAATCTTCAGGCAAGACAACAATTGCTTTACAAGTAATTGCAGAGGCTCAGAAAACCGGCGGGATGGCCGCCTTTGTTGATGCAGAACACGCGCTCGATCCGGGATACGCCAAAAAACTTGGCGTCGATGTCGACAACTTGCTGGTCTCTCAGCCGGACTATGGCGAACAGGCGCTGGAGATTACGGAAGCACTCGTGCGTTCTGGAGCAATCGATGTGCTGGTAGTCGACTCGGTCGCGGCGCTCGTGCCCAAAGCTGAACTTGACGGCGAAATGGGCGACAGTCACATGGGCCTGCAAGCACGGTTGATGTCCCAGGCTTTGCGAAAGCTTACAGGGACAGTTTCCAAATCCCGCACCTGCCTGATATTCATCAATCAGATTCGCGAAAAGATTGGAGTGATGTTCGGCAATCCCGAGACCACGACGGGTGGCCGCGCTCTGAAATTCTATTCTTCAGTACGCATCGACATTCGGCGAATCGCAGCAATCAAAGAAGGCGACGTGGTCACCGGATCGCGCACCAAAATCAAAGTTGTAAAAAATAAAGTCGCTGCGCCATTTCGTGAGGCTGAGTTTGACATTATGTACGGCGAAGGAATTTCGCGAGAAGGCGACTTATTGGATATCGCCGCGAACTCCGGGCTGCTGGAGAAATCCGGCGCATGGTACAGCTACAAGAGTGAACGAATCGGCCAGGGCCGCGAAAATGCGCGGCAATTTCTGAAAGATAACAAAGACACGATGGTCAAACTTGAAGCCGAAGTGCGAAAGCATTTGGGATTGACCCCAACGGTTGCGGCCGCCGCTGCTGCTGGCGCACCTGCTCCCGCTCCTGCGCCAACAAGCCGAGTCACAACCATGCCAAGCGCGAACCAGGAGCCGGTGAAGGTTCCGGCGGCGAGAAGGTAGAAACTTAACAGCGAATTTAGACTCCAAAGATCTTTCGCGTTCCTCGACGCATTCCGTGGCCGAGGTTGCGTTTTCGCTTGCTTCAACAACGCGTACTTTTCTTGCCCTCCGCAACCTCTCGCTTCGGGATCCTCCCGCCGTTTGCCGCTCATTCGCCGACGGACACAATGATGTAAAGTCTCAAACGATGGCTGAACCCACTCCATCCGAGGCGGCAGCTCCGCCAAGTCCGTGGCGGCCTCTCGCTAACCAAACATTCCGAAACCTGCTGGCTGCGGATTTGCTCTCCGATATCGGGGCCTTCATGCAAAGCGTCGGCGCAGCATGGCTGATGACCTCGCTCACCAAGAGTCCCCTTTACATTGCTCTAATTCAGACCGCGTCGGCTCTGCCCTTTTTCCTGCTGGCGCTGCCAGCTGGCGCCATCGGAGACATTTTTGATCGCCGCAAGCTAATACTCGGAACAGAAACATGGATGTTCGCAATTGCGGCGATCTTGACCGCGACAACTATCGCCGGAGCGATGACACCTTGGCTTCTGCTTTTACTCACACTGGGGCTATCGATGGGCGACGCTGTCGAATCGCCTGCATGGCGGGCAATATTTCCGGAACTGGTAAACAAGGACGATCTACCTGCCGCACTGGCGCTGAATGGAATCGAGTTCAACCTGGCTCGAGCGCTGGGACCGGGATTGGCCGGCTTCATTATCGCGGCAGTGGGCGTCGCTGCCACGTTCGCTCTTAACTGTCTATCCTTTTTGGGAGTGATTGCCGTCGTCGCGAAATGGAAGAGGCCGGTGCGAAAGAGCAAGTTGCCGGTTGAGACCTTTCGAGGGGCGATGTCTGCCGCCCTTCGTTACGTGCGGTACTCTCCGGGTATTCGCACCCTGCTCGTACGGTCGGCGTTTCTCATCTTCTTCACCAGCTGCTTTTGGGCACTCTTGCCGATGGCGGCAAGAGAACTGAGCAAAAATCCTGTCGTATACGGTTTCTTGCTTGCGTTTTTCGGAGTGGGTGCAGTGCTCGGCGCGATTGTGTTGCAACGGACGCGCTCGAAATTTTCAACCGAGACCATACTTTCTCTTGCCACGGTGACCTTCGCAGCGGTCATGTTGAGCGTGGCATTCTTGCGCACGACGGTGGTGCTCTGCATATTGATGCTCTTTGGAGGCTCCGCTTGGACTGTATTCATGTCCCTTTTCAATATCATCGTGCAAAAGCTCGCGCCCGATTGGGTGCGCGCGCGAGTTCTTGCAGTCTATCTTTTCGTATTTCAGGGAAGCGTTACCGTTGGCAGCACTCTTTGGGGCTTTCTGGCGTTGCACGCGAATGTCCACCTAACGCTGGCATTTGCCGGTATTGGAACATGCGCCTGTTTGCTGCTGCAGCCATTTTTTAAACTGCCGAAGACTGCAGTGGATCTCAGCACTTGGAATCACTGGGTTAAACCGACCATGCTTGAGGAGCCTGCCCCCGACCAGGGGCCGGTCCTCGTTACCGTGAAGTATGTTATCGATCCCGCGAAAGCGCCGGAGTTCTTATTTCAAATCCGCAAATATGAACGAATTCGTCGCCGTGACGGTGCGACCCGCTGGGGAATTTTCTTCGATACTGAAGCTCCGGATGTCTATCTGGAAAATTTTCTGGTTGATTCGTGGGCAGAACACGAGCGACAACACGACCGCTTCACGGTGGCCGATCGCGACGTGGAGAAGAAGGTGCTTACCTATGCCCTCAAACCTATAGAGGTGAAGCACTATATTTACGCGCGGGAAAAGCGCTAGAACGACCTTGCAATCATTGACACTCTTACGCCGCCACCGGCTGCGCGCAGTGCGCACACCGTCTGGCGGTTATCGGAATCTCGCTCTGACATTCGGGACACTTCTTAGTCGTCGGATCAGCAGGCGTGGTAGCTCTTCGCATTCTTGCGACCAGCGCGTTGATGGGAGTCACGACAAAGAAATAAACCGCCACCGCCACCAGTAAGAATGAAATAAGCGCGTTCAGAAAATCGCCCAAAGCGAACACGCTCCCATTAACAGTAAAGGTGATGGCCGAGAAATCTGGCTTACCCACGATCGCCGCAATCAACGGCGTCAGTAAATCTTTTGTAAACGCCCCCACCACCGAAGCGAACGCCGCACCAATAACCACGCCGACGGCCATGTCAACAACATTGCCGCGAAGAATGAATTGTTTGAATCCGCTTAGCATGGGAAGGCTCCTCTAGAGAGAGTAGCGGGAAAGGTCAGACCGAAGTAGCGCGATGACTGCTCAGATTCTCATCGGCATTACGATGTAGCGATACTTGTAATCTTCATTTTCTGCCGGGCGCAACTGGCCAGCGGATTGCGCGTCCTTTAGTTCCAGCTTCACGTCTCCGCTGCCGACAGCTTTCAGGAAATCCAAAATGTATTGAGCGTTGAAGCCAATAGTGAGCAGATCGCCGTCATAGTCGGCTTCAATGGTATCTTCCGACTCACCTGTTTCGGTTGACGATGCGGAAAGTTTCAATTCCCCTTTTTCCAGTTTTATCCGCACCGCGCGGGAGCGCTCATCGGCGAATTGCGCGACACGTGAAATCGCCGCACTCAACTCACCTCCGTGCAAATTAATGCTCTTGCTGTTGTCTTTGGGAAGCACAGCTTCATAGTTGGGGAACTGTCCGGTAAGCTGCCGCGAAGTTAAGAGCCTGGGACCAATCCGGAAGAACAGAGTCGATTCGTCTTTCGCAAACTCAATTTCCTCAGCGTCCGTGGAATCGAGCAACGATTTCAATTCATCCATTGCCTTCTTGGGAACCAGAGTCTTCAGTTCTCCGGACACTCCTTCGAACTTTTCGCCCGTGCGTTCGATGTGGGCCAATCGATGTCCGTCGGTTGCGACCATAACGATAGACTCAGGCTTGAGCACCATCAGCGCGCCATTCAGCGTGTAACGCGATTCTTCGCTGGCGATAGCGAATCCTGTTTTCGCAATCATCGATCGCAACACTTGTGAAGGAATCTTCACTACGCCAGCGGACGGGAATACCGGCAAACTGGGGAAATTTGATCGCGCCATGCCGACCATCTTCGTGTTCGACCGGCCGCACCGAATACTCACCCAGTGATTTTCCAACAGTTTGATCGTGATGTCAGCGTCTGGCAGGAGTTTGACGTAGTCATGCAGCTTGCGCGCTGGAATTGTGCATGAGCCTTCTTTTCTTACTTTCGCCGCGCACGACGTACGCAGGCTCAAGTCCAAGTCAGTCGCAGTCAGGGAAAGTCTGTCGCCGCCGGCTTCAAAAAGATAATTCGACAGGATGGGAATGGTAGTCTTGCGCTCGACCACGCCCTGGGTCGCGGTGAGTTCTCGCAAAAGTTCGAACTTGCTGACAGTGATCTCCATTGTTGCCGTTCCGATCGCAGATGCGATTGCTTCTACCGGCATACTCAAGTCTCCCGTGGTGCGGCGATACTTTTATGACTTTCCTTATATCAAATTATAAAAAACAAAAAAACAGCAGCAGGAGTTATCCGCCAAGTTGCTCAGTCATTTTGTTCAGCAGCCGATTCAAATCTTTGTCGGTCTTGCGGACTGCGTCGATCTTCTCTACCGAGTGCAAAACGGTAGTGTGGTGTTTGCCGCCAAATTGACGGCCGATTTCGGGTAGGGATGCTTCCGTCATGTGCTTCGCCAGGTACATGGCGATCTGCCGCGGATAAACAATGGAACGTGAATTGTTCTTCGCTTTGATCTCGACCAAGCGCAATCCAAACTGCTCTGCCACCGCTTTTTGAATGGACTCGATCGTGACTTTTCTGGCCTGAGAATCAATAAAATTCTTAAGCACCTGTTGGGTGTACGCCAGAGTAATCTCGGCCCCAATCAGAGAAGAATGGGCCACTAGCCGGATCAGCGCGCCTTCCAGCTCTCGAACGTTGGACCGAATGTTGGAAGCGATATAGAGCGCCACGTCGGTCGGCAGGGTAACTTTTTCCTGCTCCGATTTCTTTTGCAGAATCGCAACTTTGGTTTCGAGGTCGGGTGGCTGGATATCGGCGATCAGTCCCCACTCGAACCGGCTGCGAAGACGGTCTTCAATCTCTGCGAGTTCTTTGGGCGGACGATCACTCGCGAGTACGATCTGCTTCATCGACTCATGCAGCGCATTAAAGGTGTGAAAGAACTCATCCTGCGTGCGTTCTTTTTGTGCAACATATTGGATGTCGTCGACCAGCAATACGTCGACGTTTCGGTACTTGTCACGGAAGCTGGTCATTTTGTCGTAACGCAACGAGTTGATCATCTCGTTGGTGAACTTTTCGCTGGAGATGTAGCAGATGGCCGATTGCGGCTGCCGGCGCCTGATTTCGTGCCCGATGGCTTGCATCAGGTGAGTCTTGCCCATCCCGACTCCGCCATAAAGGAAGAGAGGGTTGTAAGCCTTGGAAGGGCGCTCGGCGACTGCCTGACAAGCAGCATGGGCGAACTGGTTTCCGCTTCCAATTACAAATGCGTCAAACGTGTAGCGCGGATTCAGTTGCGCAGCGCCATCCCAGTCGAAGCGAGACTGCGCCGCAGCAGGCGCGGCGGTTACGCGGGCCGAGAGGCCACCATCATGGCGGACCAGAGTCGATGCCGGATCATCCTCCGGAGTTACAAATTGAACATCCTGATATTCAAGGCCCAAATTATCCAGCGCCTCCTGAATTAGGTCAGCATACTTATCACCGACATGGCGAAACTCTGTGGTCGGAACCCGGACAAATAAAATTCCACCACTCGAGTGACTGTAGCGCGTTGGCTTGAGCCAAGTGTCGTAGGAATGGCGATTGATCTTTTTTTCCAGCGCATCCAGGATGCGTAACCACGGATTGGGAACTAAACTTGGACTTGGAACAGACATAATTTGAGGTCTTCTGGGCACTGCCGCCCGAGGTCAGTGTCCTGTATTTTCTAGCGAAGCGGCTTAAGTCTTGATCTGTGTGGTTGCGCCATCTGCCAAACAAATCGTAAAGGAGGACAGTCCGGCATACTAGCACAATTTTTTTCTGAGCGCGGAAGTCTTCTCCGTCAAATTTTTGATTCCTTCCGATTCAACACGTGTCGAAAAAAATCTGTCAAGTATCAGGGATGTAACTGTCGCGCAGATGGTGCAGCATGGGTTAAACGGCAAAGCCGCTGGGACCATTCGTGACTGAAAATTCGGGACGCGTATTATCCAGAAATGCTTCCCGAGCGAAGCGTTCCGTTTGCCGCAACTGCTTTCCGTCGTTTATACTTGTCGCTCGCACTAAGGGCTTTATTACATCTTTGTCTAAGATCAGGAGCACCTATTTTTCATGCCGAAGCGTACATTCCAACCTAACCGGCGCCACCGCTCGAAAACCCATGGCTTTCGGACGCGTATGAAAACCAAGAGCGGGCAGGCGGTTATCTCGCGCCGTCGCGCCAAGGGCCGCAAGCGTGTATCCGTGAAGCCCGGTTTCCGGGAATAATTTGATTTTCCTTTTTTTGGGCGGGACCGCAATCTGAATTTTGGATTTAATGGTGTGCGCAGACGCTCGGAAGAGCACGGTAGAACCATCTGGCCAGCTTAAGCGTGGAAGATTTCCGCGCAGCGCCAGGCTGCTGCGGCATTCTGATTTTGAGCGCGTGTACAAGCAGGGTAAGCGACATTTCGCCACCCACTTCACTGTGTTTTACTTGCAACGTGCGACGCCGGGGGGCCCCAGAATTGGCTTTACAGTAAGCCGCGCGCTCGGTGGGGCAGTGGACCGCAATCGAATGAAGCGCCGCTTGCGTGAGGCCGTTCGCTCGCACTGCCTGGATGAAAGTGTTTCCGTCGATGTTGTGATTAATCCAAAGAAGTCATTGCTGAGGGCAGGATTTCCAGAACTACTCGAGCAGATGAAGCGAGCGTTCGATGTCGTACAAAAATCTCAAAAGCCGGCCGGATAGCGACGACATAATTTCAAGTATGGGCCGGATTGTTCCACGAAGAAACGAATTTCTAAGATGAAACAGGTGCCTAAGACCGTCGCTCTGCTACTGCTGAGAGGATACAAGTTCGCAATCTCACCGTGGTTTGGCGCAGCGTGCCGTTATCGGCCCACTTGTTCGGAATATGCGATGCAGGCTATTGAGTTACATGGGGTCCTGCGTGGCTCTTGGATGGCAATTGGCAGGCTTCTCCGCTGCCATCCGTTCGCCGGGGCAGGCTACGATCCGGTGTTGCCGAAAAATTCCCCTGCAGCGCTCCAGCCCGGTTGCACGCTGATTGAGTAAGAAAATCTTGGCAGACTTCTCAAATCCTCAACAAGACCCCGGCACTGAGCGGCGACTACTTCTCGTCTTCGCCCTTACTTTTCTCGTAATAATTGCTTTTCAGCCGCTGCTCAAGAAATATTTTCCGCAAGGGGTACCGCCTCCCGCTAAGACTCAGCCGGAGAATCAGCAGCCTTACCAGTCTGGCAATGTTTCATCGACGGAACCATCGCCCGCTTCTATTAGTCGGAAAAGCCCAGATACGGCCGCGACAAAGCAGGCACCAGCCGAATCTCAAACGGTAGTTGAAAATGATGTATACAGAATCACCTTTTCTAATCGTGGCGCGCAAGCCACGTCCTGGATCCTGAAGAAATTTGACGATGATCAGGGCCATCCGCTCGAATTGGTGAACAGCGTTGCGGCCGAGAAGTATGGGTACCCACTTTCATTGTGGAGCTATGATTCCACGCTGCGCAGTAAACTAAGCACCGCGCTCTATGTCGTCTCCTCGAACGACTCTGCCGCTCCGGATCAAAGCACTATACGAACCATAACTTTCGAATACGCGGACAAGGATGTTTCCGTAACCAAGGTTTTCACTTTTCGAATTGCTTCCGCTAATCAGAAATTAACTCCCCGGGGCGAAGAATACGTCTTGGGAGTCAAGACTTCGGTCGTTAACAACGATCACCAGGTTCCTGCTTCTCCCATGTGGCCCGCCGGCTTCGGAGATCAAGTCACAGGGGCGGCATATCACTCCGCTCAAATTGAGTATCAGTACAACGACAAGACCGAGCGGCTCGACATCAAAAAAATAAGTGGCGGCAATACGCTGCCCGGCCCTTTCAGCTGGGCGGGGGTGAGCGACCAGTATTTCGCTTCGGTATTTATTCCCGACGACCCGCAATCCGCCGCGCTGGTTACGCTGCGTAACTCCATTGAGGTACCGAACGACCCCAAGAAACCTCAGGAACTTACCAAGGTGGATGTTCTAGGCGCGGCGGTCGGAAGTCGAGCAGGCACGACCAGTGAGCGTCTCTACGTGGGACCAAAATCGCTTCAGATAGTTGAATCTGTTCGCGTGCCCACCATTGTGGACGCTTCTCCCGACCTGCGCTCGCTGGTGAACTTCGGCTATCTGGGAATTATTGCCCGTCCTCTATTTTTGTGGCTGCGATGGACCTACGAACACGTCGTTCCTAATTGGGGTTGGGCCATCGTCCTACAGACACTGATCATTTCGTTGGCGCTTTTGCCCTTGCGAATCTCGAGCATGAAATCGATGCTCAAGATGCAAAAAATTCAGCCGCAAATCAAGGCGGTTCAGGAAAAGTACAAGAAGTACAGCATGAAGGACCCGCGCAAGCAGGAGATGAATAAGGAGATTTGGGATATCCAAAAACAGGCCGGCGTGAGTCCGGCTGGCGGGTGTCTACCAATGCTGATCCAGATGCCCTTCATTTTCGCCTACTACCGCATGCTGGGAGTAGTTTTGGATTTGCGTCATGCGCACTGGTTCTGGATCAGCGATCTGTCATCGCGCGATCCTTATTTCATTCTTCCTACGTTGCTGGTCGTAAGTATGATCGTGACCCAGAGAATGACGCCGCAAGCGGGCATGGATCCATCGCAACAAAAAATGATGAACCTGATGATGCCCCTCATGATGGGCTTTATCTTTTATAATCTGGCCGCAGGCTTGAACCTCTATTACGCCGAAAGCAACCTGATCTCAATCGCGCAGCAGGCAGTCATGAACAGAACCAAGTTCGGCCGCGAGATGAGGGAGATGGCGTTGAAGAGAGCAAGGAAGAAAGATAAAAGCTAGCTGTCAGCTATCAGCCGTCAGCTTTCAGCCAGGACTGATTGATTGGGGAACAAGTTTTTTAATTTACAGAGATCAAGTGAAGCGGCTCAACGTTTTTCGTGCTGGACTAGAACTTAGAATTAAAGGGTTCAAGCTGACGGCTGATAGCTGAAGGCTGACAGCTTCTTTTTATGCCTATTCCCGACAAAATCGCTGCCGCTAAAAAAATCGATGAGTTCCTGCGCAACGTCGTCACCAATGGTGGCCTGCATCTGCGATATCGAATCACTGTTGACCCTCCGCTTCCGGACGAGCGCGATTGGGAGCGCCCGGAAATTATGGTCGAACTTTCCGGACCAGACTCTTCCCTGGTTCTCGAACGCGGAGGAGAGTTGCTGCGTTCCCTCGAACTGTTAGCGCTTGAAATGCTTCGTCTGCCCGGCAACGAGCACGAGAAAATCCGCTTCGATTGCATGAATCAGCGGGCGATGAGATTGGAAGAACTGCGAGTAGCCGCTGATGTCGCCGCCGAAAGAGTCCGCAGGACAGGACTGCCCTACGAGTTCGCTCCCATGTCGTCCCGCGAGCGTCGTATCGTTCACTTGGCGCTGCGCGATCATGCGGACCTCCGCACTGAGAGTCAAGGCGAAGGCGGAAGACGGTGCCTAGTCGTGTATCCCAAAGACCACAAACCCGCAGCGAAGGCCGCAGCCAGAAGAATTCCGTAAGCCCATCCCACGTACAATCTTCCCGTGAACCTCGACGATACTATCGTCGCCATCGCCACTCCGCCAGGACGCGGCGGGATCGGTGTCATTCGCATCGCGGGGTCTGAGGCACGTGCCATTGCGCTTCCGATGCTGCGCCTGGAGCGCGAACTGCAGCCGGGCCAAGCAGTGCTGGCAGAGCTAATCGAACCAGGAATGTGTGGCGCGGGCGCCCCCGCCCGCGAACACTCAAATCACGTAGGGACAGCCGCCCCCGGCTGTCCAGCCGAGCAAAGCTCGGCCGATCGCATCGACGAAGTAGTAGTAACTTACTTCGCGAAACCCCACTCCTACACGACCGACGATATTATCGAGCTCTCCGCCCACGGATCGCCCGTTGTTCTTCGCCATGTCGTCGACCTTGCCCTCGCGGCGGGCGCGCGTTTGGCTGAGCCCGGCGAATTCACCATGCGAGCTTTCCTCAACGGACGCATCGATCTAACGCAAGCGGAAGCCGTCCGCGATCTCATCGAATCGCAGACGTTGTACCAAGTGAAGGTTGCCGCGCAGCAACTGGACGGCGCCCTCTCGCACCGCCTTCAGCCAATCAAGAAACATCTTATTGAGCTAATCGCGACTCTCGAGGCAGGAATCGACTTTGCCGAGGACGATATATCGATTCTGCCTGCCTCCGCGATAACGGACCGCATCGCCGCCGTTTGTGCTCCGCTGCAAGAACTGGGCAAATCATTCGCCTACGGGAAGATTGTGCATGAAGGACTGACGCTCGCCATTGTTGGCCGTCCCAACGTAGGGAAGTCGAGCCTCTTTAACCGGCTGGTTGAGAATGAACGAGCTATCGTCACGGCGACGCCGGGTACGACGCGCGACCTCGTAACCGAGACCGTCGCTATTGGCGGCATTCCCGTCCATTTAGTCGACACGGCCGGCATTCGGAAAGCGCTCGACGAAGCGGAAAGCATCGGTATCCGCAAATCCCTGGAGGCCCTCGCCGACGCCGACCTCATCCTCATAGTGCTCGATTTAACCCAAGATATTGCAGATGAGGATCGCGAGTTACTAAGTCACACCAAGGGAAGAGGGGCAATCATAGTTGAAAACAAATCAGACTTGGCCGAGTCGAAACCATCCATCGACGAAGATGATTTACCGCGAGTTAGAACCTCCGCAACCACAGGTGACGGAATCGCTGACCTGCGAGCCGAGATCCTGCGTCATATTCGTGGAAACGCCGCCACGCAAAACGAAACGGGGTTTCTTACCAACGCGCGTCATCAAAATTACGTAAACGATTCGCTCGCGGCCCTGCAAGCCGCCAGCGTCGCTGTTCAGAACAATATTCCGCACGAAATGCTTCTGCTGGATCTTTACAGTGCCCTCCGGCCCCTCGACGAAATCACCGGCGCCACCACCACCGACGACATTTTGAACCTGATCTTCAGTACTTTTTGTATCGGAAAGTAACTGCTCTGCTTGGCCGGTTACACCAACTCTGGCATCAAAGTTAAGCCCGTAGGAGGGTAAGATGGACGGCAATCCAGCTCAACAGGCATTCAAAGAATTGCTTCCGTATTTGGAGAAACTCGAGACGCAGAGCGCGGCCATTCTGCAATTGTTGAAAGACAAAGGACTGACAACAGACGAGGAATTCGCTCCGTACTTGGAACAAGCGGGAAACATTAGCAACGTCAAGTGGCTTGCCGCCCGTCTGAGGATTGAGCATTTGCTGTCTTCGATTGATAAAGATACGAATAAAGATAAAAAAGAAGACGCCGAAAAGAATAAGACAGCAACTAGTCAAGCCAGCGCAGGCCAAAAGGACTCTAAGAGAGACTCAGAACAGAGCCAGGAAAATACAGAAACCGAAAAGACGGCGGCGAGCAGCGAAGATCGAAGCGACGGAAAGAGCAACCGCGAAGTTGGAGACGCCAAGACGGCCGACACGAAGCAGGGCCGGGAAAAGAATGGCAGCGACGATCAGCAAAAATCGGAAAGTACGCGAGCTTCCAAAAGCGCGAAGCCTGCGGAGAACCCCAGCAAAGAAGGCTCCGATAAACAACCGAAGAAAGATACCAGTTCGAAGGCCGACGAGAATCCCGACGCAGAAAGAGACACAAAAAAGAAAGCCAGCTAACAGATAACGCCGCTAAAGGAGTTCCGCATGACCGACACTCTGAGAATCACAGTAGACGATTTGCGAAAGCGAATGGAAAAAGGCGAAGACTTTGTCGTGATTGATACCCGAAATCCGCAAGAATGGGCCAACTCTGATCAAAAGATCCCTGAGGCCATTCGAGTTCCGGCCGATAATATTGAGCAAGCTCTCTCTCGTATCCCCAAAGACAAACCTATCGTCACCTACTGCACTTGACCGAACGAACACTCAAGCGCCAGTTTGGCGCAAGACCTTCGGCAGCACGGCTATAAAAATGTGTGGGCGCTCAAGGGCGGATTCGATGCCTGGCGCAGCGCTGGTTTGCCGCTAGAGTCAAAACCCAAAGCTGCGTAAAAGGACGACCCACCTCCCCAGCGGAGCGAAACTCCGCAGCCATGTGAGCTGCGCTCACCACCCTGGCGGTGAAACTCGTGGAAGAGCGGCGCTTTCAGCGCCGCGTTATCTCGAAATGAGGAGGTTACGCGGCCCTGAAGGGCCGCTCTTCCACCGTTTTCTCGCCTGGGTCTACGTGATTTCGCTAGCGTTGCGGTGTCTTCGGCCACACGGGACTTGCCAACTCAATCCGCCAGATCGGACCGCCCAAATAAAACGGCCCTTCCGACTTAACAAAAGCCGGCGCTTCTCCTTCGACCATCCATACCTGAGTATCTGCAGGCTGCTTTCCAATCAGCGGCGCCACTACCCCCGCCACACCGCCAATGTCTACTTTCACAACGAAGTGAGTAGCTTTGCGCGCAGAGCCGGCGAACGAAAACGAGTCCTCACCCTGTGGAGTAATTACGAGTTTCACGACGCGAGGCTTGGGCGTGGCCGCTACGTACGAGAGCGTAGTTTGTGCCGAACTCGGGGAAATACTTTCCAACAGCGGGATCGTGATCCCGTTGGCAATGTCTGGAGGTAAATCGAGATGTTCGTCCGTAGTTTTTTCTTTGCCGTCATCGTCGCTGTACCGGACTGTTGCCCTGGCCGTAGAAAAGTCGACCGAAAAGTCCACGGAATGCTTGAACGCCGACCCTTTTTGAAGAAGATGATATTTCAGTATTTGAAAGTGGCCGCGTTGAGAATAGATCGCGGTCTCATCATGTAGCGATCCATCTTTGAAATGGAAGACCAGGCGCCGGGTGACCCGATCATTCACGGCGACTTGGGTCAGGTCACCATAAGCCAAGATCTCGCCTTCGATCGTGGAAAGAACGAGAAAGCCGTGGATCAGGCCCTCGCGATACCGAACAGGCACTACCTCCGAAGAAAGCGGTAGCGCTTGAAATACGGCGAAGCAGGTCAGTAAAAGGATAAGGATCGAATGAAAAATGCGTCTTAGCATCGGTTCATTGTAGATGGTCGATTCGTCTAGCGCGTTTTCGGCACCCGCGTCGAACTATTTCGACGACTATTTAGATAGCGCTCCGAGCGCCTCACGGAACATCTTCTCGAACGGGCCGCCATTTCTTCCTACCGATGCCACCGCTTTTTCCGCCGTCGCGCGCTGATATCCGAGATTCATCAGGGCCGACAACACATCTTCTTCCACCGCATTCAAAACCTGTGCCGGCTCCATCTCTCCCGGGACTTGCTGCGGCATCTTGTCTCGCAGTTCCAGTACCATACGCTCGGCGGTCTTTTTGCCTATTCCCGGAATACGAGTCAGCCGCGCCACGTCGTTTCCGCGGATAGCGTTCACCATTTCCTCCGCCGCCATACCGCTGAGTATCGTTATGGCAAGCTTTGGACCAATCCCGCTGACCGAGATCAACTTCTCAAAAAGCACTTTCTCGGATTGCCGGAGGAATCCATATAAGGCAATGAGATCCTCACGCACATGCGTGTGGATGTGAAGAGAGACTTCGCTCCCGACAGCCGGCAAATCGGAAAACGTGGGGACGGTGATGGTCACGTCGTATCCAATTCCAGTGGTTTCAACAATCGCCTGGTTGGGATGCTTAGCGAGAAGGCGTCCGCGCAGATGTGCAATCATGCTGTGATTGTAAGGAACGTAAGCGCAGTTTTGAAACGTTCAATATTTTTCAGCTTCATCGACCTCGACTTTCGAATTGAACCATTGGTCAGCGCACTCCTCAAAGTCGTAGAAGAGAAAAACCGTGTGCGCATAACCGTCGGTCCCTAGCTGCAGGCCGTGTGAGCCGCCAAGGTCAGCACACGGAGGAAGAATTGACTGGAGCTGCGTGGAGATATTTTCGATTGAAGCGCCGTTGTATGGCCGTCCCCGCAAGGGAGCGAAAATCTCAAGCGCCTGTCGAAGTTGATCCTCAGTCAGTCCGGAAAAGACAACGCCACCCAGAATAAATACTCCACCCTCGTCAACGTCCATGTCGAGGCTTATGGTGCCATGCTCCTCATCGATAATAGGTTGGGGGATGCATATGAAGTTGATATAGCCAAGTGACCCATAGAGCTTCCTAACATTTTCAAGACCCTCGGCGATCTTAGCGCGGCCGAACACCTCGCCCGGATGGATCGGCATGAGGCTCGCAAGCCGTGGCTCTGAGAAAACGGTCGCATGGCTCCAATGAATATCGCGCAAGCGATATCGCTTCCCAGATTGTAGGACCTTGACCGCGATCTCTACTCGGTTACCCTGTCTTGCCTTTGGAACGGTTAAAACCGCTGTTGCCACTTCTGCTTCGAAGTAGCCCCTATTTTGGTAGGCCTCTCGAACCCTCTCAGCCGCTTCATCGGCCCATGCCGACGAATTCTCCGGTGTCGGTTTGTCTTCAATTTCGGCGCTCTCCTGTTGCAACAGCTTGGTAATCTGATCCTTTTCCGACGCTGAGAGCAACTCGGCATTCTCGAATTTCAAGTTAATCCCCACGTGGTGGGTCGGAGGGTTGGATGCCGTGCGACAGTAGCTGACGGCTGGGAATAACAGCAAACACGCGAGGGAAAGCCTAGAAAACACAGCTCAAATTATAGACCAAGGCTCACGGGCCCTGGGTCATTGATGCTCTCGTCGGCGGACGACCGCCCGTATTAACACGACCAATTAGGGGTTACGCCGCCGCAGCCCGCAGGCTATAATGACTTCAGGATTTGCCCGATGCACCTTCAACAACCCAATTCGCATTTGCGCGCGTGCTGGCTGGATTTTTTGGTCTGTCCGCGCCGTCATCTCGCGGTGCTTCCTTCTCAGGTGCGCCCCAGTCTCTTTGGTAGTGACTAGTTTTCGACTCCTCCCGCTCTGATGTGGCTTGGGCCGAACTGTATTCGTTTTGTCCAAAGCCGATGTCTCACACATTACCGATTTCCGGAGGATCCCATGTCGACCGCTACGCTAGCAAAGCCCAAAATCATTACTGCTCTGCCAGGTCCTAACGCAACGCGCGTCCTGGCCGGCGATGAGAAATACATTTCACCGTCTTACACTCGCTCCTATCCGCTGGTGGCAAAACAAGGCCGCGGTATGGTCGTTATTGACGTTGACGGCAACGAATTCTTCGACTTCTCCGCCGGAATCGCCGTGACTTCGACCGGACATTGCCATCCTGAAGTCGTCGGTGCCATTCGCAAACAAGCCGGCGAGTTGATTCACATGTCGGGCACGGATTTCTACTACGAGAGCCTGGTCACGCTGGCTGAACGGCTCTCGAAAATCGCTCCGATGCCTGGGCCGCACAAGTTTTATTACGGCAACTCGGGTACTGAAGCGGTCGAATGCGCTTTGAAGCTGGCTCGCTATCACACCAAGCGGCAAAATGTGATCGCATTTTTCGGAGCATTCCATGGACGCACCATGGGCGCTCTCTCTCTTACCGGTTCCAAGCCCCAGCAGAAGCGCCGCTTCGGACCTATGCTTCCCGGAGTTACGCACGTCCGCTACCCAGATGTATATCGCGGATGCGAGGGTGGAGCACAAGACGCCGAGGCGTTTGCGCTCGGCTGTGCGCGCTTTATCGAAGACAAATTGTTCAAAACCATTCTTCCTCCAGAGGAAGTCGCAGCGATCTTCATCGAGCCAGTTCAAGGAGAAGGCGGGTACGTGGTCGCTCCGACCGTTTTCATGCAGGAGCTTCGCCGGATTTGCGATCGGCATGGAATTCTGTTGGTCGCGGACGAAGTACAAAGCGGAGCGGGGCGCACTGGGAAATGGTGGGCGATCGAGCATACCGGAGTGCAACCGGATATCGTTTGCATGGCGAAAGGTATCGCCTCCGGCATGCCGCTCGGTATCACCATGAGCAAAGCGGAAATCATGGATTGGGTTCCCGGCTCGCATGCGTCTACCTTTGGCGGAAATCCGGTTTGCATTGCCGCGGCATTGGCGACGATGAACGTGATCGAGTCCGAAGACCTGATGCGCAATGCAACCGAAGTCGGGAATCACATGCTGAAGCGTATGGCGAACTGGCCTGACAAGCACAAGATTGTTGGAGACGTGCGCGGACGTGGCCTGATGATTGGAGTCGAGATCGTCAAAGATCAGAAGACCAAGGAATACGCCGCCGCTGAGCGCGATCGCATCGTGGAGCTGGCATTCGAGCGCGGAATTCTATTTCTCGGATGCGGCCCCAGCACAATCCGAATCGCTCCTCCGCTGATAGTAACGCCTGAAGAAGCGGATGTCGCAATCGATGTGCTGGAAGAATGCATTTCAATCGTTGGGTAGAGACAATCTCACGTAGGGGCGTATGCACTCATCCGCCCAGCGAAGCAACCTCCGGAGAACCGTGCCTGAGACTCACTATCAGACGGAACGTCTGGGTCTACGCGTGCCTATTAGGCCACCCAGGAAGTAAAATGATGCACGTGATGCCAATCGACGAAAGGGGTGTGTCAATGCGCGAAGGAAAGTACGAGCCAGCCGAGCCGACGACTGAAAGCAGCTTTGTGGGAACCGCCATTACCTGTTTATTAATAGGACTGGGAGCCGGAGCCGTGCTCGGATTCCTCTATGCTCCGCGAACCGGCAAGCAAATGCGCAAGGAACTGCGTCACCAATTCGACTCGGCAAAGGACACATTGGACGACTGGAAAGGCGATGCCAGAAATATTGCCGAAGAAGCGCTGGAGCGCGGATCACAAATCGCCGACGAGATTAAGGAAAGAGTGGCCCCGCTGATCAACAATATCAGGCGTGGCTGACAGCCCGGGAATGCAAAGTGATCCAGACAAAGAGCTCTTTTCAAGGATTAGCCAAATCAAGGACTTTGCTGAGGGCGTACTTCGCAGCGACACCTTGGAAGACTGGACTCTGGCAAGGGATTTTGGCGAGTTCATGATACGGATCGCTCCAGAAGATATTCTGGGCCACGCGATGGTGGCAAGAGCCTGCAGGCATCTGGGAGATCGCACCCGTGCAGTGGAGGAGATCGAACGGTGTCGAGATCTCCTCGCTAGTGGAGACCTGACGACGATCGAGCTTAAAGTCTTTGGGCCATTTATCGAGGAAGAACTGCTCGCTTCCTCAGCGTAGCTGCGTCATTTATCCAGGCCGAACTCGCGCCGGATATCTTCGTGAGGAATGCCTTCTCCGCGAGCCAGCGAAGCGCGCGCACGGTCGAGTGCCGCCGCGGTGTCGGGCGAGATCTCTTCCTCTTCCACCGGCGCAGAAGCCAGGAAACGCGACAGTGGACCGGTCATCACTGAAGCAGGTGAACGGCGGCGGCGAGCTGGCCAGCATCGAGCTGATCGAGCAGTTGGTGGGCCTGCTGTTTTTCGTTGGCGGGTGCCATCAGGAATAGTTTACCAATCTACCAGCGAGGTTTCGCAACCGCCGCCGGCCTATCCAAAGATAGACTTGAAAAATCCCTTCACTTTTCCGAAGAAACCGTGATGAGGTTTTTCGCTCGTAGTAATCGTGATCGTCGGTTTCGGCATGGCTGTCGGCGGAGGCGCTGAAGCATCCGCAGTTACAGCTGATTTTTTTGGCTTCACAGGCGCTTTTGCGGCCGCGGACGGCGTCTTTGCAGGAGGAAGATCCGAAGCCCGGAATATCAATGGAGCCTCCACCTGCGCCTGAACGTCATTGGGCTTGGTAGAAGGCGGAGCCGAGGTTTCAGATCCCGCTGGGGCTGGGTCTCCGTTCATTCCATTTCCTGCTGCAGATGCAGGCTGCGACTGACTGTTCTGCGCAAGCTGCAAGGACGAGGGCAGCTTCGAATCTGGAATCACGGGACCGGTAGGTGTCGAAGCGCGCATCACGGGCACTGGCGTAGGACATCCGCAACTTCCAGCCATATTGTTATCGGCCGCGCTCAACCGTCCCGAGTGAAACATGACCTGTTCGCCGGGCTTCACCTCGTAGCTTCCCGTCCCCATCAGCTCATAAACCATCGCCGAACGCGTGTTTCCCGGGAGCGCACTGACGCATGTGTTTCCGTGAATATCGGCGTTGATTGCATATTCGAAAACTCCCGGCCCCGCCAGCAGTATGCGAAAGTCTGGTGTGAGAATGGAGTTGATCGACGCGTCCAGGTTGTAGCGGGCTTCCAAAGATCCAGTGCTCATGCCGAGCATCAAATCGTGTCCGCTGGACGAAGCTGTCACTGAAACCGTGCTTCTAGGACAAAGCCGAATTTCGCCGTTTTTACCCAGGCTGAGCACCGCAGTCTCGCTACCCGCCGTAATCGTGGACCCGGGCGCAACTCTATTACCCGCAAAAACAACGGAACCAAATCCTCCCGCAGTGACGGGAACAAGTCCTGGTTCTCCAGAACTCATTGCGGCTACAGTTAACGGCTGCGCGGTCGGCTGAGGTGCGGGGTCGGCAGCGGACGGAGAAACCATCGCGGTTGACGGCTCCGGGGACTGCAAGCGGACAGTCAGCCGGTTGCCCGCCGCTTCCCACGTGTAGGCCAGGGGCTTCCGCAAATCGATGATCATGTGAACAGCCTGGTTGGTGCCCTTTTCCTCATCCAGGTGCAGCACGCCGAGTTGCTCAGTGTTGATCGGGATCTCTTTATGTTGAAGCGACATGCCTGTGTTAGGCAGATCAATCGTCAACCTTGATGGAGCTTCCAGTTTGTGTATCGAGGGAACCACAGGGCGATCAGTCACGATTTCGAGCGCTGGATAGTCTTTGGTAAGCAACACCCTCACGCGCAGAACAACGGCTGGGGCATCAGGCTGCACTGGCCCGACCGCGAGCGGCGTCTCACGGGATGGCGCGGGCGAATTGGTGTCCGTCGGCAGACCTGACTGCCCGAAAGCAGGAACCAGACTCAACGCGAGTAGCGAGAGTCCCGCACAAAATGGACGGATGCGCTCCAAGAACATCATTGCAGAATTAGTAACCTATACAGGAAACAATAACACCAGGCCGTAATAGAAAAAAGTGACCTAAGGAACCATGAAAGATCGGTGGCGTTCGGCTACAGGATTGGGGAGGGCAACCTCAAAAATGGACACTTCCGCATTCAGGCTTCAGACAGAAATTCGTATTCATCGATCACAGCAGCGACCGCGACTTTGCGGTCGGGATTGCCGTTGTCGACGCGAACTACTCTGCCTTTGCACCTCACGCGAATGCTCTCAGTCAAAGTGATTTCTGGGGGAAGTGTGAACGTAAATTCAATATTAGCTCCAACTGAAATGTTGGAGTCAACATAAAAGCAAATGCCCCTGGCGCTTACATCCCGCGTTTGCGCGGCTCTTGCATCTGCTTCGTTCTCAGGATAACCCAGAGAAACCGGCAATCTCAACGCAAACCGGCGTGTCGCTCGTTTTTCTGGAGTGCTGCCACCGATGGGCTTGTCGGCCAAAGCATTGTAAGCATGGCGTTTTGATGTCGACCTGTCAAGGCCGTTTTGGAACCCCTTCGGGCCGTTCGTAATCTAACTGGTCGGTAAGGGAAAGGCATTGCGATCGGGCCCTCCCCCTCAGAAACTTTGAGGTAAGCTGATAGCAATGGTTTTCGTCCTCGACAATTACGATTCTTTCACCTACAACCTCGTCCAATATTTAGGTGAACTCGGCGCGGAAGTGGTGGTTCGCCGCAACGATCAGGTCACCATTGGAGAAATCGAGGGCTTGGGACCGCAGCGAATTGTGGTTTCACCCGGCCCTTGCACCCCTCAGGAAGCGGGAATCAGCATCGATTTAATTCGGTCTTTCACCGGCAAGGTTCCGTTGTTAGGTGTGTGCCTGGGACATCAGGCTCTAGGAGCGGCATTCGGCGCCAAAGTGGTGCGCGCGCCGAACCTCATGCATGGCAAAACCAGCCAGGTTCAACACGATTCCAAAACCATCTTCGCAAACCTTCCCTCGCCAATGACCGCAACCCGTTATCACTCGCTGATTGTCGCGGAAAAAGGTTTGCCGCCCGAACTGGAAATTAGCGCTTCCACCGTCGAACGCGATGGCTCTCGAACCATCATGGGGCTAAGACACCGCCGATTCCCGGTTGAAGGCGTGCAGTTTCATCCCGAAAGCGTCCTGACCAGCGCGGGCAAGAAAATCATGGAAAACTTCCTGCACATTTAATTCTTCCCGGCGTCCATCAAGCCTCGGTTCTCACCGTCGGCATCTCCGATCCCACCAGCTTGAGCCGCGGTTCACGCTCAATCGCAGCAAGAAGTTCGCGCATGATGCGTTCATCGATTTCTGAAGCCCCGCCCATTTCGACCGGGAAGCGGATATTCACTTCAATCCCCACTGAACTGAAATGCAAATGAATCTTGGGCTTCAATTCAAGCGAAGAAACCGAACTAAGCATCATCTCCATTTGGCGGCGCTGTAGTTCCATCTTCTCGTGGTACTCGGCAAATGCTGCCTCGACAGCCGCAGTGACCCGTTCCCGCACAATCTTATAATCGCTCTCCGGAGCAAAAGTCAGGTCAAGCTCGTGCCAGACGAAACTGGTGCCCGGAATCTGCTTGAACAGGCCTGCGGCAGGTTGAAACACGATCGAATTCGAAAAAGCCACGACCCGCCCGGTTGGCTGCGAATCTGTCGTGCCAATTTCCATCAGATGAAAACGCACCAGCCCGATATCGACGACTTCACCCGTCACGCCTGAAACCTGGACGCGGTCACCGACCCGGATGCCAAATTTTCCGATCAGAAAGAAATATCCCACCATCGAAACAATGACATTCTGCAGTGCCACAGCGATGCCCGCCGTGATCAGTCCAGCAAACGTGACGACTGAACCTAATTCAGTGGCAAAAGCAAACGCCGTGATCAGCGCGATGATGACCCACAAAGCGATTCTGCGCATCAGCATGAATTGCGACCTGCGCCGAACGTCATGAACGTAGCGAAATATCGTTCGTTTCCAGATTTCTCCCAACCCCAGTACGGCCAGGATCATGATCGCGAGCACAGCCAACCGGGCCAGCAGATTTCTCAGCTCCGCCTTGAATTCGTACTGCGCGGATTCATCCCACGTCGTAAGCGTCCTTTTGTACAGATCAAGCACAATCGCCTGCTTGCCCAGCGGTAAAATCGCCGCTGTCGTTTGTCGGAAATCCAGAGTGAGCTTATCCAGCTTTTGTTTTTCTTGAGCAAGCAACGCCTGGTCACTCGAGTCCGCCTCTTTGGCCAGTTGATCTCCGCTCTGAATCATGGCCTTGAGCTTTTCCACCAACGGTGCGCGCAATTGGCTTGCACTCGCGATCAAAGCATCGGTAGCCGCAATTTCTTGTTTGAGCACATGATGCTTGCGAGAGAGTTTGAACAAATCTGCGGCCAGCCCCCACACTCCAGAAGGCGGCTCTTTGTTGGGGATCGGCGCGAGTTTCGCCGAATCCTGTTGGCTGTCGGTTTGGTCGGACGGATTCGCGCTTTCCGGCTTGCTGGCAGCAAACGGAACAGTGCGAGCCAACTCCTCTATCTGCGCCCGCAACCCACTCGCTCCCAGTCCATTTGCGCTGGTCCCGCTCACGAACTCCACCATGCTCCGAAGCGCATCTCTGCGAGCGTCCAGTAGCGAGATTTCACTCTGCGTCTCCGCGATCAGGGTTTGCAGCTTCGCGCGCTCTTTCCCTGTGGCGGTCTCGAGTTTCTTTTGTAGCGGCGGTATCTCGGCCTGAGTCTGCTGGACCTCTTGATCCAGAGCTTGCGCCAGTTGAATCAGCGATTGGTATTGGGACGGAGTGCCGGCTTCAATTTGAGCCTGCGCTTTGGCTTTGGCCTTCGTATCCGCTTGTTGCCGGGCAAAATCAAAAGCCAGCCGGACAACCTGGGTGGCCACCCGGCGGTTGTCCTCAAAAAAAGTTAAGTCTGAAGGCTGCGTTACGAGTTCCTGCTCGCCCGAGGTCTGCCGGTACCAGCTAATTGTCTCAGTAAGAAATCGAAGAATGTCAGCGGAAGGCAGAGTGCTAGGTTCTGCGCTTTGAGGGATCGCCGCACCTGATACGACAAAAAGAAATAATACGACAGCGCAGGTGCGCTGAACGCTGAACCATCTGGCAACGGAACGTCTGGCTCGTTTTTCGAATGACAATACGGATCTCGCGAATTATTTGTAGTGGTGGACTGATTGTTAGTTTAAATCAATTCAGAAAGAGCGGGAGATGCGATCGCCTACTATTGGTCTGGGGTTATGGCACAGCCGCATAGGTCTTAGTACGTCTAGTTAGGCCACCCCAATGATATGCGGACGATAGCTCAACATCACATTTCATCGTAATTTTCAACTCGTTGCCAGTTTCACCACGAACCAACAATGCGGCACTTACGCTTTCCGTTCGGAACGAAAATCAGGACATTGTCGCCCTCCCGCTGAGCCGGAAAATAGCCTAGGTTAGCCGCCGTGCAAGTGACCACCATGTGTTCCCGGTCGCACCCGGCAGAATTGGGCAAGTTCTCGGAGGCGAACGATTGGAACCCGGCACATTCCTTCTGGCCCCCTTGGCAAAGCAGAGTCGCGTGAGAACCGTCTGGCAACTTCGCTTTCGCCTGAAACGATGACGGGATGTGACCGACTCCCACAGTCCAAGTCAGGTTGACAACTTCAATCTTGATGTTCTGCCCTGACATGGGAAATGCAAGCAGCAGAAACGAAATCACCAAAAGCGGGCGGCGTTGTGCTGGCGTGCGTTTGGGCATACGTAAGATTGTAGCCATATAAGATTGGAACATTATGGGCAGGGTAAGAGTACTTGCAACCTCGCCACCGCTGCGGCAAGTGACCCGAAATCCAGACCACGATTTAGTGACTTACCGTCAAGTCGCGAGGGATTGTCTGACTCAGTTTCCCTGCGATTTCGCAGGGGCCTTGCCGTTCACGTATCTGGCCATTGCGATGTCCACAATTTCCCCGATGAGGTCTGAATAAGAACGCCCTGACTTCCTCGCCGCCATCGCGAATTCGTGACCACTCGCCAGCCATGGATTGGGATTCGCTTCAATCACATAAACATCTCCCGAAGAAGAAAGCCGCATATCAATCCGTCCATAATCCCGCAGTTTCACCGCGCGATAAGCCGCCAACGCGGTCTCGGTTAAGCGGGAAACCGTTTCCTCATCCAGATTTTCTGCGATCTCTGACTTGGTCAGCTTGTGCGCAGGAGTATCCTTCTCGAACTTCACGTCGTAACTCGCAATCTTGGGAATGCCTTTTGGCAAGCGCGAAAAATTCAGCTCGACCAGCGGAAGCGCGTGCGCTCGCTCGTAGCTGTCCAGAATCGCGGCGTAAATTTCGCGACCCTCAATAAATTCTTCAATCAACGCGGGAGAATCGAACTCATCCTGAATGCTCTCGACGCGCTCCATGAGTTCCTTGACGCTATTCACGACAGCATTCGAGTCGATGCCGATGGAACCGTCTTCCGACATGGGCTTCACGATGAGAGGAAACGAAATGTCATGCGCGTGTTCGATTCGTCCACGGTACGAAGTCGCAAAATAAGGAGTGCGAATTCCGTGGAAGGCAAACATCTTCTTAGCCAGACTCTTGTCCTGCGCAAGGAAATGCGCGTGAGGACCGCCTCCAGTGTAGGGAATTCCAATCAAATCCAAATACGCGGCGACATTCGTTTCTTTAGTATCGTCGCCGGCAAAAGACTCCGTCAAGTTAAAGATCAAATCGGCTTGGCATTTAGCGACGGAATTTAGCGACTGAAGCGTGCCGTCCAGTACGTGATAGAAGGGCTTGTGGCCAAGTTGTTCCAACGCCTCAAAGATCTCCTCGCGATCTTCCTTCTCCTTGACGACTCTCTTGCAGTTCCCTTTCTTGCCGCGAGGCTTTGCTTCTGGCGACGCCGCGACCTCGCCAGATTCTCCCCAGACGTCATACAGCACCGCGATTTTCAAATGCTCGCCTATCATGACTGCACGAACTTTCCGCGAGCCATGTAATTCATGGCCAGTGCAGTCGCGTAGACGGTGATATTCGTGAGGTGCTCGGATTCGCGGCCGCGATCCGCCCTCAAGCCGAGTTCACCAGTTCTCTGCTCGATCGCATCCATCAGCTTCCTGATCAGCGGACGCTGCGCCCCGGTCCAGTAGGTGATCTTGTCGACCACGGATTTTCGATGTTCATGTAGCAGATTCTGAGCTGGCGTTGCCCCTTTTCTTCTTTTAGACGCATTGAAAATGTCACGCAGATCCGTATCAAGCGCCAAATCGCCCAACGCCACTTCTTCTGTGGATCGCCGGTAGAATTCAGAGACTGTCGAATCCATCTCATCGACCGTAACGTCAGGAGTGCCACGCCTCCGCACCGGATCGATGCCACCCAATTCGTGTGCGATGCGATCCATATATCGCAGTTTCACTAGCGCGCCCCATCCCTTATAACGTTTACGCCAGCCCGAACCCGGCGTCAGCCAAACCGCGAAGGTTTCCGCAAAGTCTTCGTCAGGATGCTTTTGCGCATACCATCCCGCCAGATGCCGAACGTAGTTTCTGGAAAAGGGAACCGGCCTGTAGTTGTCGCGGTAGGGACGCCGAAACGATCCAAACAACTGCTTCCACTGCGGAGTGCGATGCAGCCGGTAAGCGTAGTTGAACGCGTGTCCGGCCTCGTGCCTCAGGTACATCATGATCTCGCGTGCGTCTTCGAGATCGTTCACATCTTTCTCTAGCAGCGAGAGGTCGGGGTTGGCGAGATAAAACGGTATGCCGATCACAGGCTCGCCGGACGGGCATCCCCACTCATCCGACAAATAACAAAGTGGACGAAACTTCATGAGCTTCTTCCGCTCAAGCTCGCGGTAAAGCTGCTGAACAAACCGGTGCAGCGCCGAATTCTCAATGGTCAGACCAAGTTCGCTGATCCGCTTGTCTAATATTTCTCTGAGGCGAATCTCTCGAAGCTGGCTCTTATTCAGCCGGATGCCTTTGGCATCTTCCTCATGAACGCGGATCTCCTGCACCCGCACCGAGTCAACATGGACATTTGATTTTTCCAGTTCAGGCACAGGATCTCGCTGAAATCAACTTGGACTCATACGCAAAACATCGGGGAAGTACGGGGACGAAAGTCTGCTACAGATACAACCGTACCAAGTTCAACAGCACGAATCGAAGATCACTTGAGGTCAACGCCCGAAGTGCAGAAGTGAGAAGAAGATCCGTTCACTATCGCATTCTCGCGCGAGTTCGGATTACTGGAAATTTACCTGCATGCTAACGCTGTGACTGACTGCGGCGGTTCCGGACCCTCCGGCAGCGTTCAATGTCACTGTGTAAGACTTGCCCGAAGGCGAGGGGACTGGTGTGGTCGACTGCGCCTGGCTGGGACTTCCGCCGCCGCATCCGACGCTGGGCGCAATGAAGCACGCCAGTATCGCGATTGCACATGTGCGCCAATACCGCTTCTTAACCTTCGCGGACCATGGCATCAGCAGCAGTCCCACAACTCCCAACCCCGTAGCGGCACTGCCAAACCTCATCTGAAGGCCGCTCGCGGCAGCATGAAGCAACGCGGGTGCGCCTGATTCGGTGATCGTGACCGCCGCGGTGGCGGAAGAAAAGCCATCCAGAAGAACCTGCGACGGTTGGAAGGTGCATGATGACCCCGAGGGCAGGCCCGAGCAGCTCAGCGACACCGTTCCCGCGAAACCCAAACCAGGACCCGGACTGAGCAAAAGAGTCGCCTTACCTGGGGCGCTCGTCGAAACCGTAAGAGTCCCGGGATTCACTCCTGTCTGAAAATCGGGATTCGCAATAGTGATGGTCTGCGCTGTAGATGTGGATCCATTGAAATTCGAATCTCCGGAATAAACTGCCGTGACGCTATTCGGTCCATTTGGCAGTTGTGGGACGGTCAAAGTCGCAACTTGGCCTATCACCTTCACTGGACTTCCGATAGCGGTTGAGCCGCTTACGAACTGTACCGTGCCGGTTGGCCCGCCAACTCCATTTACAAACACGATCGCCTGAAGCGTGACCGGAGAACTCGGTGGCGCCCCCGTCGGAATGAAAAGTATGGTCTGGGTCTGGCCTTTGCTGACGGTCACCGTAACGGCCGGAGCGGTGGTGCCGGTGAAGCTTGGATCGCCGGAATAGGCGGCAGTTAAGGTGTGACTGCCGACGGCGAGGTTCGTTTCTGGAATTAACGCATTTCCCTGGCTGTTCAGTCGAGCTGCGGGCAACATAGTTGTCGTGCCGTTGAAAGTGTCGGAGAAAGAAACCGTGCCTGTAGCGATTCCTTTTCCCGAAGCGCCCGCCGCGGCCACGCTAAAGTAAAAAAAATTGCTGTACAAGGTGGAGGTGTTCGCGGACAAACTTGCGTCCAGCGTGGTGAAGGTCAGCACACTCGGCTCCGGACTCACCGTCACTGGCACGCCGATTGAATCACTTGCGCCAAAGAATCCGTCGCCTCCATAGCTGGCCTTGAGCGAATAAGTTCCGCCCGGCAGCGACGCCACTGAAGTCGCAACCGACCCATTGTTCAAGCTGCCCAGGTTCACCGATTCTGAAGCACCGGCAAGAAGCACAACATTCCCAGTCGGTGTTCCGCTCCCGCTCGTCGGAGTGACAGTCGCAGTGGCCGTCACCGCCTGTCCATGGGTCAGTGTGGCTGGAGAGAGCTGAAGCTGAGTGTTGCTGGCCCGGAAGGTTACCGTATTCCAGCTTGCAACCAAATTTGCCGCATTCACCGACCCGAGTCCTGTTGCAAGATCGTATGCGGCGCCCGCCGCGGAGCCGAGTTGTCCCGGAACATTATTATTTCCCTGGGTAATGTCGTTGAAGACGCAACTGCTCTGTGGCCCTGTGCTCGAGTTGCAGTTGGCTGCATTTTGGCTGGCCGCCAGCGGATACAAAACAAAATTCGCCTGGCCCTGCCTCGAATTCAGCTTCTGATTGACCAGCGCCATGATGGCTGCGAAGGTCGGCGCGGCCGTGGAAGTTCCTCCTACCACAAAGGCGCTGATGAGTTGTCCATTTGCATCAGTCAAACAAGCTCCATCCTGACAAAGCAGATAGCCATCGTGTTGAGCTGCGGCATCGATGGAGACGTCCGGCAAGTCGCGTTTGCCATCTGCTGGGACACCGGGCCCGGTTTGCCATGAAGGCTTGCTATAAATTCCGCTCGCACCGCCGCTTCCAGCGAAGAGGTTGATGAAATTACACTGGGTCACGTCTCCGCAACTCTCATTCCACACAGCTTCTGGAATATAGCCAAGCACCGACGATTGATCGGACCCATTTGTAGCCGACCAATAACTGCTGTCGGCGCCATTCTCATTGAACTCAGTGCCTCCGGTCGCGATGTTGAATGGAGTCGAAGCAAGTCCGCTCACCGCAGGTCCCTGGGTCGCCGGTCCGAAAGACGGGGAATCGCATCCCGCAGCCCCGTTGTCGCCGCTCGCAACAACCACGGTGATGCCCTCAGCCGCCGCCTGTTCCCATAAGTTGTTGTAGAAAGTGTTTTCCGCCTGACCCAGCAAAGATTCGCACTGGCCGTAGCTCAAGCTCATGACCGGCGCCAAATCGTTATCCACAATGTACTGCGACGAAAGATCAATGCCGTCCGTGGTACTGGTGCTCGCGGAAACCACGAACTTGATGGTTGCCTTCGGCGCGATTGCGCCTGACCACTCCACATCCAGATCCGCTTCGGTTTCGTCCGGTCCGCCGAGTGCGTTTCCAGGGTCAGGACCATCCAGAATGATTTGCGGGTTATTTACCGGCAAACCAAAAGCAATTCGAAAGATCTCGACATCGGAAAGGTTGATATTGTTTCTGCCGGCAATCGCAATGCTCACGCCGCTTCCATCAATGCCGCTTTGGTAAAGGGGCGAGGTGTTGTATATCTTCGCGAAGTCGCCCGGAGCCAGGTAGTGGAATGGCATGCCCTGGCTGTTGTAAGTGAAATTGGGCTGCCACGCGCTGCTGTTTCCAATGCGGCTGGCGGAGCCGAGGGCGCGAACCGGAGATGGTTTTTGAAAGTTATGAAGCGTGTCCACGCCTGCTACAACCGGCGCGAGCGCCGAGGGAATCTGCGGGTCGGCGGCATTCGCGAAATGATTCTCGCCGTTGATCGCGTACCGATGAATCGCGGTATGGAATGTTTGCTCAACCTGTCCCGCCGAACCGCTGAACTCCATTGCTGTCCCACCGCGGCTGATTCGATCCACGCTGAAACCGTGCGACTGCAACCAGGCAGCCGTTTTCTGAATGTCAGAGGCGGATGCGCCGAATCGCTGACTGAACTGCTCGGGAGAAAGCCACGTGTGGTAGTTCGGGGAAGACCTGTCCTGCTGCTCGGAGAGAAGTTGCCGTAGAGTGGACTCCGCCGCGTCATCGCGCTTCAATACCAATAACATCCGTCTCATCGGAAGATCGGCCGCAGCCTTGCCGTGATCATTCGCGGCTGCGGCCCAGGGATGACGATTGCCCTTAAGGATCACCAACGACGATTCGTCAATTACTCCGATATGGCTGGGGCCGCTAGGCTCATTTTGAGCTGTTGCCAGGTTGGCGAGACCGAAAAGCGCAAGCAGTGCAAAAAGCGCGATGCTAAACCCAACAGGAGTAATTACCCTCTTGTCTTCACCTTCCATAACGCACCTCCGCTTCGTCGGGAGGCGCCCCCTACTCCTGACCGTGGAAGGGTACCCTGAATCCGCGGAAATTGAAACCAAGCGGTTTCAAGGGGAAATCGCTGGAGAGCCGCCCTTTGTCGAGACTTTGATCTCATCGCCTGAAGTCCAAGAACATCCGCAGCTTGTTGTATATTCCGAAATACCCAAGTCTGTTAGTCGGAAGGAGTTTTCATGAAACGCGCCGCGAATCGCCTAGTGAGCCTATGCGTATTTGGTCTTACTTTTTTCTTGGTTCTCTTCCCGGCGGCCCTAGACGCTCAAACTTCAGACAAAGCCATTGCCGCGCGCACCGCGGAGATCGACGGCGTAAAACTGCACTACATGACTGCTGGCCGCGGTCCAGCCGTAATCCTGCTGCACGGATACGCAGAAACATCGCTCATGTGGAAACCGATTATGCCGTTACTGGCAGACCGATTCACCGTGATTGCGCCCGACCTTCCCGGCATTGGAGAGTCGTCGATTCCACAAAATGGTCTGGACATGAAGACCGCCGCGGTTCGCGTTCACAAGCTCGCGCAGTCGCTCGGCATTCAAAAAGCTGAAGTCGTAGGGCACGACATTGGACTCATGGTCGCCTATGCCTACGCCGCACAATTCCCATCGGTGGTCGAAAAACTCGTTGTGATGGACGCCTTCCTTCCCGGTGTGGCGGGATGGGAGCCGATCTACAATAATCCCGGTTTATGGCACTTTCGCTTTAATGGCCCCACTCCTGAAGCCTTGGTCCAAGGACGTGAGCGCATTTATTTCGACTACTACTGGAACGACTTCGCCGCTGACAAAACACATTCCATCCCCGAAGCAGATCGAAGGGCCTACACAACCGCCTACTCTCGCCCGGGACGCATGCACGCCGGCTGGACGTATTTCGTTTCATTCCCGCAGGCCGCTACGGATTTCGCCCAGCTCTCTCAAACCAAACTCACGATGCCTGTTCTCTCGATCGGCGGAGAGAAGTCATTGGGCGATGCTTTGGGGCAACAGATGAAGTTGGTCGCAACCGACGTGACCGTCATTGTCCTGAAAGATACCGGCCATTGGTTGATGGAAGAACGCCCCAAAGAAACCATGGACGCATTACTAAAATTTCTCTGAGGTATTGTTCCACCGCCTCTAAGAATTAGGCCTCCGGTTCGGTTCCACCATTCAAAGGATCACTCCCGGCCATATGTACTGAACGGTATAAAAGTGCTATCATCAATGGACATGCAGCTACGGAAGCCCACTGGACGGCCCCGCTCATTCGATCTGGACGAAGCTCTTGAGGCCGCCACCCAGGTATTTTGGACCAAAGGCTACGAAGGCGCTTCACTCACGGACTTGACTCAAGCGATGGGCATAAATCGTCCCAGCCTTTACGCCGCATTCGGCAACAAGGAAACTCTGTTCCACAAAACTCTCGATCGGTACGCCGAAGGGAGAGCGGCCCATGTGCGCGAGGCTTTGAAGCAACCTACGGCCCGCGCAGTCGCCGAACACTTGCTCCGCCGAGCCGCGGACTTACTCACCGATCCACGCAATCCTACGGGATGCCTCATGGTTCAAGGTGCGCTCGCGTGCGGCGAAGATGCCGATTGCATCCGACAGGCACTCGCATCGCGGCGAATGGCGATTGAGGCGGCGTTGCGCCGCCGCTTTCAACGAGCGAAGGAAGAGGGTGATCTCACCGCGGATACAAATCCCGCCGACCTCTCGCGTTACGTAATGACGATTTCCCAAGGTATGGCGGTGCAGGCCGCAGGCGGCGCAAGCCGCGCGGATTTGCAACGCGTGGTAGCCACCGTCATGCGATCCTGGCCGCAGTGAGAGTAGTCTTGGTCTGCGTGTCACACGGTCTCATCCTGATCTGAGAAGGCAACTGGCGCACAAGCCGGTGAATGAGTGTTAATGCCTTGATCGCATCAACGATCAGAACGAACCGAGGTTAACGATGGATTCGCGGCCCAGTTTGGCCTAAGATTCAGCCGTCAGGACGCTGTGGACAAGGTTCGAAACGGTAATCGACGCCGCTTTGCGATCACTTTCGCACTCGTGCTCACGATCCTCGGCTCTGTCGCGCTGTTCGCTGTGATACAGAGCTGCATTCCTTACTTTGCCGTTGTCAAAGGCGGCTTCTACACACCCGTTGCCAATGCTTCTGAGTCAGCAATCGACAGAGCGCTTAGGTGGCTTGGTCTGCTTAGGCTTGCTTTGTGGCCATCCATCATTTTCGTCCTACTACAAGCCGGAGCCGCTTACGCGATTTCCACGCTGGTACGTTTCGAAGGACGGTTCGCGGCTACTCGACGCTTGGCATTCGGGGCCGGCCTAGCGCTTCTGATGAGCGCCGTTCTACTCGCTGGAATGTGGTCAGCCCTTCAGGGGATGATTGCCAAGTAGCAGCAACCTTGTGCGTAACATCCTGGTCTACTTGAAGCTTGGTCTCGGCGGTGCGCAGATTGAGGTAAACCAGCGGCTAATGTAGGTTTCGGCGTGGGCTTCTCCGCAGTAGTGCCGTGCACCAGCCGCTTCGGCGGCAGCAGAACCCCAGCGGTGCACGGTAAGCTCAGAGTCGCCGCATCGAATCACGAACCAGTGGATGGGATTGCCGGTTACAATTCCGCAGACTTCGCATCTGAACTCGCGCAGAGTTGTCATGAATGGAATCGTATACCAGCCGACCCATTAAGACGCAACGGTTGCGCCGCGCCTATTGGGGGTTAATACCGTCAAGTCCCCGATCTGCTCGGCTTTCACCGGACCGCGAAGTTGTGCCGCATGCTCCATCATATAAATCTCCGGGATGATCTCCCCTATCAGGTGCCCGTGGCAGAAGAGACGCACCACCGAACTTTCAGAAACCACAATGCCGACCGCTTTGGTGACAGCACTCATATTGGCCGCGGCAATGTGCCGACTGCCAAGTCCCAGTGGAACGTCGACGTGCGCGGCGACGGCATCAAGATAGCGGCAAGCTGAAAGAACGATCCCGTCATGACTCACGACGAAACCGCCGTCCAATTGCGCCAATTCCTTTATAGTTCCGCGAAGATTGAGATTCGTGATGTGGCGCGAAGCCTCAGGATGCCCTAGCAACGGATCAAGAATTAAAGGCCGGGATCGAGCGAGAACCTCATTTTCATCCCCGAGGGTGAAGAGCGTGCCAATCCGTTTTCCCTCACGGCCCTCGCGGGCAATCTCAACCGCGAGATTAATCAGCGGCTCGACAACGTCCGGATCGTATTCGGTTACCTCGCAGAGAATGCTCTCAAACATTCATCGCGCTCCTCGCGTTAATTCTGCAACTTCCGCGTGCTCTCTGATTTCTATCTCTTTTTCTTTTTTCCCGGTGATCGCAACAAGTATGCCTTTCACAATAACGTACAGCACTGGAATGAAGAAAAGGTTGAGAACGGTTGAGAACAACATGCCTCCAACGATGGCGGTTCCAACTGAGTGACGTCCCAGCTTGCCGGCGCCGCTAGCGAAGTAGAGAGGCAGCACGCCCAGGATGAACGCGAAAGACGTCATCAGGATGGGACGCAGGCGCAACTCACCGGCTTCGATTGCGGCTTCCGTGATTGACCGGCCCTGCTCGATCAGTTGTTCGGCAAACTCGACGATCAGAATTGAGTTCTTCGCCGACAGGCCAATCAACATCACCAGTCCGATTTGCACATAAACGTCGTCCACGAGGCCGCGCATCGAGATGAAGCTCAGAGCACCAAGCACAGCCATAGGAACAGCCAGCAAGATGATGAACGGCAGCGCGAAGCTCTCGTATTGCGCCGATAAGGTGAGATACACCACGAGAAGTCCCAAGCCGAAGATGATGATTGCCTTTCCACCCGCTTCGACTTCCTCTTGAGCCAAGCCGGTCCAGCTAAACGTCATGCCTTGCAGCATATGCTGTTTGGCCAACTGCTCCATCGACTTAAGGCCTTCCGCGGAGCTATATCCGGGCGCTGCCGAACCGTCAATTTCCGCAGAGCGGAATAGATTGTAGTGATTGATGACCTGGGGCCCGGAAGTCTCCTTGAGAGAGACAATATTGCCCAGCGGAACCAGGCCGTTAGTGTCGGACCGAACATAGTATTGGCGCAAATCCTGCGCCGTCATGCGGAACGGCAGATCGGCCTGCACATATACGCGGTAGGAGCGATTGTTGAAATCGAAATCGTTCACGTACTGAGAGCCCATATAGACGCCAAGCGCCTGCGTAACTTGAGTAAGCGGAACGCCTATAGCTTTCGCTTTTGCGCGATCGATCTGAACCAGTTCCTGTGGATCGTTGGCCGTAAAGCTGGTGAATAATCCTGTCAGATCCTTGCGCTGCCGGCTGGCTCCAACGATCTGGTGAGCAACGGTGTCGATATCCTGCAAGGTGTTGCGGCCGAGATCCTGAAGCTCAAACTGGAATCCACCAAAGCTTCCCAGGCCTTGAATTGCGGGAGGCTCGAACGCTACCACGATTGCCCCGGGGACTCCGAACAGCTTTGGCGAGACGCGAGCCACTATATCGCTCGCCGCATGCCCTTTGCCTTTGCGGTCGTCAATCGGCTTCAGCGGAGCGAAGATCAGACCATAGTTTGACGAACTGCCTCCGGAAAGCGAGAAGCCGGGGACAGCGAATGTACCGAACACATCGGGATCAGCCCGCAAAATCCGTTCTGCTTGATTGGAGACTTCTGTCGTATAGGAAAGAGATGCTCCCTGCGGCGCTTGCACCACCACGATGAAATAATTCTGATCTTCTTGCGGCACGAATCCCGTCGGAACGTGTTTATACATGTAAGCGGTGGCGGCAAGCCCTGCTAAGAACAGGACGATCATGACATATCGGATTCTCAACGCCCACGAAATGGCTTTACCGTAGCCAACTCCCACGCCATGAATCGCATTGTCAATTCCGTGTGCGACTTTTCTGTATCCGTTTGAGAGCCATGAGATATGCGTCCAATCGAACACGGAATATTTGTGTTCTTCGCCCCTCAGCAGCAATGCTGCCAGAGCTGGCGAGAGAGTAAGAGCGTTGAATAGCGAGATCGCGATAGAGAATGCAATAGTCAACGAGAACTGCCGATAGAGAATTCCGGTGGTCCCCGGGAAAAAAGACACCGGCACAAATACCGAAATCAAAACTAGAGAAGTCGCTACTACTGCGCTCGCCACTTCCTTCATTGCCACCGAGGTCGCAGTGTGAGAATCAGTGCCGTCCTGAGTAATGTGACGCTGCGCATTCTCGATGACCACGATCGCGTCATCGACAACTAGTCCGGTCGCAAGTGTGATTCCAAAAAGCGTCAGCGAATTGATGGAAAAATGAAAGGCATTGATGAACGCGAATGTGCCAATCAGCGAAACTGGAATGGTTACGGCGGGAATGATGGTTGCTCGCCAATCCAGCAGGAAGAAGAAGATCACAATAATAACGATCAGTACGGCTTCTTCAAGAGTAGTGACAACTTCCCGCACCGAATCGCCGACCACCGTAGTTGTATCGAATGCGACTACGTACTTGATGCCGGGAGGGAACGACTTCGAAAGCTCGATTAACTCTGCCTTCGCGGCTTTGTCCACGTCGAGAGCGTTCGCATTCGATAGCTGCTGCACTCCAACGCCGACGGCTTCGTGACCGCTGTACAAAAGGTTGGTGTCATAGTTTTCAGCGCCGACTTCAGCACGCCCAACATCTTTGATCTGCACAATCCCATTGGGAGTGTTCTTAATGATGATGTTTTCGAATTCTTTGGGATCTGAGAGACGTCCCACCACGCGCAACGTCACTTGAAATTTCTGCTTAGGATCGGCGGGCGGGCGGCCCAACTGTCCAGCGGGTATTTCAACGTTCTGTTCCTGCAATGCGGAGACTACGTCCGCGGCGGTGAGTTGTCGCGAAGCGAGTTTGGTCGGATCGAGCCAGATGCGCATGGCATATTTGCGCTCGCCGAAAATGAGAACGTCGCCGACACCTGGGATCCGCTTCAATGCATCTTTGACGTAGACGTCAAGATAGTTGGAAATGTATTGGTTCGAAAGACTGTTATCGGGAGAATAAAATCCCGCGGCAAAAACGAAGTTCGGATTTGCCTTGGTGATAGTCACGCCGGTGTTCTTGATTTCCTGGGGCAGACGGCCTTGCGCCGTTGCCACCCGGTTTTGCACGTCGACGGCGGCAATGTTCAGATCATATCCGGTGCGGAAAGTCACATTGATATTGCTGGTGCCGTCGTTCGAACTCGTCGAAGTGATGTAGTGCATGCCCTCGACGCCGTTAATCTGCTGCTCCAGCGGAATCGTGACCGCGGACTCGACCACTTGCGCGTTCGCACCAACATAGTTGCTTGAGACGGTGACTTGCGGTGGGGCCAGAGCGGGATACAGCGAGATCGGCAGACCCGGGATGGAAACTGCTCCCGCTAGAATAATCAGTAGGGCGCACACCGTGGCAAAAATCGGGCGCTTAATGAAAAAATCTACCAATCTGCACTTCCTTTCTGCCGCAACCAGCGCGCAGGCCGTTTTGTCGATTAGCTGAGTGGCTTAACAGGCGCACCATCAATCAGGAACTGGATGCCCGAAGTGATTACTTTTTCTCCGGGCTGCAAGCCGCCTTGAACGGCGTAGTTGTTGCCAACGGTGTCTCCGAGTGTGACAGCACGCTGCTTTGCAACGCTGCCTTGGCCATCCTGAGTCGCCACATAAACAAATGACTGCCCTCCGATACGCGTCACCGCGAGCACGGGAATGGTCGCTGTAGGCGCGGTGCTCCATACGACGCGGGCCTTCACCAGTTGAGCATTGCGAAACTTGTCGAGTGAGGCGTGAATAGGCGCCTTCACCAGTATTCCCTGGATGGCATTGTCCACTTGCTGCGAGATGAAATTAACCTTGGTGCTCTCAATCAATTCGCCGGTGCTAGTGACGATCTCTATCGGAAGTCCCATATGGATATCCGAGGCTTTCTCGGTGGGAATGTAGACATAGGCTTCGAGGTCTGTATTCTCGTCCACCGTGGTCAATAACGTCTGCGGCGAAACGTAATCGCCGATGTGCACCGGAACGTCGCCTACGACGCCAGCAAATGGTGCGGTGAGATTGTAGTAATCGAGCTCACGTCGCTGGGTGCTGCTCGCAGCCTTTGCGGATTCCCAGTCTGCTTTGGAATTCGCGTAAGCCTGCTCTTCTATGTCCAGGCTCTGCTTGCTGGTTACGCCCTCCTCAAATAGCTTGCGCTGCCGTACTACTTCCAGGGCGTTGTAGTCGTAAGTCGCTTTCTTCTGGGCTTCGGTGCTGCGTTGCTGATCGACCGTAGCCTGCTGCTTTAGGGGGTCGATGATCATCAGGACCTGCCCCGCGCGAACCTTGTCCCCTGACTTCACCAGGATGCGTGTCAGCGAACCGTCGACCTGCGGCTGAATGCTGGCGGAGCGCCGCGACTTTACCGTAGCCACGTACTCATCCATTCGTGGAACAGGGGCAAGGCTCACAGTCTGCGTGCTGACGGGCATTGGTTGCGGGGCGGGAGCCTTCGCATCTGTCTTACCGCATCCCGAACTTATGAAAGCCGAGACACCCAAAACACCGGTAAAGAAGATGGAGGATATTTTTTTCAATTTGACACCTCTGAAAATCCAGGGTTGTAAATACAGATGCGTACGGGTTTGAAGAGATTCAATATGTGTACTGACAGGTATGAAACTATTCAGCGAGCGTTTCTATAGCGAACGGAAACAGAAGGATAGCTGTCACTGTTCTCTTCGTGTGTACTTTAGTATTCATCACGGTGGCTGGCCACCCGAGGAATTTTCACGTTGACTTCTATCTGCGGAATGCCTAGAGTTCTGTCGCGTTCGGGAAGGATTTTCCGTGAATCGCTGGAAAAAGATCGTTTTAACCGTGGTTCTGATTCTAGTGGTCGTGGTTGCGGCTGGGGCGTACAAGATACTTGGACCGCGCGCGTTTCTAGGACCGCGGGCGCGTCCGCTAACGGCGCGGACGTTTGAGCGCACACCGGAGAGGCTGGCGCGCGGGAAATATCTGATGGAGGGGATGCTGCCGTGCAGGCATTGTCATTCGCCGCACGACTGGACGCAGCATGATCCTGCAATTCCGGCGGGGCGGGCGTTTTCAGGAAGCGTGATGGAAGAAGTTGGGTTGCCGGGCCTGGTTGTCGCCCCCAATCTGACTCCGGATATTGAAACGGGATCCGGCAGTTGGTCTGACGATGCGATGGCGCGGGCAATCCGGGAGGGAGTTGGGCACGATGGGCGCGCGCTGTTTCCAATGATGCCCTATCAGGACTTCCATGATTTATTGTCCGATGAAGACATGGCTTCGGTCATCGTGTATCTGCGGTCGCTGCCGCCGGTGCATAATCCTTTGCCGAAGACAGAGATTATTTTTCCGTTGAAGTACATCATGCGGAATTTTCCTGAGCCGCTCACGGTACCGGTCCCGGCGCCTACGTTTTCCACTCCTGAGAAACGGGGCGAATATTTGACGCACCTGATAGGCTGTCCTGATTGCCACACTCCCGTGGACGCCCGCCAGAACTTTCTGCCGGGGATGGAATTCGCCGGCGGTCAGGTATTTGAGGGCCCCTGGGGCAAAGTGGCGAGCGCCAACCTGACGCCCGATCCATCGGGAATTCCTTATTACGACCAGGCGTTGTTTATTCGCACGATTCGCACGGGCTATGTGGGTTCGCGGCCACTGAATCCGCTTATGCCGTGGTCTATTTTCCGCGGCATGACGGACGATGATTTGAGTTCGATTTTCGCTTATCTGAAAACGGTCAAACCCGTCAGCCACCGGGTAGACAATTCGATGACCCCTACACGGTGTCCGATTGATGGGGGGATGCATGGGGCGGGGGAGCAGAATAGGAAGCAATAGAATTTCTGCGGCCCGTGACGATGGCTACACAGGGCCGCTTGAAGATCGTCACTATTTTCGAACTGAAGGACGCACTGGCGGGTTGAACCAAGTTTGATCGGATTTTGATTTCTTGTCGGGGATCATAAAAACAGGGCTGCCCGATCCGTCGCGATTTTCGACGGATGGGAATTCGCACCGCCGACTCCGAACGCCCGAAAATGCGACAAATCTGAGGCTTGCGTACCCACAAAAAGAATAGACACGACCGCGCTCAGTCCGTTCGCAATGCCTCCATGGGATTGATCGACGCGGCCCGGCGCGCTGGCAGGTACGAAGCGAACAAGGCCGTGCAGAACAGGATCAACCCAACCGATGTGATCACGGAGAAGTCCATCGCACCCACACCATACAAGGAAGTACGCATGGTTCGGCTTACTAACACCGAGCCCACCAGGCCAACCCCAAGGCCGACCGCGGCAAGAAGCGACGCTTCCCTGAGGATGAGCCAGATGACACGCTGTTTACCCGCCCCAAGCGCGAGGCGTAAGCCAATCTCCTGGGTTCGTTGCGAGACCGAAAAGGCCATCAAGCCGTAAATGCCAACCGCCGCAAGCAGCAAGGCAACCCCCGCGAATCCGGCAAACAAAACCATGGTAAATCTGTCTTCGGCGAGCGATTCGTCCTTCACCTGATCCAGGGTGCGGAGACGTTCCAACGCGATCTGTGGGTCGACGGAATGCACGGCCGCGGCAATCGTCTTAGTCATGGCCGCCGGATCCTCGGCTGTGCGCACGCTAAAGGTGACATCCGGAGACAACGACTGAGCGAACGGCACCTCAACCTCTGGATAAGCGTCGCGAAAATCTCCGTATCTAAGATTGTGGAATACGCCGACAATCTGCCATTCGACCGCTGGTCCTAACTTCGGCAGGCCGGGAATGATCTGTTCGATGGACACGCGCTGTTGCAGAGGATCGCTGCCCTTCAGGTAACGACTCGCAAATTCTTCGTTCACCATCGCCACCCGCACGCTCGTAGCTGTGTCCTGCTCGTTAAACGCGCGGCCCTTCGTGACCTGAATGCCAAGGGTCTTGAAGTAGTCGGGCGAAACGGATTGGAAACCGGTGTTCGGGCGCCGCGATGGGTCGTCATACGTCGGACCACCCACCACAGTAAAGGACATTCCGTCGCTCGGTCCGCGTAATGGCATACCAGTCTCGGTAGCTGCAGCCGACACTCCCGGCACGGAGCGAAGCGCGCCAAGCATCTGCTGATTGTAGGCATTCATCTGATCTGGATTTTCGAACCTCCCACGCGGCTGAGTCAGCCCGAAGACAAGAACATGATCGGTCCGCACGCCAAGATCGATGCGGGTTAGATTCCAGAAGCTATGAATGGCAAGCCCGGCGCCCGCCAGCAGCGACAAAGCCAACGCGAATTCCCCGGTAATGAGCCCTCGACGAAGTTTCAGACTGCCGGTACTTGTACCGGCGCGTCCGCCATCCTTCAGCGATTCTCCGGGATCGACGCGCGATGCGTACCATGCGGGCGCACTTCCAAACAGCAGACCGGCTAGGGTGGTTGAAACCAAAGCTGCCGCCAGAATATGAAAGTCCAGTTGGAAATTCGCTTCAGAGGGCAATATCCCGACTGGCAAAATACTTAGAATTGCGCGCAGCAATCCCACACCAAATCCGACTCCGAGCCCTCCACCGAGAATGGCAATAACCAGGCTTTCCGTAAGAAACTGGGCGAAGATTTGTCGGCGGCTTGCCCCTACTGAACTCCGTATCGCAATTTCCTTCTGCCGTACCGCTCCCTTGGCTAGCAGCAGATTTGCAATGTTGACGCAGGCGATCAAAAGCACGAATCCCACCGCGCCAAGAAGAAGCCAAAGGTTGCGAATGCGCTCCGGCGGAAGAAAGTCATTCTGAAGCGGCTCAACCGATGCGCCCCAGCCCTTATTGGATGTGGGATAGGCGGCGGCAATACGGCTCGTCACCGCATCCATATCGGCTTGCGCTTGTTGCAACGTAACCCCCGGCTTCATGCGGCCCATCGTGAGCAGCCAGTGGTAGTCGTGATTGATCTGTTCCGGCCGGAAGGCCAGCGGAACCGCCAGCTCAAAGTCGAAACGGTCCCCCAACCCTGCCGCCAACACTCCGACCACGGTATACGGTTGGCCATCGATGCGCAGCGCTTGGCCGATAATGTTGCGGTTCGCGCCAAGCCGGTTCCACAACTTGTAAGTCAAAATGACGGCGTGATCTCGCCCCGGAATTCCCTCTTCTGGAAGAAAATCACGTCCCATCAAGAACGGGATTCCCTGCATGCTGAACCACCCCGGCGTTGGACGCATGCCTTGGAGTTGCTCAGGCTGGTCCTGCGTCGAGAGATTAAAGCTACCTCCGGTCCAGGCAGCTAGTTGCTGGAAGGACTTATTCTGTTCCTTCCAATCGAGAAAGTCCCCCGCCGACATCCCATTGTTGTGCCCGTTAACCCTCGACCAAACCATCACCAGCTGATTGGCCTCAGGATAAGGCAAGGGCGCAAGCAACACGGCGTAGACGACGGTATAAATGGCCGTCGTAGCGCCAATGCCAAGCATGAGCGTCGCGATAACCGCTGCCGTCAACCCTGGATTCTTCCGCAACACCCGCAATCCGTAACGAAGATTCCCGATCAGAGTTCCTACCTTTCACCTCAATCAGCGACACTCCCGCAACCCTGCGGGATACATTCTCATTGCCAATTGGATGCCCCTGAAAATAATCGGACTAAGACTTTGACTTCGGCATACAACCGTCCGAAAGCAAAATCGCATGTCCATTCCCGAACACATTTATGAAGAGCGAGACTTGCGGATTCCCGGCGATCGTCGTCGACGCAGATTTCTCATCAACCCAAATTCAAATGGCGGAGGGAGAGGGATTCGAACCCCCGGTACCCTTTCAGGTACAGCAGTTTTCAAGACTGCCTGTTTCAACCACTCACACATCCCTCCGCTGGTTCTACATTACAACTCTCGGCCTTGTCGTGCCTAGGGTCACTTTGGTCGAGGAAGTTAGTTGACAATTCTTTACCTTCGCGGGGCGTAACTTTCTGGACGGAAAAGTGTTTCCACAGATGTAGCTGGAGGGGAAAGAAGAATATGAAACTTCGAACGTTAATACTTGCTGTTGGAATGATTGCATCAACGCTGTCATTTTCCGCGCAGAGCGCAATGGCTTCTACGCAGGCGACAATTGATAGACAGGTTGGACATGAGTTGAACATGCTGCCTCACGTGAACGTCTTTGATTACATGACATTTACTGTGGACGCAAATGGAACGGTCACACTCGCCGGTGAAGTGACGAACCCAGTGCTCAAGAGTGATGCGGGAAATGTGGTTAAAAGAATTGAAGGCGTCGAGCACGTGAATAATCAAATTCAGGTGCTGCCCGTATCTTTTATGGACAATGGGTTGCGCGCCCGCTTGTACCGCACGATCTATGGCTATCCGGCTTTGCAGAAGTATGGTTTCGGCATCAATCAGTCGATCCGTATTATTGTGAAGAACGGCCATGTCACTCTGAAGGGCGTAGTCAATAACGAAGCAGACAGAGACATTGCCTTTATCCGGGCCAATGGCGTTCCGGGAATTTTCTCTGTCGATAACCAGCTCAAAGTAATAAAAGGCTGAAGCGTCTGGCGCGGGGCCGAAAGGCCTCGCGCAACGCTGGAACCATCGCCGTTCTACAAACACCTCTTCAGAAGTCGCCCTGCTATACTTTTCCCAATCCAATAAGCTCATTCCGCTGAAGGGCCTGTAGCTCAACGGTTAGAGCAGCAGACTCATAATCTGTTGGTTGTAGGTTCAAATCCTACCGGGCCCACCAATCATAAATTCTTGCTCGCTGAGACCCGGCCTACCGGCCTGCTTTACGGCTTTATGTCGTGGGAGACACTAAAGGCTAAAGACCGGTGGCCAATGGCTTCTATGCCTCTCTGCTAGGCCCTTCTCGGCCTATGGAGACCTGTACCGCGTTCCAACTAAGACGGAAACTGACCGTGCTGTTTGCTGTTCCAGCTTTTATCTGGAAGCAGGCGGTTGATGTAAATCCCCCGTCGCATTCGGTTGGATGCGGCCCGCAAGAGGTTTCCGTGAACGATCTCTGTATCCCCAGACACTGTCTGGCCCTTGCATTAACCCTCACCATATTTTGCAGCGCCGTTAGCGCGAGGCAGCGTCTGCCCAACGGTTTGGTTCTTGATAAACCAAGCGTCGAGCTCGGAACGGTGTTGATCGGAAACAGCACTTTCGTGACTGAGACGATCTTCAATTCCACAAACTCTGGCGTCACCATTGCGGCCGTGTCCGTGGACAATCCTGCGTTTCAAATTAGCGGCATAAATTCTCCTGTGGTCATCGGAGCCGGGCAACAAGTTACGGTCGGCATCACATGCGCGCCGGCTGCAGTCGGTGAGATATCTGGTTCGCTCACTCTCTCGCTCGACGGAAATACACCCTATGTAACGATACCTTTGCACGGAATTGCGGTGGCTCTTGGACAATTGAGCGCGAGTCCATCCAGCATCAGTCTAGGTGCGAAAGCAGGTGGCCAGTCGATCGTAGAAACGCTTACCAACTCCGGAGGAACCCTCGTAACGATTACTGCGGCAACTATCAGCGGAACTGGATTCGCATTGACCGGGCCACCGTTTCCGATATTGCTGCGGCCGAATCAAAGCACAACTTTTAACGTATCAATATCCTCCTCTGCGAAGGGCCCCGCTAACGGTAGCATCGATGTCGCCGCCGGAGTTGCCTGGTGGACCGCAGGAGGACTGGGCATACATCAATATGCCACCGAGAAAGGGACCAGAACCCATCTCGTGATCCCGGTATCGGCCTCAACTGCTCTGGGTCAGCTCACACCAGCACCCTCGAGCGTAAGTTTTGGAAGTGCACAAGTTGGGAGTACGCAGGCGCAATCAGCAACACTTATGAATTCGGGAAACGGCCCTTTAACCGTCACTCAAGCCGCGGCCACAGGTACCGGATTCAGTATCAGTGGCTTGCCACTGCCTATGACTCTCAATCCGGGAGAGAGCGCGACTTTTTCTGCCGTCTTCGCTCCGCAGTCTACCGGCAGCGCACAGGGAAACATATCGATCGTTTCCAATGCATCAAACTCGACGCTAAATCTTGCGCTGTCGGGATCTGGCGGGACCTCGGGCCAATTGGTGCTCTCCCCAGCAAGTTTGAACTTCGGTTCAGTTCCTGTGGGAAAAAATCAGAGTATGTCCGCAACCTTGGCAGCGACCGGATCGAGTGTAACGGTTTCGTCTGTCGCCATGAGTACTGCAGAATTCTCTTTGAGCGGAATACAACTGCCGATCACGATTCCCGCGGGCAAGACTGCTTCCTTCACGGTTACGTTTACGCCGCAAGCGAGCGGCACCAGCTCGGCCAGTATTGCTTTCGGCAGTAATGCGTCCCCGTCGACTTCAGTGGAGTCTGTCAGCGGTGCCGGTTCTGCACCGGCATCACATAGCGTTGGGCTCTCCTGGTCACCGGGCGGCTCTAACGTCTCCGGATACAACGTCTATCGCGGCTCCCAATCGGGCGGCCCTTACGCGAAAATAAACTCCGCGCCCACCGCCGTAACTTCTTATGGAGATGGCGCGGTCACTTCCGGGCAGACATATTTTTACGTGACGACAGCACTTGATAGCAGCGGGGCAGAGAGCACGAACTCCAACGAAGTTCAGGCGGTCATCCCTTAGTCCCGTTATGACGCAAGACCCGTTACCAGTCGGTGTCACTGATTAGTTAACTGACTAAAGTTTTCCGATGCACTAACGAGACCTTTCTTCGCTAGTCTTGATCGTTCACACTATGCGCCATGGGTCGGTCGTTGCCGATATCGCGCCTCGTGATCGGTCTTTTGCTCTCGGGCCTTTTCTCGTGCTCGCTACCACTGGCGGCTTCGTCCGTCGGGATCAGTAATCCTCAGGAGCCACGAAGGGCCGGCAAACTTATCCTTCAGCCATCGATTCTGCATTTCGGGAATGCTGTGTTAGGGCAAACTTATTCGATCCCTGTAACTCTTACTAACACCGGGCATTCGATGGAGGTAATTTCCGACATTTACCGCAGCAATGCCTACTTCAGATTGGGCGCGGCGAAATTGCCACTCCGGTTGAACCCGGGAGAAAGGATCAGCTTCGAAGTTCGCTTTGTTCCCAGGCGCGACCGCTCCGTCGCGACTGATTTTACGTTTGCAGGATCCGGAGCGACTGACTTGGTTCTTCATGCCGACGGTACTGGTGTCTCCGCAGGCCTCACGTCGAACCCTCTTAGAGTCGATTTTGGAAACTTGCCACTAGGCCGCCGCGAACGCTTCCCAATAACACTGACCAATTCTGGGCCCATAAGCCAAACTATAGCCGCCGCCGCAGTGTCCAATGATGAATTCGGTTTATGGGGACTCAGGCTACCGCTGACTCTTGATCCCGGCGAAAGCGTCACATTCGAAGCAAGATTTGAGCCGCACCGTATCGGTCCTTCTACTGGCGGGATAACCCTGAATACATCCGGTTCAAACCTCGCAATTGCGATGGAGGGAGAAGGGTCAGAAGTCGGAGAGCTAAGCATGACTCCAACGCATCTCAATTTTGGCACTGTCGCGATCGGAGGGACTGCGACTGTTACAGGAAGGCTGTTCGCCGGCACGACAGACGTCACGATTTATTCGGCCGGAGTCACTTCGCCAGAATTCGCATTAAGCGGAATATCGTTCCCGCTGACTATCCCAGCCGGGCATAGCAAGTCTTACCGGGTGACCTTCAACCCGAGTGCGAGCGGCGAGGCTTCCGCGGTCATCGCGTTCCAAAGCAGCAGCGCCCATTTGTCAACTGAGCAGGCGCTGGTAGGGACTGGCATGCCTCGAGCCTCCCACAGCGTAAACCTGTCTTGGAATTCTGTCAGTGCTGGGGTTGTGGGTTACAACATCTATCGAGCGAACGCGTCTAGCGGCCCATATTCGAAGATCAATTCTGGTCCCGATCCCAATACATCTTTTCTGGATACTAGTGTCCAGGGAGGACAGACATACTTTTACGTGACAACTGCGATTGGCTCCGACGGGAAGCAGAGTGCCTATTCTAGTTGGATCCAGGTAATCATTCCGTAACACCTGCCTAAAATTCCACTGGCCAATTCCTGTCCGTACTTGCCACCCGACATTGCTTGATGAAACATTTGAAATAGTGAATGATCCCCTAACAAAAGACCACTCAGATTTTTCAGCCCGGAGCTTATCTGTTACCCGAGCTTCCGCCGACGTTTGGGTATTGCCAATCCGCGCGGACCGGCAACTTGTTGACCAACTTCAGCAAACGCTTTCTTCAGATGAAATCGCGCGGGCAGTACGCTTTCGTGCCGAGGAGGATCGCGATCTGTTTATCGTAGGTCGGGGGATTTTGAGGAAAATACTCTCCCGCTACGCTTCCGAACCGGCGGAAAAATTGGTCTTTCGGTACGGATCGAAGGGCAAGCCTTACATGCGGGATCACTCTGATGTGCAATTTAACTTGGGACACTCCGGAGGTTTCGCCATCTATGGCGTCGGCGGAGAGGAACTTGGGGTCGATATTGAATTGATAAAACCGTCAACGGATTGGCGCAAAATCAGCCAGCGATTTTTCTCGCCTCAAGAATTTGAAGAACTGAAGAGACTCGATCCCCCTCAACAGTTGCGTGGATTTTTTTCTTGCTGGGCCCGCAAAGAGGCGTACATCAAGGCTATTGGCGGAGGCATAGCAACTCTGGCTAAGTTCTGTGCCGGGGCGCAACCGTCGCCAGGTGAGGGAGCTATAGACGAAGAGGGCAAACCGCACGAGTGGTATTTCAACGATTTGAACGTCGGAGACAAGCACGCTGGCGCGATCGTCACACGATTCGATCAATGCCGAATTCGCCTATTTTCTTTCACAAGCGTCGAAGACTGTCTTCGCTTTGCTGAGAAAGCGAAATGATAGGTGAATCGCGCCACTAGACCTAACAAACCGACACTAGTCGCAGCGGCTTGCCTAAGGCAAGTGATCGAGATAACACGGCCCCGAGGTGTTTTGATAGTTCGGTCCTATCGCCGGAGGGGTCTTCCAAGGCTCATTCACAAGGTCGAAGAATTCCTGGCTCATATCGATTTGAGCGGCGTCGCGTTTGGTCAACGCAGGAACCTTGAACCGGGTTTCGATCAACTTCAAAATTGCCGTGTAGTCCGCGGTAGCGTGCGAAACATAGTTCTGCTTTGTAAAAGGCGAGATAACTATAAGCGGAACGCGGTACCCCGTGTACTGAAATTGGCAGGTGGGTCCGCCCAGGTCCACGCACACATCGGGGCCATTCGGCGGCGGGCCCTGGAAAAGGTCAACCGGGCTGGTGAAGCTATCTGGCGCCGGGAATTGCGCTCCAGTCTGCGGCGCGACGTGATCGAAGAATCCGCCGTACTCATCGAAGGTAAGAATGAAAGCAGAATCTTTCCAGCTTGGGCCGGGGTTGCCGTTGGTTCCCATTACAGCTTCGATGAGGGTTTCGACGTAAGCAGCGCCAGCCTGCACGCTGCAGCATGGAGTTGGATTCTGCGTAGTTGGATCAAAATCGGCAGCGTGCTCGTCAAGCCCTTTGGCCGACGCCGGTTCAATCTGCCCGACCTGAGGCAGAGTTCCAGCAGCGGCGTCGATATAGAACTGGGAGATTGGAACTATGTTGTGCTTAAGCGTCGGGGAATTAATGATCGTCTGTCCGTAAGTGAAATTGTGGAGATAACTGATCTGGTAAAGACACTCTGGACGAGTGTCATTCGCCGCGCACGCTAGAGTGCCGTTGTTGTAAGTATTCGGATTTGGATCCGGATACACGTAAAGCTTCCAAGTCACGCCCGCATTTTGCAGTGCTTCGAATATGACTGGCGATGGTATTTGCATGTTGTCGGCCGCATCAGTTCCATTGGGGTAGGCGAATCCGTAAGAAGTTGCCGAAATCAGATACTCGCGATTTGGATTGGTCCTACTCATGACCGGAGAAAACCAACTGTCCGACGTAGCGAAGTTCGACGCCATGTAGTAGTAGTAATTTAAGTCGCTGGCATCGTAATAGCCCATCACGCGAACGCCATTCGTATCCATGAACTGAGGAGTGGTACCGTCGCCAACGGGTGCGCGGGAGTCGTGCGCAGCAGTCCAAACGAATCCGTCTAAAGTTGCGGTATCTGTGTAATGTAGCGTGGGATCGTTGAAATTCATGTCAACATGGCTCTCGTTCCATGACGGACTCGGATGCTCCACGCACATGGTTTGCAGATGATACGAAGTCACGGGGCTGGTTGGGTCCCATTTGCAATCCGGAGAAGTGGATGCTGGCGGCGTGAACGGGTCCGCGGGATTGCAACCTGGATTCGTGGGTGCCGCGCCCGACGGCGCATTCGTTGGAAATTGTGGCAATCCGTTGAACGCCTGATTCTTGTAGTGGACGTAGCCATCATCAGCCCAGTATTGGGGAAGCGCGCCAAAATAGTGATCGAGCGAGCGATTCTCTTGCGCCAGGAAAATAATGTGATTGATTCCGCTCTGCAGGGTTACACCAAAGGCTGATGTAACGGCGACGGAAGAAGAGTCGGAAACTGTCACGACGCAGGTTCCCGTACCGCTACATGCCCCTGTCCATCCGGCAAATGCGCTCTTCGCATCACCGCTGGCTGTCAACGTCACTTGCGTGTTGTTAGCGAACCCTGCCGAGCAGGTGCCGGGACAGTTGATTCCTGCCGGGCTGCTGGTGACGGTCCCCGTTCCAACTCCCTTGAGTGTGACCGCCACAGTCCCTAGCGGAGAGAACGTAGCTGTAACCGATCCCGGCGAAGAAAGCGTAACTACGCAAGGATTGGTGCTGCCGGTGCAGGATCCAGACCATGACCCGAGTCCGAAGCCGGTACTAGCCGACGCGGTGAGCGTCACCGCCGTGCCTTGTGGGAAATTCGCTGAACATGTTCCCGGGCAATTGATGCCCGCTGGACTGCTGCTTACCGTTCCCGAGCCAGTCACGGCAACTGTCAGTTGCTGCAACGTCGCCGACTGGGTAAAACTCGCGGTGATCGTGGCGGCAGCTGTAACGGTCATCACACACGCTCCCGTGCCGCTGCAGGCGCCACCCCAGCCAGTGAATGTGAAACCAGCCGCGGGAGTTTCTGTAAGCGTGACTTGGGTGTTTTGTGCGAATGTCGCGGTGCAAGTCGAAGGACAATTAATTCCCGCGGGAGTGCTGGTTACGGTGCCTGTTCCTGCTGTCGGCCCGGTAATTGTCAGCTGGAAAGTTTTCGGCGTGGGAGTCTCGGTAGGGCTCGAGGTTCCGCCTCCGCATCCGGCAAGAAACAATATCGACAAAGTTGCAGCTGTGAAAAGAATAGTGCGAAGACGAAGTTGCATGACGCCGGTTACTCCAAAAAACCGGCTTTAGGATGAGGGTTTCACCTTACTTGGTTGGCTGAAAACGCAGGAACTCCGGACTAACACTTGTCGTCATGCAATTGTTTGCACTAATAGGGAGTTGAGCCGGCAACCCGAAGAATTCGACTATTTCGGGGTCGTAATGGCGCCTTCCGACGCTGAGGATACTAGGGCCGCGTACTTGGCGAACACTCCGCTCTGAAAACGAGGCGCTGGCGCCTTCCAGTTCGACATTCTTCGGCGAATCTCTTCATCGCCGATTTCGATTTCGAGGAGGCGCTTATTCACGTCAATATTGATTGTGTCCCCTTCGCGTACTGCGGCGATTGGGCCTCCTAAGGCGGCTTCCGGGGATACGTGGCCCATCATCAGGCCGTGGGTCGCCCCGCTGAAGCGTCCGTCGGTCAGCAGAGCCACGGACTCGCCCAATCCTTCGCCGACGAT
>Ga0073928_10000957_pt1 | contig 59353 bp, 45 predicted proteins | sample PaiPotPPA55metaG_FD_76969 | JGI IMG/M metagenome (GOLD analysis project Ga0073928, IMG submission 76969) | Iron sulfur acid spring bacterial and archeal communities from Banff, Canada, to study Microbial Dark Matter (Phase II) - Paint Pots PPA... ... | reverse complement strand
CGCATGACGCACCTGCCGCGCCTGCTCTCGTACTTCTTCTTGGAGCAGATCCCGCAACTTGGTGCGCGCCTTGTGCAACTGCGACTTCGAGTTACCTACCGAACAACCCATGATCCCGGCAATCTCGTTGTGTTCGTAACCCTGAACATCGTGCAAAACGAACACCGTGCGATATCCGGGCGGCAATTTGTCGATAGAGCGCTCCAGATTGACCCGGTCAACCGCTCCGCTCAGCTTCAGGTCCGGAGCACCGATATCCTTCCGCGGCCCGCCGGTGTCTTCATCGGGTTCCGTGGTCTCTTCTAACGAGGCCACCGGAAGTGACTTCTTGCGAAGTCGCATCAAGACGACGTTGACGGTCATCCGGTGCAGCCACGTCGAAAAAGCCGACTCGCCGCGAAAAGTACCAATCTTGCGGAAAAGCTGCAGGAAAGCTTCCTGCATCAGATCTTCCGCGTCAGAGGGATTACCCACCATGCGCAGGCACAGAGCGTAGACGCGACGACCATGGAGTTCGTACAGGAACTCGAAGGCCGCAGCATCCCCGGCTTGAGCCAGACGGATGGCTTCCCCCTCGCTCAGAGGTTTAACCTGCTGAGAAGAAGTCGATACGCCGGGATCGCTCGGTCGGTTTCGGGCCAACGGTCCTGTAACGGCGCATCCAACGGTTCGGATGCACCGGATACCTCCTGGAGTTGTATTCGCAATTAACCCGCGCTGCCAAAGAAATACGCGGTGACAGGCGTTTTTCCCCGGAATGCCCGGTGACATTGCCGACGGGCAGACCTACCCGCCATCGGCAGGCTTGTCTATTCTCCCCCGACTGCGGCCATACGTCTATGCCGGAATATCCGTTTGCCGGATAGCGTGGAATCGTCGGGGGCGTGCGTCTGGGCCCGCAGGGATTTCTGGAACGTACCCAATTGGTCTTCAGGGAGAACCAACAAGAACGACTTTAAGAGCACGATGGCTTCCCGCAGGCAGGTATTCAGATCGAAATGCGCGGCGTCGACAACCCGCCAATCCTCCTGCGGGTCTAATGCGACTCCAGTGGAAAGATTCTCAACTGTGAGACGAAAGTCCTTCCCCAAGTCGCCGACCATTTCCTCCAGCGTGCCGATCTTGTGCAGGAATTGAGAGCGCTGCGTTAGCAGAACGCGGCTGAGCAGGTCGCTCATTCGCGCCGTGCGCTGTTGCTGGGGACCCTGGAAATTCTTTGGGTCGAGCGGCGCGGCGTTGGGAATCGTGCCGTAGTGTCTTGCGTGCCCACCGAGGCCTCGCAACAGTGCTGCCACGCGGTGGGAAAGTCGAGCGGCCAATCCCGGAGTCATGCCTACCGCCTGATACGACTTCGAAAGCATTCCGGTCTGGCGAAACTCGATCGCTTCGTTCAGCGCAATACTCAACATCATGTAGACCGATTCCAATTGTTGGACTTGTTCGTCGAAAATCTGCGCTTTTTGTTTTGGCAGCCAAGCGCACCAATCATCTTGCACAGAAGGAAGAGCGCGAATTTGCACTTGGATAGGACCTCCCCGGGATGGGGAGTATACCAAAATCCACAGGACGTGGCGTATTTTCTTCACAGTTTCTCCACAGGCTTCCATGCCGAGTAGCACCAGCAAAACGCTCGCTTGGGAAAGCGGCCGCTACATGGGCGTTCAGCGTGTCTCCTGCCTGGTCGTCCGAAGCCCACAGCACAGCGTATCCGCCAGGCCCAGGTCCATGGAGGGGGCCTGCGACCGTTGAGCAGAAATTCGTGAGCAAAAATTCGGAGGCCCGTGGAAATGGTTTTCCTTGTCGAGATTCGCATCCCTCAAAGATTTGCTTCGTACTAGTATCTCAGACAAGAGGTGCATAGTCTCCATTCCTTGCTCTTCGCGGGCGCTGGCCGCTATACTCGCGTGCAATTACCGCCGAAAGGATTTTTATTTTGGAATTTGAGCCGCGCGACCAGTTTGAGCAACGTCAGAAGAAGCTTGAGCAGATCCAGGCGTTGGGCTTCGACCCGTTCCCGCGCGAATTTCGCTGGACGGACACGCCTGCAGCGCTGGTGGACAAATTTTCGGCGACATCTGGGCCGGAGTTGGAGGCTAACAAGCGTGAAGTGCGCGTCGCCGGGCGTATGGTCTCTTACCGGTTGATGGGAAAAGCAGGCTTCGCGCACCTGCAGGGCTCCGGGAAACGTATCCAGATCTATATAAAAAAAGATGTTGTGGGAGAGCGCGGCTTTCAACTCTTCCATTTGCTGGACTTGGGGGACTCGATCGGTGTGCGCGGGCATCTGTTTCGCACTCGAACGGATGAACTGTCGATCTGGGTGGAGGAACTATTTTTCCTCTCGAAGGCACTCTTGCCGCTGCCCGAGAAATGGCACGGCCTGACTGACGTTGAGTTGCGCTACCGGCAGCGCTACCTGGATTTGATCGCGAATGAAAAATCACGCCAGGTTTTTGTCACCCGCGCCCGTATCATTCAGGAATTGCGGCGGTTATTCGATGCTCGGGGCTACATCGAAGTAGAGACGCCGATGATGCATCCCATTCCCGGGGGAGCAGCGGCGCGTCCTTTTGTCACGCATCACAATACTCTCGATATTGATTTGTACCTGCGGATCGCCCCGGAGCTCTATCTGAAGCGGCTTACCGTGGGCGGCTTCGATCGTGTGTACGAGATCAATCGCAACTTTCGGAATGAGGGCATTTCGACACAGCACAACCCGGAATTCACGATGCTAGAGTTTTATGAGGCTTATAGCAATTACCGGGATTTAATGGACTTGAATGAGCAGCTCTTCGCGGAGGTGGCGAGAAGCATTACGGGTTCGACGATTGTGAAATACGGGGACGTGGAGCTGAATTTCGGCAAAATGGAGCGGTTGTCGATGCGCGAGGCCATTGGCAAGTATTGGCCAGCGGATGCCGGCGAGGCGCCGACCGCGAGCGATCTGGCGGTGCAGGGTGGTGCGCGCGCTGCGGCCGAGCGCTACAACGTATGGGCGAAGAAGACCGGGGCGCCCTATGCGGCTGCAAAGGGAACGCATAGCGACGGCGAGTGGACGGGCTTGCTTTTCGAGACTATGGCAGAGCATCACCTGGTCCAGCCGACAATTCTTTACGACTTTCCAACCGACATTTCGCCGCTGTCAAAGCAAAAACCGGATGACCCCTCATTGACTGAGCGGTTCGAGATCTACGTTGGGGGCATGGAAATCGCCAATGGCTTCTCGGAACTCAATGATCCCGCGGAGCAAGAACGACGCTTTTTAGCGCAGATCGTGCATGGAGGCGACGAAGTCCCCAAGCAACTCGACATGGACTATATCCGCGCGCTCTGCCATGGCATGCCGCCGACCGCTGGGGAAGGCATCGGCATTGACAGGTTGACTATGCTACTGACGGATTCACCCTCCATACGTGACGTGATTCTCTTTCCGTTGCTCCGCCCGGAAAGCCGCGAAGAGTCTGCTTCCGAAGCGCACGGCGCGTGACGTATCCTTAACTCATCGATGCGATTTGAATGGTTCGTCGCCAGGCGGTACTTGCGGTCGCCGTACCGTCCGGCGGTGCTGCGGTTGGTGACGGCGTTTTCGGTGCTGGGGGTTGCCGCCGGCGTAGCTACTTTGGTGATCGCGCTATCAATGAACACCGGGTTTCGCGAAACGCTGCAGGATCGTCTCCTTGGGGTGAAGGCGCATATATCACTTGCCAGGCCTGGAACCGGCGGCATCCACGATTACGAAGCGCTGGCCACGAAATTCGCGACAATCCCAGGCGTAAAGTCCGTTACGCCGGCGGTGTATCAGACGGTGTTGATGGCGTTTGGCGGAGACGCGCGGGGCATCGTTACAAAAGGCATTGATCCCGAACGCGAACGTCGTAACGATGAGGCGCTGCAACGCATTGTTGCAGGCCATCTTGATTTTTCTCCCGACGCCGACGGCATCGACGCGCTGCTCATCGGCAAACAACTCGCCGAGGAATGGAAGATCATGCCCGGCGACTATGTGACCCTTACCAGTCCTCAGGGCCGGCTCACGCCCTTCGGCATGATGCCGCGAACACGCCGCTTTCGTGTCGCGGGCGTATTCGATTCCGGCTTCTATGACTATGACGAGAACTGGTGCTTCATGACCCTGGCGGCGGCCCAAGCGCTTTCCGGAACTGGCGACATTGTCAATGTTCTGGAATTCCGGCTGGAAAACCCGGAGCGCGCCACCGAAATCGCCCGGGTACTGGAGCTGGAGGCAGGGCGGAGTTTCGCAGCCAGCACGTGGGTGGAAGAAAATCGCGCCCTGTTTCGCGCACTCCGGCTGGAGAAGCTGGTCACCGCTATTTTCATCGGACTGATCACTTTCGTCGCCGGGCTCAACGTTCTTGTCGTGCTTTCCATGACCGTCACCGATAAGGCTCGCGATATTGCCGTGTTGATGTCGATGGGCACGCGTCGGGAACAGATCCGCCGGATTTTTCTGTGGCAGGGGATTGTAATTGGCGCCACGGGAACGATTTGCGGTCTGCTCGTTGGATATGCTTTTGCTTGGATCGCGGGAGCCTTTCACGTGATTCCTCTCGATCCTCAGGTGTATGCGGTTCCCTACGTTCCCTTCCACCCGAGTATCTGGGATGGCGTCTGGATAACCGTTGTGGCTATGGGCATCTCCATCGTGGCGACGATTTTGCCGGCACGCGCAGCGGCTGGGTTGTTGCCGGTCGAAATCCTTCGGTATGAGTAGAAGATGACGCGATGAAAACGACGGAGAGTGACGGTTGAGAGACATTCATAGCTCAATTCAAGAACGGTTTGGGCCCTCTAAATGGGCCGGCTTTGGCGCGCTGTTTGCTCCTACAGTGGGTTCAAGGGCAGGTAGGTCGGAATCGGAACATTCTTTCGTCTCCGATTCTGCGGTTTTCCTACCTCAAGTAACTGAAATATAAGAAGTTATGTTCGTGTCAGATTGAAACAGCCTTACTGTCCTTTTGAATTGGGCAATGATGTGCAAAAAACGGGAATAACTTAGGCCACGGGGCCGGTTGTTACGGCCGCTGGGCGCGGCACTCAAATTGCACTTACTGCATCCAATATAAAGTGTAGCAGGTGCAAAGAGGGCGCAGCGAAGACCGAGCTACCCGAAACGAATTGATGCAAAACGAAACCAATGCGGATCAACGCGGGCAAGACGGCAGGTTAAGCGCTTCGGCGCTATCGCCGGATGCCGCTGTGGTCTTGGAAGCTCGCAGTTTGAAAAAATCCTACGGTTCTGGTGAGCGAACCCTACAGATTTTAGTCGATGCGAATCTAAGTTTGCGACGCGGGGAGATGGTCGCGATCGTCGCGCCATCGGGAGCGGGCAAAAGCACTTTGCTGCACTTGCTCGCTGCGCTAGACACGCCAACGAGCGGTACAGTATACTTCGGCACGAAAGCAATTGAAACGAATGTTGACAGCGCGGTAGCGGGGTTTCGGAATCGCTCCGTGGGATTTTTGTGGCAGCGGCACCAATTGTTGCCGGATTTTACAGCTGCCGAGAATGTAGCTATGCCGCTTTTGTTGCGCGGCGAAGATTTCACTTCGACGCTGGAGACAGCGGGGAAGTGGCTCGCGGAGGTCGGACTTGCAAATCGGGCCGATCACCGCGCAGGGGAGCTTTCCGGAGGGGAACAGCAGCGCGTGGCGATTGCTCGGGCGCTCGTCACCGAGCCGGCCGTGCTGCTGGCAGATGAACCTACCGGAGATTTGGACGAGCAGAATGCTTGGGCCGTGTTTGAGTTACTAGAGCGGTTGCACCGCGCGCACCAGTTGACGTCGCTGATCGCGACGCACAATCTGGCGCTCGCCGCGCGATGTGACCGAATTCTTGGCTTGGAACACGGCGTTCTGCGTACTCGCGAGGCTTCGGCCAAAGCGAGCGGGGCCCCAGGGGGAGAAGCGAGCTAATCGTGTTCGAACGGTATACAGAAAAAGCGCGACGCGTTATTTTCTTCGCAAGATATGAGGCCAGCCAGTATGGCAGCCCGTACATTGAGACGGAGCATCTGTTGCTCGGCTTGATGCGCGAGGACAAAGCACTGGCCAATCGCTTCCTGCGGCAGCAGGGCTCGATTGAATCGATCCGAAAAGAGATCGAGGCCCGCATTACCATCCGCGAGCGCATTTCGACCTCCGTCGAAGTACCGCTCAGCGCGGAGTGCAAGCGCATCCTCAATATGGCTGGTGAGGAAGCGGAGCGGCTCGGCGTGAAGCACGTGGGCACCGAGCACCTGCTCCTCGGAATCCTGCGCGAAGAAAAGTGCTTCGGCGCGGAGATCCTGATGGAGCGCGGCCTGCGCCTCTCGACGTTGCGCGAAGAACTCGCGCGTACTTCCGGGGAGAAGACTGCCGCCGCACGCCCGAAGGAAACGTCGCTGCTCGCGGAATTCAGCCGCGATCTGACGCAAGCCGCTTCCGAAGGCTCGCTCGATCCGCTCGTCGGACGCGAAGGCGAAGTCGAGCGCGTGATCCAAATTCTGTGCCGCCGCACGAAAAACAATCCCGTGCTCATCGGCGAACCTGGAGTCGGCAAAACCGCCATCGTCGAAGGTCTAGCTCAGCGGATCTCCGACGGCGACGTTCCGCCCTTCCTCGCGGACAAGCGCATTCTCTCTCTCGACCTATCCCTGATCGTCGCCGGCACCAAATATCGCGGCCAATTTGAAGAGCGCCTCAAGACCATCATGAAAGAGTTGATGGAGAGTCAAAACTCCATCGTTTTTATCGACGAACTACACACTCTTGTCGGTGCAGGTTCCGCCGAAGGCTCTCTGGACGCCGCTAACATTTTGAAACCCGCGCTATCCCGCGGCGAAATCCAGTGCATCGGCGCTACCACGCCCGGCGAATACCGCAAGTCCGTCGAAAAAGACCGCTCCCTCGAGCGCCGCTTCCAATCCGTCAAAGTTCCAGCGCCCAACGAGGAAGAAGCGATTCAGGTCATCACCGGCGTCCGCGAACGCTACGAAAAATTCCACGCTGTGAGCTACACCGACGAAGCCCTGCGTTACTCCGTCTATCTCTCGAATCGCTACATTCCTGACCGCTTCCTCCCGGACAAGGCCATCGACCTGATCGACGAAGCGGGCGCCCGCGTGAAACTACGGCAGGCCAGCGTCCCGGAAGAGGTCGGCGAAGTGCAAAAGCGCGTGAAGTTCATCACACACCGGATGGAAAGCGCGATTGCCGCCCACGAATTCGAGAAAGCGCGTTTCTATTCCGAAGAAGAGCGCAAAGAGAAAGAAAACCTACGGATTCTTCGTGATCGCTATAAGCTCGACGACGCTTCCACGGGTATCGTGACCCGCGAAGACATCGAAGAAGTCGTCTCGCGCTGGACAGGCATCGGCGTAACTTCCATCAAGGAAGACGAACAGCAAAAGTTGCTGCGCATCGAGCCCGAACTTCACAAGCGCGTCATCAGCCAGGACAAAGCCATCACCGCACTCGCTCGCGCCATCCGCCGCAGCCGAGCCGGTCTAAAATCACCGCTTCGCCCAGTCGGCTGCTTCTTCTTCCTCGGGCCCACTGGCGTAGGCAAAACCGAAGTGGCCCGGCGCCTGGCCGAATTCCTCTTCGGTTCCGAAAAATCGCTGGTGCGCTTCGACATGTCCGAATTCATGGAGAAGCATTCCGTCTCCAAGCTGATCGGCGCGCCTCCAGGCTACGTCGGGTACGAAGAAGGCGGCCAGCTGACCGAACGGGTTCGCCGCACCCCGTACTCGGTCATCCTTCTCGACGAAATCGAGAAGGCTCATCCGGACGTCTTCAACATCCTCTTGCAGGTGTTCGAAGACGGCCAACTGACCGACGGCCTCGGCAATACCGTCGATTTCCGCAACACCATCATCATCATGACCTCCAATTTAGGCGCGCGCCATCTGCAAAAGCGCACCTCGATGGGCTTCCAATCCGGCACCGACGAAGCCGGCATGAAGTCCATGGAAGATCTGGTGATGGGCGAAGTGAAGCGGGCTTTCAATCCGGAGTTCCTCAACCGCCTGGACGAGGTCATCATCTTCAATCCGCTGGGCGACGACGATCTGCTCCGCATCATCGACTTGCTGGTAGGCCAGCTTAACGACACGCTGATTCACCGGCAGGTGCAGATCGTGGTTTCGCCGGAAGCACGTCAGTGGATCCTCGAAAAAACGTGCGCGGACCGCAATTACGGGGCGCGGCCATTGCGGCGCGCTTTGCAGAAGTACGTGGAAGACCCGCTCTCGGAAGCGCTCATTCAGGGCGGAATCACCAGGCCTGCGACACTTCAGATTTACGTCGCCGGGGAAGGCCTCGCGTTCCGTCCGGTGGGTGAGGCAACCCCGGTCGTCCACTAACGAATCAGAACCAACGCATGGCGGCCCCGGTCTCGAGCCGGGGCTAACATCACGGCCGACCCGTACCGGGTACGGCGGGAGAAGAACAAATTGGGTTTGGGGGCGCGGCCTTGACCTCGTCAAAGGCCGCTCAAATAAGGGTTTGTTCGCCGTTTGGGGTTCTACGCGTTCGGATCATCTGGATCGCGGGTGTGGTGTTGTTGCTCGCTTCCAGTTTGCCCGCTGCCGCATCCGATAACCATGCGCCGGATGATTCCGCGCATTCGCAACCCATCGCCCGATTGGATTCTTCCGATTCACCAAAGGTTACAACCGCAGCGGACGCCGAGCCTGACCAAACTCAGCAAGCTCAAGCCCGTCAGGACCAGCCACCTCCCGCTGTCGTCGACCGCATCATCTTCCTGGGCAATCGGCGCATTCGCACCGACACCTTAAAGGCGCGCATCTTCAGCCGCGAGGGCGATCCTTATAACGAAGAAACCCTGCGCCGCGACTTCCAGGCTCTGTGGAACACGCAATTTTTCGAAGACGTCAAACTTCGCGTCGAAGACTCTCCCGACGGACCTAATCACAAGAACATCATCTTCGACATCAAAGAGCGCCCGGTCATCCGCCGCATCCGCTATGACGGCATGCACTCGATTTCTGAATCCGACATCCTGGATCGCTTTAAGGAACGCAAGGTAGGTCTAACGGTCGAGAGCCAGTTCGATCCCACGCGCATCAAGAAGGCCGAAGTGGTCTTGCAGGAGCTACTAGGCGAGCACGGACGCCAATTCGCCAAGGTGACACCCCAGTACGAGCGCATCGCCTCCAGCAACGCCGTCATCCTGGTCTTCAAGATTGAAGAAGGCCCGAAGGTCAAGGTCGGCCACATCAAGTTCACGGGCAATCATGCCTTCAGCGAACGCAAGCTGATTCGGGCCATGAAGCACGACCGGCCCTACTCCATCCCGTTGTACATCACCGACATACCCGTCCTCACGAAGACGTACGATCGCGAAAAACTCAACGAAGATCTCGAAGTAGGCATCCGCGGCCTCTATCAGGACAACGGCTATTTCAAGGTCGTCGTCGGCGAGCCCGTCCTGGAAAATATCGACACGCAAGGGTACCGCCTGGGCGTTCCTTTGACGGGCCGCACAAAGGGTAAAGCCGTTAACATTACCATCCCCATCGAAGAGGGCGAGCGCTACAAGATGGGCAGCCTCAAAATCGTCAGCGCCGATCCGGACAAGGCGCTCTCGCTTAAAGTCGATGCCCTCAAGACCCTCTTCCCACTCCATCAGGGCGACGTCTTCTCCGCCGCCAAAATTCGCAAAGCGATTGAAGACTACGGCAAAGCCTATGGCCAGTACGGCTTCATCGATTTCACCGCCGAGCCCGCGCTCGATATCGACGACGCCACCAAGATCATCGATGTCACCATGCGCTTTACCGAGGAAAAGCAATACTACGTTCGCCGTATCGACTTCAGCGGCAACACCACGACCCGCGACAAGGTCATCCGCCGCGAGTTGCTCCTCGACGAAGGCCAGCTGTTCAACAAGCGCGCGTGGGAAATCAGCATCCTTCGCCTCAATCAGCTCAATTACTTCGAGCGCATCGAGGAAGACAAAGCCGTCGAGATCAAGCGCAACACCAAGGATGGCACCGTCGATCTCAATCTCAAGCTCAAGGAAAAGGGCAAGCAATCCATCGGACTGCAAGGGGGCGTCAGCGGACTCGCCGGCACCTTTATCGGCCTGACCTACCAGACCAATAATTTCCTGGGTCTCGGCGAAACTTTGACCTTCTCCGCCCAGTTTGGCGACCTCCAGCGCAGCTTCATGTTTGGCTTCACCGAGCCCTACCTCTTCGACCGGCCGATCTCCACGGGTTTCACCATTTTCGATAGCAAGTACAATTTTAACGAGGCCAAGCAGGAAGCGCTGGCCCTGGGACAATCGGTCAGCATCAACCCACAATTCATCCAGGATTACACCCAGAACTCCACTGGCTTCACCGTATTTGCGAATTATCCGGTCAAGCGTCTGTCCTTTACCCGGTTCTCGCTCACGTACGGGCTCACGCGCACCAACATTGAGGCGTTCAACCAGGCTTCCACGCTCCTGTTCGAGCAACTCCAATTTCGCAGCGTGGCCGGACCTAGCGCGTTAAATGGCATCATCTCCAGCACGATCACCCCCTCGGTGAGTCACAACACGATCGACAATCCACAGAATCCCAGGAAGGGCAGGAGCTATTTCTACTCCGTCGCGTTCTCCGGTGGGCCGATCGGGGGTAACGTCAAGACCATCACCAACGTCTTTACGTTTACGCAGTTTCGCCCCGTCTTCAAAAAGCGCAACGTCCTGGGTGTGCACTTCACTTCCGCCTACACCACAGGTTATGGCGGCGGGGAAGTTCCGCCCTTCAACCGCTTCTATATGGGCGGGGAAAACGATCTTCGTGGATTTGACATCCGCTCGATCTCGCCGGTCACGTTCATTCCCACGGCCACCTCGCAGACCTTCGTGTTCACCGATCCGACCACGTTGGGCGCCACCGGCACCCCGGTGCAGCGGTCCTTCACGGTTCCCATCCTCACCTACACCGCCACGCTCCCCGGCGGCGACGTACAAACTTCTGGAAACATCGAATACCGCATTCCCCTTGTCGGCCCGGTCACGGCGTCACTGTTCCTCGATGCCGGCACGGACGGCATCGCGAAGACAAGCGCGCTCAAGCTCAATCCCGATGGCCTTACGTCGTTGCAGCAGCAATTCCCCGGTTCTAACGTCAGCAGCCAGTTGCCGATTGCCTCGGGGACGAATTTCCGCTTGCGGGGTTCGACGGGTATCGAATTTGGCGTGCAGCTCCCGATTGTGCAGGCTCCATTCCGCATCTATTATGCGTACAACATCAATCGGCTGCATTCCGAGATCATTTCGCCCCCGGACTACATAAATCCGAGTGAACTCGCTCTTTTGAAGAGCACGCTGCCGCCTGAGGTTTACAACACCCAGGTGTTGCCATTGTTGCAGGAGTTCGCCGTGAATCCGGGGCGTTTGAATTATTTCGAGCCCAAGACCACTTTCCGTTTCACCGTGGGCAAGACTTTCTAACGGTCCGGGCTCGCTCGATTTTTGCCGGCGGCTTGGGCGAGATCAAACGAGCGCGATTCGATCGGCCGGATGGGTCCGGTCATGGGGCGTCGCGTCTCATCGACTATCTCGTACAGCGTGACCGCCGAGCAGTTCACACGTGGGAGGCAGGGGTAATGAAGTTGCGAAAGATGGCGAGCTGTATTGCAGTAATGGCCGCGATGGCGTCCGTCTGGCTCGACGGCTGCGGCGGTGGTAGCGCGAACACCGTCACCGTCATGCTAAGCCAACCGACCGCAACGCTCGTGGTGACTCAGGTGCTCAATCTTAGTGCGACGGTCGCGGGCGCCACCAACGTCAACGTCAATTGGACGTGCACCTTCACCACCACGACCACGACCACCGCCGCCAATGGCACCACCACTCCCACTACCAGCGCCGCCGCTCCCTGTACCGCTGCCACCGGCGTGCTCACCAACATTCAACCCACGACCGTCACGTACACGGCGCCGACCAAAATCACCACGCCTCCGGCCACAGCTACCACCGTCACTTCTCCTCCGACGGTCACCATCACAGCCACCTCGCAATCCGATACCAAGATTACCGGCACTTGCGTCGTGACCCTCAATTCCGGCATCACTGTCGCGATCAACCCAGCGAACGCCGCGGTTCCCACGGGCCAAAACTTCCAGTTCACCGCCACGCTGGCCAACGATACGACCCCCAACGATGTGACTTGGCAGCTTACTCAGGAACCTCTCTCCACCACCACGCTGGCCGATGCCGTTACTTGCAGTCCCACCTGTGGCAGCATTAGCACCAACGGCCTTTACACCGCGCCCACCACCGTGCCCACCGCCAATACTCCTTCCACCATAACCACGACGACTCCTCAATCGCTTTCCGTGATCGCCGTTTCTATCGTGGACGCCACGAAAGTAGGCACCGCGACCGTCACCATTGTTCCCACAGGCGATATCGCTTTCAGCGGCATCGTGCCTGGCCAGGCCCCCCAGGGCGGGGTTCTGCAAGACGTTTATTTGGCGGCCACCAACGTGAATTCTTTGACCAGCATCTTTTACGATGGCACCGCGCTGCCCAGTTCGCAGATTCTCGTGGTCTCTCCGCCGGTGGCGGGATCAACTCCATCCGGCGCTCGCGCTCGTCTGTTACCGGCGCAATTGGCTAAGGCCGGGCCTCATGTGATTGGCATTTGCAATCCGCCCATCGGCCAGTCGACCTGCACTCCCAATTCCACCGGCGGGCCTTTCACGATCAATGTCGTGTCCGAACGTCCTTCCCTGGTCTCCACGCAACCCGACAGCCAGCCGCAAACCGCCATTGCCGCGCCTTCGGGCGGCGCGCTTACGATCGATGGCGGCTATTTCGGATCGGCCAACGCTCCGCTGGTATCCGCGCAGTTCAATGGCAATCCGATCGTGGTCGCCCAACCTACCTCGCGGCAGCTTTCCATTACGTTGCCAGCTCTGCCGGCTGCCGGACTCTTCCCCGTCAGCGTCATCAATAACAACGCTTCCCCGAGTACCGCCGTAACCAATATCGCGGTCTTCCCCGACTACGGAAATACCAACCCCGTTCCACCGGTCACCAATGTAATCGCTTTGGCGAGTGGATCGGTGCCCAGCGCCATTGCCATCGACGACGTGCTCAACACTGCAATCGTTACCGAGGCGGGAACCAACAGCGTGGAGTACCTGAATCTAAACGGCGCCACTCCTTCTCTTATCACTGGACGCGTGCCCGTTGGTAACCTGCCGACCGGCGTTTCCGTGGATGATGTGCTTCACATCGCCGCGGTGGTTAACTATGCCGATCGTTCTCTGGAGTTGCTTGCTGTCCCGGCGGCCGGCCAGACTCCGTCGTCAACTCCGCTGGCTACCATCGACCTGAGCACCCTCATTCCTACCAGTGCTCCGACAACACCTCCGACGCCTCCTCCGTTTCCGTTCTCCGTCGGCATAGATCCGTTTACACATACGGCCGTCATTGCCTTCGCAAACACCAATATCGGATTCATTGCGGATGTGAATCCGGCGAATAGCGCGAACGCCTCGGAGTGTTTGTTGGTCGGGCAGCACCCGCCTTGCGTGATCTCCTCGGTTACGCTGAACAGTGGCCAATATCCGCAGGTGGCTCTCCAACCGCGCGTCCATCTTGCCTACGTCACTCCGGGCGGCGCCGGCAACATGTCAGTGGTTGATCTCACTCATAAATCGGCTTCCATTGGCATCGCCAGCGCGACGCGAGCCTCCAACGTCGTCACTATTTCCACCGTCGCGCCTCACAATATCAACCCCGCCAACCCGGGAACCATCTTGATCAGCGGTGTCCCCACAAAGAGCACTAATTTTAACGGCACCTTTTCCGGCATCAGCGTCATCGACGCAAACGATTTCGCATACTCCCAAACCGCGGTCGATGATTCCGTTACCGGTGGCACCGTCGCCGCACCCATCGGCCAGGCCAGCTACGGGATCCCTTACCTTACGTTTAGCATTTCGCCGACCATGCAGGGTGTTGCGATCAACCCCATTTCCCGTAGCGTTATGCTCGCGGACCCCAACGCCACTGTCAGCCAAGTCAATTTCATCAGCACCTTGGATCAGAGCGTGAGTGCCTTGACACTGAGCCAGAACACGGTAGCTGGAAGCACCGCTACGACCACCGCGCCGGAGATAGGTGACACCAACGTGGCCTTCCAGCCCTTTACGAACACCGGCGTATTGTTCAATCCTAGCTTGAACCAAATTTCTCTGATCGATCCTGTGCGCTTGCAGCGCTATCAGATTGTTTCGACGGCTCCCACGGGCGGTCCACCGACGGTGGGGATCGGCTCGGTCCCCGCTCCAGGCGGTAGCGGGACACTAAACATACCCGGAGCGGTGGCCGTCGATGGGTCCACGAATACGGCGCTGGTCGTCAATTCCGGCAGCAACAACGTCAGCGTGGTGACTCTAGGCACGAACATTAAGCCCGTTCATATCGAGTCGGTGCAGACCTCCAGCGGTATTCCTGGGGCGATTCTGCCTCAAACGGTACTCACTACCGATTCCACCCCAGTGGCCGGCGGCCCGGTTACCCTCAGGATTCTGGGCACTGGATTTCAATCCGCCACACCCGTACAGGTACGGCTGGATGGAACGCCCTTGACCGGCGCTACCGTGGTCAGCAATACCGAGGTCGATGTCACCGTTCCCGCGACGTTTCTCAATCTCCCACGCCGCTACGCTTTGGACGTCCTGGTTGGCAGTGTCGGATCGAACGCCACCGATTTCACCGTCCTTCAAACTGTCGATCTCACTTCAGCTTGCGCAGCCGGTTCAACGCCGCAACCCGGCGCGGTCGCCATTGACGCTACACGCAACATCGCCGCCGTCAGCAACTTCGGCTGCGGCAGCATTTCGCTCGTGGACTTGACTCCCGGGGCATCCGCTCCGCTCAAGAGCACCATCGCTGTGGGCACTTCGCCCATCGGCATCGACGTTATCTCACGTCTGGGTTATGCCGTCGTCGCCAATAATGGCAGCGGCACCGTCTCCATCGTGAATATGGATAGCGCCACCTTGGTGTCGAGCCCCGGCACGGGCACAAACCCGACAGGCGTTGCAATCGATCAATACTCCGGCCTGGCGATCGTGACCAATACCGGTTCGAACAGCATTTCATCCATCGATCTGACTTCCATCACCTCCGCCAATACCAGTCCGACGGTGAACACGCTCGGCATCGACCAGCAACCCGTTGCGGTCGCCATCGATCCCAACCGCGCGGCGTGTGGCAGTGCGACCGCCACTGGAATCGGTGTCGCCGTCATCACCGCGGTCCAATTGAACTCTGGCGCAGCAACCGGTGCGTTGGATACCGTGGACATCAGTAGCGCAGTCCCGATTCAATGCACGACCGTCACCGCCGCGAGCGTGACTGCCACTCCTACGGGCATCGTTTTTGATCCTGCCGGCCAGGCCACCGGGACCAACTCGACCCCAGTTCCCGGCACGACGCCAGGCGTCTTCTACGCTACCGGAAGCCAAGGCAACGTCATCTACGTGTTCAATCCGGACACCGGCACGGCTACGCCCGCGAACGTCGGCATTAATCCAACGTCTCTTGCGGTGAACTACAACACCGGATCTCTGTTGACCGTGAACTCGCTCAGCAACACCATTTCGGTCTTGGATACGCAGACGCTGAAGACTCGCACCACCATGGCAATCGGCGGCTCCCCACAGTTCGCTGCGGCGATTAATCCGCTCAACAACATCGCGGTGATCACCGATCAGACCAACAATCGTCTGATCATTATGCCGCTGCCCAACTAGTCGGCGGACAGATGACGGATACGACCGAATTCGCGAGGCACTCGAACGCAGGAGCATGCATTTCGGCCAGCCCGGCCGCCATCCTAGTCAGCCGGGCAAGAGGGCGATTGGTTTGACCATGCTTTCTGATTGCAGGGGGCTGCGCGGCTCGGCTATACTCCAAGGTTTGTGTGGCGCTCGTATTACCCGCTAGGAAGCGGTTCACGCCAATCGTGAATTCGTTAGAGTCAATTCGTTAATAAGGAGAAACACAGTGAATTTGAGAATGTTCACCGCTTCGCGGTCACGCGGCACCCTGCTTCAGACAGCCGTTCTCGCCGCAGCGTGCCTTTTTTCTAGCGTCGCCGTTCACGCGCAGGGCACCGCTGCTGCGGGCGCCGCGGTCAGCGGGAAGACTGGCGTCATCAACATCCGTGCGGCAATCGCCAGCACCTCGGAGGGCAAGCAAGCCGGCGCGGAGTTGCAATCGCAGTTTGCCGCGCGCCAGAATGAGCTTGAGGGTCTCAACAAGCAGATCAACGATCTGCGGCAGCGTCTTGAGGCTGGCACCGGGAAGCTCAGCCCGGACGAACAGACTCGGCTTCAGCGCCAGGGCGAAGTCATGGCCCGGCAGCTCCAGCGCAAGCAGGACGAATATCAGGAAGATGTGAACGCCGCCCAGGGCGAGGTATTCGATCGCATCGGCCGGAAAATGGTCGACGTCCTGGACCGCTACGCGCGCGAAAACAGCTATGTGATCATTCTCGATTCGTCCGCGCAAAATACGCCGATTCTGTTTGCGTCCACCAACATCGACGTCACCCAGGACATCGTACGTTTGTACGACGGCGCATATCCGGCGAAGGCCGGCAGCGCCGCACCGGCGGCCAAGCCTGCTCCGAAGCCAGCGACGCCCCCAGCTCAGAAACCGCCACAGCGATAAGCTGGAGGTCGCGAACGGCGGGTAACCAGCGGCGTCAAGTTCGTCACGAACTATCTCAGGGCCAGCGCCCCGGAAAAGATTCCGGGGCGTTTTCCTTTTTTGGGCGAGTTCCCTGTCTCATCTTGCGTCAACGATGTCTCGGATCCAGCCCTTCGGCGTTGAAGGTAAGCGTACAACTCGGCAGGTCACCTCAACATCGTAAGCTCCGTCGGCTGCAGAAGTTCCGCCGCACATATCGGGAGGGCAATTTTGCGAAACCGCTTGATTGTATTTTCGGGGATTCTTGCTTGCCTGCTGACGGGATCGCCGTTCCGTGCGCAGAGTGCGGCTGGGAAAAATGATGCTGCCGCTAGGGTCATCGAGATTTCGGCGAAGAAATATGAATTCAGCCCCAGTGAAATTCGCGCAAAGATGGGTGAGAGGATTCAGTTGAAGGTGCATTCCGTGGACGAAACCCACGGCGTGAAGATCGATGTGTACCCGGAAGGCAGTAAGGATAAATCGACTCCCGGCCTGAAATTCGATCAGCCGGACCAGAATGGCAAGGTCGAAAAGAATGTGGATCAGGTTCTTGAATTTGTGGCCGTCAAGGAAGGCGCGTACGAATTCAAGTGCGCGAAACTGTGCGGGATGGGCCACGGGCGGATGAAGGGGAAATTGATCGTCGAATAGGCGCGGACGCCCGGCGAGTTGCTAGTACTAATGGTGCGGCAAACTCGACGACCGCCGGGTGGCCCGTATCTTGCTTTTACCGTGCTGCGGGAATATACTGCTGCTTCGCTCTGAAGCGGGTCGCACGATAAGTGGGCGCGAGCCCACTTTTTTGTTGGGCCGGTTGCAGTGCTCTTCATACCGGCATTGGCCGGGGAGTCTTTGCGTGAATCTGGAGAAAATCCGGGGCGCCGCCGAGCGGGTGGCCCGTTCGGAGGGACTGGAAGTCTTCGATGTCGAGTGGAAGATCGGGAAACAAAGATTCTTGCGCGTGTATATCGACCGAATTCCCACCTCGATGCCGATCGGCGGGGAACTTGCAGGGACTTCAGACGGGTCCGTCGCCGATCCTTACGGGGCCATTAGCCACTCCGACTGCGAACGGGTGAGCCAGCAGTTGAGCGTGATCCTGGATGTGGAGAATTTGATCGAGGGACCAGGATATATCCTGGAAGTGAGTTCTCCCGGGCTGGACCGGGCGCTGAAAAAGCCAGCGGACTTTGACCGGTTCACAGGCAAGCTGGCGAAAATTACGACCAGCGAACCAATCGAGGGCATGAGTTTCTTCGAGGGGCGACTGGCGGGCATCGCGGATGGGAAAGTCCGCCTGGAACTGAAGGGCAAGGACCCGCGGGTTGTTGAGGTGCCACTCGGAACGATTCGCAAAGCGAATCTGGTGGTGGAGTGGTAGGAAGCAGCGATTAGAAGTTAGAAGCTCGAGATTGGAAATCGCATTTTATAGGGGCATTTTAGGAACGAACGGAAATGGCGAATCTGCTCTATCAGCAAATTGAGATGTTGAGCCGCGAGAAACACATCGAGCCGGAGATCGTGGTTTCTGCGATCGAGGACGCGATGGTGGTTGCGGCGCGGAAGTATTACAAGACGGAAGAGGACCTGCGCGCGAAGTTCAACCAGGAAACCGGACAGGTCGATGTGTTTTCGGTGCACATCGTCGTCGAAGAAGTAACCGACCCGAAAAAAGAAGTGAGCCTGGCGGAAGCCAAGAAGAAAAACCCTTCGGCCGAGGTTGGCACGGAAATCGTTGCGGCCAAGCCTACCGACGTACTCGGACGCATCGCAGCGCAGACGGCCAAACAGGTGATTTTGCAGAAGGTGCGCGAGGCCGAGCGCGACACGATTTTTAACGAGTATCACGGACGCGTGGGCGAGTTGGTCACGGTGATCGTGAAGCGCGCCGAAGGTCCGGACCTGATCGTGGACATGGGTCGCACGGAAGCCCGGCTGCCGAAGCGCGAGCAGTCGAAGTTGGAGACTTACAATATTGGCGAGCGGTTGCGCGTGGTCATCAAGATGGTGGATCGAGCGGCGAAAGGGCCGCAAGTGATCGTGTCCCGCGCGGATGCGAGCCTGGTGCAGCGCTTGTTCGAGATGGAAGTGCCGGAAATTTACGACGGTACCGTGCAGATTCGTCACGCGGCGCGCGAGGCTGGAGAACGCACGAAGGTGGCAGTTGCCAGCCGCGATAAAGATGTGGACCCGGTGGGCGCCTGCGTCGGCATGAAGGGCATGCGCGTGCAGTCGATCATTCGCGAGTTGCGCGGCGAGAAAATCGACATCATTCCCTACAGCGAAGAGACCGTGGCGTTTGCGCAGAAGGCGCTTAGTCCGGCTAAGGTTACGCGTGTCCAGATTACAGATCCCGAAAATCGCAAGCTCGAAGTGATCGTCGAAGACTCGCAGCTTTCGCTCGCGATCGGCAAAAAAGGACAGAACGTTCGCCTGGCGAGCAAGTTGATCGGCTGGGACATCGACATCAAGAGCGAAGAAGAAAAGCGGCGCGAGATCGAAGAGCAAATGACCGCGCTTACTGCCCCGACCACTCCGCTGACTGCTCTGGCGGGCGTTGGAGCGAAGACCATCGAGAAGATTGAAGCGGCGGGAATTACCAACGTCGAGAAGCTCGCAGGGATGACACCGGAACAGCTGATGGAAATCCCGGGCATCGGCGAAAAGATGGTGGACAAGATCTATCAGGCGGTGAACCGGTTCTATGAGGGCGGCGAGTCCGCGGCAACCGGCGAAGCGACCGAAAATGCCGAGGGATCCGCGGAAGAAGTCGCGCCCAGCGATCAGGCAGAACCTTCCGCTGAAGGCGCGGCTGCGGAGACGCCAGAAGCTGAAGTCGAAGCTGAAGTCGAATCCGAAGGGACTCCGGAAGCCGCACCCGAACCACATGACGAAGCGGCAGCACCGGCTCCAGCGGAAAACGATGCCGCCGGCAGCGATGGCATCAAGACCGCCGAATCCCCTGAAGAAGGCGATCAAAAACACTCGGAATCGGATGAAGAGGCTAAATCTTAGGAACGCATGACGACAGACCCAAACCAAGTACGGATTAACGAGCTAGCTCGCGAACTCGAGGTCAAGGCGAAAGCGATTATCGACCTCTTAGCGGGGTACGGCGTCACCGAAAAGAAGACGCACTCCAGTTCGATCCCGGTAGATGTCGCAGAGAAAGTACGCGCGCACCTGCTGGGAGTTGCCAATGCCGAAGCCGAGGCGGAGGCTAGGGCCAAAGCGGACAAGGACGCGAAGGAAGCTGCAGTGAGGGCGGCAAGGATGCGCCCAGCCGTCGCCCCAACACCCGCACCTTCGGTGGCTGTTCAGCCCTTGACACCAGCCCCCGCAGCGCCGGCGCCCGTTGCTGCGAGGCCCGCGGCCGCCACGCCACCGCCGATTGCTGCCCCCGCTGCCCCCGCGCCCGCCGCTGCCCCAGTGGCGACACCTGTAGCGGCAACACCAGCACCTGCCGTTCCCAAAGCGACAGTACAAGCTCCACCGCCAGCTCCTGCTGCGGTAACCGAAGCTACCGCAGCAACGACGCCGGCACCCGTAGCACGGCCAGTCGTAGCGCCGACTCCACAACCGGGCGCACCTTTACGTCCTTCGACGGCTGCACCTGCGGGTGGCGCTCCGCGGCAGGCCACTCCTGCTCCCGGTCAACGACCTTTTCAGCCACAACGGCCGGGGCAACCGTCGGCGAATCAGCCCGTCGGTGCACGCCCAGCGGCAGGTGCGCGTCCCGCCGCTGCTGCGCCTGGAGCGCGGCCGGCTCCGCCTCCCGCGCGTCCACCCATGCCTACGGGTGGCAACCGCGGCCCAATACCGGGCACAACACCCGGAAGTCATCAACGTCAGGGCGGGCCGAGACCTGGTCAACCGATGCGTCCTTTGCAATCGGGCGGTCAAGGGCGGCCATTTACTCCGCGTCCGGGCGGCGGAACCGGTGGACAAAGCGGACAACCCGCAAGACCTTTTGAACAGCGCCGCGGCCCGATGCCGACCGGTTCGCGCCCAGGGCCCCGCATGCCGGGACGTCCCGGAATGCTGCCGCCACTCCCGGACAAGGCCCCCGCGAAAGCCGAGCCAGGCAAGCCGCTCTACACCAGGAAGCCACCGCAGCGTCAGCGTCCCGGTGCTGACAAGCGCGAGATGGAAGGTGAGCGCAAGCTTCACCCCACGCGCCAGCGTCCCGGCGCCGGAGGGCGCGGGGGTGCAGTTGCCGCTATCGCTCCGCCAGAGCCGCGGGCACCTCGCGACGTAGCCATCACGGAAGGCATCACCATTCGCGAACTCGCCGAGAAACTCGACGTCCGCGCCAAAGAGCTGCTGAAAACCTTAATGGATCGCGGCGTGTTCGCCAGCATCAATCAAGCGCTCGACGTTCCAACCGCAACCACGATAGCCGAAGCATTCAACGGTGTCGTCAGTGTCGTTTCCTTCGAAGAAGAGATGGTGCTGGAGGTTGCGAAGGAAGAGACCAAGGAAAATCTGAAGCCGCGGCCGCCGGTGGTGACCGTGATGGGCCACGTCGATCACGGCAAGACCAGTTTGCTCGATGCCATTCGCGAAGCCGATGTTGCGGCGGGCGAGGCGGGTGGCATCACCCAGCACATTGGCGCGTACAAAGTGATGGTGAACGATCGCGCCGTCGTGTTTGTGGATACTCCTGGTCACGAAGCGTTCACGCGCATGCGCGCGCGCGGCGCGAAAGTGACCGACATCGTGGTGTTGGTCGTGGCCGCCGACGACGGCGTCATGCCGCAGACCAAGGAAGCGATCGATCACGCGCGAGCGGCCAATGTTCCGATCGTGGTGGCCATCAACAAGATCGACAAGCCCGAGGCACAGGTCGAACGCGTGAAACGCCAGCTCGCCGATTTGAACTTGCTCCCGGCGGAATGGGGCGGCGATACGGAGTTTGTGGAAGTTTCCGCAAAGCAGAAAACCGGAATTCCCAAGTTGTTGGAAACTCTGTTGCTGGTGGCGGATTTGCGCGAATTGAAAGCGAATCCGGATGCGCCTGCAACCGGCACCGTGTTGGAATCGCGCGTGGACAAGGGCCGCGGCCCAGTCGCGACGATTTTGATTCAGAACGGCACGCTGCAACTTGGCGATTTCTTCATCTGCGGCTCGGTGTTTGGTAAGGTCCGCGCATTGTTTGATGATCGTGGGCGTCCGACGAAGGACGCACCGCCTTCGACGCCGGTGGAAGTGCTCGGCTTGCAAGGAATTCCCGACGCGGGCGACAACTTCCAGGTTACCGACGAAGCCAAAGCGCGACACATCGTCGAGTTCCGGCAGTCGAAACAGCGCGACGCGGCCATGGCTCGCTCCAGCGGCGGCCGCATCACGCTCGATCAGTTGCACGAACAGCTCAAGGCCGGCGAGGTCAAGGAACTGGGCATCGTCATCAAGGGCGACGTGCAAGGGTCCGTGGAAGTGCTCAGCGAAATGTTGCCGAAGCTGTCGAACGATCAAGTGAAGCTTAAGATCATCGGCTCGGGCGTAGGCGCGGTGACGGAAAATGACGTGTTGCTGGCTTCCGCATCCGGCGCAATCATCATCGCGTTCGGCATCCGGCCTGACCGCAAAGCCGCGGAACTCGCACAGCAAGAGCACGTGGAAATTCGGCCTCACACCATCATCTACGAAGTTTCCGACGAGATTAAGAAGGCGATGGAAGGCCTACTCGAACCCGTCGTGCAGGAAACGTACGTGGGCCGCGCCGAAGTGCGCAACACGTTCCGCGTCAAAGGTTCCGGCACCATCGCAGGTTGCTACGTCGTGGACGGCGTACTCAAGCGCGATTCGCAGGTTCGCGTCATGCGCGACGGCGCAGTGGTCTACACTTCCAAGCTCAGCTCGCTGAAGCGCTTCAAGGACGACGCCAGTGAGGTTCGCACCGGCTTTGAGTGCGGCGTGGGCATCGCGAACTTCAACGACGTCAAGGTCGGCGACGTTCTGGAGTGTTTCCAGGTGACCAAACTCAGCGCCGCCGAGGCCGCCGCGCAGAGCGGCGGACCGTCGCGAAAATAGGTTGTAGCATCGTTCCTGGAGCCAGTCATGCCGGTCGGCTTGCTCACCCTTGAGTTGCACATCCCGGACGCGCAATCGCTGAAGGACAAGAGACAGGTGATTCGCAGCTTGAAAGATAAGCTGCGGAGGCAGTTCAACGTGGCGGTTGCGGAATTGGATCATCACGATCTGTGGCAAAGGTCGGTCGTGGGGGTCGTGACGCTATCGAACGAAGAACGTCACGTGCAAGAATCCTTGCAGCAAGTCTTGGATGAGGCCGATCGCATCCTCGGCTCGTTTTTGATCGGACAGAAATTCGAGATTGTTTAGGGAGTGCGGCGTTCACACCGCCGTTTGCACCGATGAGTCCAACCAATCACCGACATGAACGCGTGGGCGAGGAAATCGCGCACGAAATCAACGCCATGCTCGCCGGAGAGCTGAAGGATCCGCGGCTCGAAGGCATGGTGGTGGTCAGTGAAGTGCGCGTGCAGCCGGACATGAAACATGCGCGCGTCTATGTGCATGTGCGCGGCACCAACAAGGAACAGACAGACGCCATCAAGGCACTCGATCACGCCTCGGGCTACATTCGCAGCGAGCTGATCGAACGCTTGCAGCTGCGCCGATTGCCGGACTTGCACTTTACGCTCGACCTCTCGCAGGAACACGTCGAGCGTATCGAACAGCTCTTGAAAGAAGTGAAGAAAGACAAGCCAGCAGCGCCATAGCAGATCGCAACCCGCATTGTAGGCGTTGGGCTTTAGCCCGGCGCAGGATTCTTTTGCGTCAATCCGAAAAGCCGCAAAAGGAAATTCCTAAACATGCCACGACAGCCGAGTCCGGCGCCGTTTGACGGCGCGCTGGTGATCGACAAGCCGAAAGGTAAGACATCGCACGATGTCGTAGACGCGGTGCGTCACCTGGCAGGCTTCCGCCAGATCGGACATCTCGGCACGCTGGATCCGCTCGCTACAGGCGTGTTGGTCTTGCTCCTTGGGCGCGCGACTCGCCTGGTGCAGTTTTATTCCGGCCGCCGCAAGCGCTATTCAGCTGGCTTCCGTTTTGGTTTCGCCACCGACACCTACGATTCCGACGGCGAAGCGCAGGGACCCGATGCGGCGTCCTCGATGGACCGGGCGATGCTTGAGAAACTGGCTGCGGAGCGCATTGGACGTTTCGAGCAAATGCCACCATCATTTTCGGCGAAAAAGATTCACGGTCGCCCCGCTTACGAGCTTGCGAGAAGAAAACAACCCGTCGAGTTGAAACCCGTGGAGGTCGAGCTTTTCGAATACAGACTGACCGAACTCGAAAACAGCATCGCGCGTTTTGTGATCGAGTGCTCGTCGGGCACCTACATTCGTTCGTTAGCGCATGAAATGGGCCAGAAGCTGGGATGTGGAGCGCACCTCGCCGAAATTTCACGCCTCGCCGTTGGAGAATTTTCGCTGGACCAGGCGATCAAACTCGAAGAACTCGCGGAAGGCGCGCGCGCGGGAAAATTCGCCGACTACGTGATTAAGTTGGAAAACTTGTTGCCAAATTTTCCCCGAGCGAACGTACTGCCGGTCGTCGAGCGGCGCGTCCGTCACGGCACAAAGTTCAATGTAATGATCTCGCAGATTCAGCCGGGTCGCGCGGAATCCCCTCCAGGCTCGACGTCGGAACTTGATGCCGGCGAACCTCGGCCCCCGCGCCTCCGGGTGTTCAATCAGCAGGACAAGTTGATCGCCATCGCTGAGGCTGTGGTGCCGCGGACGTACCAGCCGGTAGTCGTTTTTGAGCCATTGGCTTAGAGCCATATTGCTACATCATTCGTTTGGTAGCACAGACATTCTTGTTTACGCTGAGGATCGAAGCGTCTCTGTCCTCTCAATCCGCAGCGAGGATCCCATGAGGCACCCGAACATTAGCGCGTTCTACTTGTAAGGTTCCATCCCGCTGGTTATAGTTTTTTCGTGGGGCGTGCGATGTCAGCTGCTTCGTCTTCTGTAGGGCAGAATTCAGTTCCGGGAATGAGCCGCCTGGTCACCGTGAAAGATGACGGCGGTCCGGAGCGAGGCCGCACCCTTTGCGGTGAGCTCGAGGCCGGCAACATTCTGTTTTTCCCGCAAACACCGTTTGCCTTTCCCGACGACGACCTGAAATTTCTGCTGACTCGCAAGCAGACCGACGCAAGCTTCCACAAGAATATCGCTTACCGTCCCGCGGAGGACCGCATCAGCGGCCTGGACAAATCCGCGGCAGGCCCGGAAGTGGATCGTTTGCGCGCCATCGTCGCCGGTTATTCGCAACGTTCCAATCAGTTCCTGGCCGAATTACTCCCGCCCTACGCGGGAAAATGGAAGCTCGACTTTGCGAGCTATCGCCCATTGGAAGAGCAGGGACGTCCCGCCCGCCTCCGCGCTCGCAATGATTTGCCGCACGTCGATGCCTTTCCCACGCGTCCCACGAACGGAGATCGCATCCTGCGGTTATTTACGAACATCAACCCCACGCAAAATCGCGTGTGGATCACCAGCCAGAACTTCGATGTGATTGGGCCTCAGTTCGCGAAAATGATCGGGCTGCCACCAGGACAAAGCTCTAATCCCATTTCGAAAGCGGTTCGTGAAATAGCCAGAGCCGCGCATCTTCCGGGAGCAAACCGTTCGCCTTACGACGAATTCATGCATCGATGCCACAACTCCATGAAGGAAGACGGCGCATTCCAACAAGACTGCCCCAAGCAGCGCTGGGAATTTCCGCCGCACTCCACCTGGATGGTCTTCACCGATTTCGTCAGCCATGCGGTGCTGCAAGGGCAATACGCGCTGGAGCAGACGTTCATCATTTCGCGCGATGCGATGGTGCGGCCCGAGATGTCGCCGCTGCGCATTCTGGAAAGCCTTTCCGGCCATCCTCTGACCAGAGCAAACTGACACCGCACATTTTGGCAGCCCACCCGATTCGTCAGTCCCCGACTCGCCAATCAATTGTTTAGGGCTTAGGAGGCTGCGGAAAAAGTCTTCAGGAGGTCGATGCTTTCGGTGCTGTAGCGAGCCGCGTAAACTGCGTCCTCTCAACGGGCTTCAGTTTACCCTGAGGAACGAAGGGCCCCTGAAGGAAGCTTTTTCTTCGTTTCGTTGCATTTTTCCGCATCCTGTCAGGCGTCTAAGGTTGGGGCGGCGGATTAGGATTCGGCGCCGGAGGCGGATTCGGATTTGGCGCCGACCCCGGATTGGGATTCGGGACCGGGGTTGGACCCACCGGTTGCTGAGCTGGCGGTGTTGCCGGCGGTTGAGCTTCCGGCGGCGCTGGCTGGGGCACACCCGCTCCAAGCGAACCGCGCGCCCCAGGATCACCGCGACCCGCCAGGATGTTGCGTCCCGTACGCACCGGAGCGCGCAGCCGCCGCGGCGTGACCAGAATCATGAACTCCGTCTCCTGCAGCGTATTATTGTGCGTGCCAAAGGCGTAGCCCGCCTGAGGAATGTTCGCCAAGCCCGGCAATCCCGCGATTGCTCGCGTTTCTTCTTCGTCCAGCAGTCCGCCGATGAGCGTCGTCTCATCATCCTTGACGCGCACAACTTGGCTCAACGTGCGATTCGAAAGGATGGGAATGCCATTGATGCTGTTCCCCGACAGCGCCCGAATCTCAAACTCCAATTGCAAGGTGACCTCGTGATTCGTGTGCAGCGTGGGCGTCGCCTTGACCTTCACACCGAGATCGACATACTCAGCGCCTGGATAGGGCGTTTGCGTCGGCGTCGTGCCGGTCGCAAAGGTCGAAGAGTCCTGAAAAATGGTGACCACTCCTTGATTGGCGGTCGAACCCAGCGCCGTCAGCGCGACATCCGGCAGCCCGCTGCTCGTCAAAGTCGCGCTAATGATCGCCGAAGGGCTCGCGGGTGTGGCAATCTCCAGACGATTTGAAAATGTTCCGCCTCCCAATCCAATATAAATACCCAGAGTACTTTGGCCCTGATTGGTCACCGCAAGGCTCGGCACATTCCCGCCAGTAAAATTTGCAATCACAATTCCCGCGGGAGTGGTTGCCGTGGCCAGAGGCGAACCCGCTGCAGCGCTGAAGGTAGCGTCCGCATTCGCGCTCGCGAGGATGATCGAGACACTGTTGTCGCCCTGGTTCACCACCGCAAGATCCGGAATGCCATCCGTATTCAGATCGCCGGCCGCGATGGCCACCGGCGTGGTGCCAACCGCCAAAGGCGAACTGTTCGCCTCGGTCAGCAACAGATTGCCGTTGGAATCGATAGAACCCAGCAAGATCGTCACGTTGTTGGTGGTCTCGTTGGCAATGGCCAGGTCCACTTCCGGTGCAGTCAGGTTGGGCAGCGTCGTATTTTTGAAGTTTGCCGTGGCCATCGCGACCGGCCCCTTTTCACTGATCGTCGCGTTATTTTGCAGCGCGTATGGCGACTTCGGAAACGCCGTGAATCCACCTTTTCCGTCGCCTTTAAAAACGGAAATGGTGTTGTCACCCTTATTGGCAACCGCGAAATCCAAATTGCCGTCTCCGTTGAAATCCGCCACCACCACGGAACTCGGCTCCCTTCCCACCGCATACGGCGACCCCGCCGCTTCGGTGAATGTGCCATCGCCATTTCCCAGCAGCACCGGTACATTATTCGAAGTGGAATTCGCGATGACCAGATCCTCCGGCGATACGGTGACGCCGTTGGAGTTGACGGCCGTATTCCCGAACGTGCCGGCGGCGATGGAAACGGGACCCGTTTCGCCCTTCGCCAGCGTGAACGGCGAATTCGCTTGCGCGGCGAAGTTTCCGTTATCCTGGTTCAACAGGATACTGATGGTGTTGTCGTTCTCATTGGCCACCGCCAGATCCGGCAGCGTGCCGCCACTGTAGGCCGCCGCGGCCAATGCCACGGGATTGTTGCCCACGCTGAAGGTGGTCTCCGGGAACGTCGTGGAGCTGGGAACCGCCCCGATCACCGAGTTCGGGTTGGTCGCCGTCCCGGTTCCAGTGCCCAGGCTTCCAGACAAAAGAGAGAGCGTGATCGGAAAGCGGTCGCCCACGAAAAAGGTGGCCGGCTTGCCGTCCTGCGCGCGCATCAGAACCTGCGTCCCGCTCTGCACCAGTGTCAGCGCATCCGAAAAATTGGCGGCCGCGGCCGGCACCGTTAACAAGAAAGTGGAATTGCCGCCACCGAACAAAATAAATCCCGGAACGCTGCTGAGTCCTTGAGCGCTGAAAAGTTGACCCAGGATCGTCAATGCGTTCGACAAGTCGGACGCTTTCGAAAGCGCGGCGATCTCGTTGGGGCTAATCAGGAATGCCTGCGCCGACGTTGGCGGCGAGATGCCCAATTGCAGCGCTTTGTTCCGATCCACCTCGAGCAGCTCAACCTCCAGCATGAGCTCGCCGCGCGCTCTCTCTACTTGCGACAGCAACTCGCTTGCCAGCGTCAACCTTTCCGGCGTGTCCCGCATGGTAATCGCGCGGGTGTGCGTATCCAGCTCGATGTGCGTGGATCCCGTAATTTCGCGCAACACGCGCAGCAGTTCTGTCATTTCTTCCGGCGCCACCGACGCCGACAGCGGGAACGTTTGCTCCGCCTCCACCGCGTACTGCCGCCGTTTCTCCGGCGTATCCGGCGTAACAAATATTTGGTTCGCGCTCAACGGCCGCCAAAACGTGCCGGTTTGCTCGGACAGCAGAGTCATCGCCGTAGCGAAGTCCACGTCATCGACGCGCAGCTTCACGTTGCGCGGCTGCAGGTCCGCGTCGAACACCGTTTTGATGCCGAAAATTTGCGCGACCTCGTTATAAGCGCTCTTGGTGTCGCCCCGCAGGTCCAGGCTGTGTTTGCCCTTCTCGGTCTTCAGTTGCGGCATGCCTTCGATGGACTGCGCTTGGCGAGCCGCAGGCTCGTCATCATTCATCGCCTCCATCTCCGCCATGCGCTCCGCGACCACGGCGTTGGTAGCATCAACACGCAGCGCGAGCCGCAGTTCCGCGATGGCCTGCGAAATATTCCCTGCGAGCGCCAGCTTCTCGGCATTCGCGGTGTGCTCGCCAACGAGTTTGGCCCGCAGCACAGCGCCTCGCGTGATTGCCGCCATTTCCTGCGGCGCGAATCGGGCCGCTTCGTCGTAAGCGGCCAGCGCCTCCTCCAAGTGCCCGTTGGCCGCGGCCTCGTCCCCTCGCTCCATGGCAACTTGGGCGCGCTCCGGATCCACGAAGATGGCCTTCCGCGACTGCGTACCGGTGGGTGCCTGCGTCTGCGCAAACAGCGGTGTGCAGATCACTACACTGCAAAGAAACAGTGAAGCCGTCAGGCGAACGATTTGGGCCGCGAGCATAGTTAGGATATTCTAGCGTGAAGATATAGGACCAGTGTGGTCCGGTTGACGGAAGTAGCTAATAAAGGTAAACTTAAGTTGTCTTTGCAACTGACTAACAACTGGAGTTTCCTTGCTCTCGGCTTTTCTCATCGCTCTCCGTGAAGGCGTCGAAGCCTCCCTCGTGGTTGGCATCATACTCGTCTATTTGTCTCGCACGGGCCGCGCCCACCTGGCCCGTTACGCCTGGTATGGCGTCGCTGCCGCCGTGGCACTCAGTCTGGGCATAGCCATCGCCTTGGAACGATGGCAGATCAGTGAAGATGGCTTCGAGGGCGTCCTGCTACTGGCCGCCGCCGCCTTCGTCATTACGATGATCGTATGGATGAATCGCGTTGCGCGCCACCTGAAAAAAGAAATCGAGCAAAAGGTCGAAGCCTATGCAGTTCGGGCGGGCAACGCCGCCGGTTGGGGTATCTTTGTCTTCGTGTTTCTGATGGTCGTCCGCGAAGGAGCGGAACTCGCACTCATTTTGCGCGCCGTCGAGCTTTCCACCGAGGGTCTGCAGACTTGGATCGGCACCATCGCGGGTATCGCCGCCGCGGTCGCGGTCGGAGTCTTCTTCTTCAAAGGCACGTTGCGCATTCCCCTCCAGCGATTCTTCGCCGCCACCAGCGTCATCCTTATGCTCGTGGTTTTTCAGCTGGCGCTCACCGGCTTGCATGAGCTGAGCGAAGCGCAATGGCTTCCCTCCAGCAAAACAGAAATGGCCATCATCGGCCCCATCGTGCGCAACGAGCTGTTCTTCTTCGTATTTATCTTTGGCGCGGCCGCCCTGCTCATCTTTCGCGAATGGCAGTCTGCGACGCACGCCGCAGCACTGACCGGAGCGGCCGGCGAAGCGGAGAAGCGCCTGCTCGAAGCGCAAAATCGCCGCCAGCGCCGTTGGATGGTAGCCGCAGCCTCGGCGTGCTTGGTTGTAATCCTCGCGCTGACGGCGGATTTTATCTACGCCCGCGCAAATTCAGCGCGCCCCACCGTTACCCAGGTTACCGCGCAAAACAACGAAATAAGGGTCCCCACTCGCGACGTGCTAGACGGCAACATGCACCTGTTCGCAGCTGACATCGGCGGCGGCCAACTCGTCCGCTTCATGATCATCAAGAAGCCAAATGGCTGGGGCACCGCCCTGGACGCTTGCCGCATTTGCGGAGCCGAAGGCTACCGCCAGGACGGCCAAAATGTGATCTGTCGCCACTGCGGCTCCGCCATCTATGTCCCAACAATCGGTCAAGCCGGCGGCTGCAATCCCATAGGCGTGCCATCGCACGTAGACGGCGCAAATCTAGTGCTGGACGTTTCAGCTCTAGCCCAAGCCACAAACGAGATCCCCAAGTAAGTAGCACAGACACTCCTGTCTGTGCCCACTGTTGCCGGAGCAAGCCCAATGCCGAAGCATCATCATGACATAGCAACCCTTCGCTCACCATTTCGGCGACCGATCTGCAGGGGCGGCGCAAGCCCCGCCCCCCGTCACGAGTTCGCGCAATCAAAACGCCACACCCGCCCCACACCCTAAACAAAATGTTCCTACGCCTAGTAGCCGACTCCTTCCGCCGCCGCCCGCGCCACAAACTCCTGACCGGCGCCGCCCTAGCCCTAGGCATGGCCGTAGCCACCGCCGCCCTAAGCGTCTCTCTCGACGTAGGCGATCGGCTCTCCCACGAATTCCGCAGCCTGGGCGCAAATCTAGTAGTAACTCCGCAGGCCGACACGCTCCCTCTGGAAATCGGTGGCGTAGACTACCGCCCAGTAAACGCCGGTGCCTATCTCCCCGAATCCGACCTCCCCAAAATCAAAACCGTCTTCTGGCACAACAACATCATCGCCTTTACGCCGGCTTTGGAGTTTTCAGCGAACGCCATTGCGACCCACGGCTTCGTTGCCGACATCGCCCGAAGCTCTCCGTGGCCGAGTGTGCCCGTGATTGGAACTTGGGCAAGTCACGCCGTCCCATTGCCCGACGGCTCGAAATTTGAGACCGGCGCGGCGAAGACAAATCCGTGGTGGCGCATATCACAGGGCCGCTGGTTCGCCGAGAGCGCCCAAGAATGTATCGTCGGAAAGAATCTAGGCCGCAAGTTAGGCACGTACATCGACGGGAAATTCGTTCCCGGCTTGGCGCTGGGCGATTACTTGGTCATTGATCGCCCGAGCGAATCGCCGTTGGTGCTTAAAGCCGTCGGGTTCCTCGATACCGGTGGCCTAGAGGACGACGCGATCATCGTGCCGCTTACTATCGCTCAGCAACTCGCCAACAAACCGAACCAATACCGCCAACTTTACGTCAGCGCCCTGACCAAGCCCGAAGACGACTTCGCCCGCCGCAGTCCCTCCACTATGTCGCCCGACGAACTCGAGCGCTGGAGCTGCAGCCCGTACGTGTCCTCCATCGCCTACTCCATCAAACAAGTTCTCCCCGGCTCCGACGTCCGCGTAATTCGCCGCGTAGCCGAAGGCGAAGGCCGCATCCTGACGCGAGTCCGCACGCTGCTCTGGCTGGTGACGTTCGTCGCGCTGCTAGCCGCCGCGCTAGCCGTCGGCGCATCCTCCGCCGCCAGCGTGATCGAACGCCGCACCGAAATCGGCCTGATGAAAGCGCTGGGCGCAGGCTCCGGAATGGTTGGCGTGCTGCTAGCCGCGGAACAACTCCTGCTAGCCGTAGCAGGCGGAGCCGCAGGCTACGCCCTCGGCATTTTCCTGGCTCGTCTGGTCGGCGAAAAAATTTTCGGCGCAACGCCGCAACCCTCGCTCCTGGTTCTGGTAGTGATCGTAGGACTCGCAGCCGCGGTCACCCTGGCAGGCAGCGCCATCCCCCTGCGCCGAGCCGCCCGCTACGAACCCGCCCCCATCCTCAGAGGCGAGTGATGACGATGGCCCATCATGTCTAACTCCCGCCCAATGTTCTGGCGAATCGTCCGCCGCCTATTAACCGCCAACCGCGGCCGCCTATTCGTAATCCTGCTCGCCCTGGGCGCCGGCGCAGCCGTAACCGCCGCTCTTCTCAACCTCCAAGTCGATGCCAAGCGCCGCCTGACCACAGAATTCCGCGCGTTCGGCGCGAACGTGATCGTCGCGCCGCGCCAATCCTCCGAATCGTCGAGTTCGACATTGGATCAATCCATCCTTGGATCGATTCCGTCCACGCTGGAGGGTGAAGATGGAGTACTCGCCTTGCTCTACGTATCGGCTTCCGCTGTGTCCTCCGACGGTCAAAGCGCGATTCCTATTATTGTTGCTGGCGTGGCCGGCGACATTCGCGCGGAATCAACGGCAACTCTTTGGGATCGATCCTTCGTAACGCATGTTTCCTACCGTTCTCCCCAACCGCTGTGTTGGTTAGGAGTCAGAGCAGCTTCTCGCCTGAATCTCAAGCTACTGTCGCTCTTGTCCTTGCGTAGTAATGGCCGTGAGGAAGTTTGTAAAGTCCACGAGATCCGTTCGCTCGGTGGACCGGAAGACGACCAAGTCACCGCGCCTCTTGATTTGGTGCAACGCCTTGCCGCTATGCCCGGGAAGATCAGCCTGATCCAAATCAGCGTCCCAAGCACGCCGCAAAGCATTAGTCACTATATCGCCGAGCTTCAGAAACAACTTCCTGAAGCCGACGTTCACGGCATTCGCCAATTCACCGAAGCCGAAGCTAAAATCTACGACCGCATCAGCGGCCTGCTGAACGCAACGATTGTCGTAGTGCTAATCCTGACGACCCTCTGCGTGATGGCCGCGATGACCAACGTCGCCATGGAGCGCAAGAACGACGTCGGCCTGATGAAGGCGCTCGGCGGCGCGACCCGCCGCGTCCTGCGGCTTTTCCTCGCCGAAGCGGCAGTTCTCGGTGTCGTCGCCGGCATCGTAGGCGCAGCCGCCGGGATCCTGCTGTCCATCGGTCTGGGCAAGGCCGTCTTCGGCGTGGCGGCGCAACCCCGCCTGATTGTGTATCCTGTAACCGTACTGCTGACGATCCTCGTTGCCATTGCCAGCGCCTATCCCCTGCGCCGCCTTGCGAGTGTTCGCCCAGCATCTGTTTTTCGAGGCGAATGATTCATGCGCTCACTCGCACATCCTAAGCTCCCACAAGGGAAGAAAATATTTGCCATTGTGCCTCGACCGACCCATTGTCATTCTGACCGAAGCGGGCCGACTTTTCCTTTCGCGTTCGCTCCTGTTCACCCCGGATGGCTTTGCGGGGCGAACGCGTCGGGCCGCGTAGTGGAGGAATCTCTCGTCGATCCGACCGCCGCGCTGGCTATTCCCCTCAGCGCCGAGATGTCGTCTGCGGCGCTCTGTCGCCACCGAGGTTCCCGTTGACCTCAACGCCACAAGTCGCGATCGAATCGCTAACGAAACAATACGGCGCACTGCGCGCGGTCGACGGCCTCAGCTTCAGCATCAATCCTGGCGAGTGGGTCGCTCTAATGGGCCCATCCGGTTCGGGCAAAACCACCCTAATCAATGTTCTCGGCGGCCTCGACACGCTAACCAGCGGCCGCGTAATCGTGGACGGCGTCGATCTCGCCAAACTCACCGAAAGCCAGATGGTTCGCTATCGAGCCGAAAAAATCGGCTTCGTCTTCCAGCAATTCCATCTCGTCCCCTATCTCAGCGCCGTGGAAAATGTCATGCTCGCGCAATACTTCCACAGCGTTACCGACGAATCCCAGGCCGCCGAGGCACTTCGTCGCGTTGGCCTTGGCGATCGCCTCACCCATCTCCCCGCCCAACTCTCTGGCGGCGAGCAACAGCGCGTCGCCATCGCCCGCGCCCTGATCAATCAACCAAAGCTCATCCTGGCCGACGAGCCCACCGGCAATCTCGACGAACCCAACGAAACCATCGTCATGGAAATTTTCCGCGAGCTGCACCGCGCAGGCCACACCATCTTGATGGTTACCCACGACCCCGACATCGCCCGCCGGGCTGACCGTCGAATCGAGCTTCAGCACGGCCACCTGCATTACGACAGCACGCAGCACGGTCCGAATCATCCTCTGCTCTGTCCGCTGGCCAACACCAACGACTGCTGCACATCCGGTGTGCCCACCGGTGACGACGAAATCCGCTTCGACCATCTCCTCGAGCAGATCTGGATCTTCGGCGAAGAAGGAAAGCAAGCAAGAGTCGATTCCCTTCACGCCACAGGACCCGCAGGCACCCTGCCACTGGTCACCGACGAATCCCCAACGCGCATCCTGACTCGCATGTCCGAATTGCAACTAGTCCAGGCCAAAAATGGCCACGTCCAACTCACCGACGCTGGCACTCGCCGCGCACGCGATGTAGTCCGCCGCCACCGCCTGGCCGAGCGCCTCTTCAAAGACACCTTCGCGGTCGACGATTCCGAAGCCCACAACCAGGCCTGTAAATTCGAACACATCATCAGTCCTGAGCTGGACCAGCGTATCTGCACGTTCCTGGGCCATCCAAAAACCTGCCCCCACGGCAACCTTATCCCCCCAGGCCTCTGCTGCAACGGCACCCCCAAACCGTAATTCAACGATCGCCAAGAAAGTATCTCCGTGCCCTTTGTTTACGCTAGTGTTTACCCTGAGCCTCGAAGGGCGCTCCTATCTCCGCGCCATCTGTGTTGAATCTTGCCGTTGAATTTTTCTCCTAAGTAGCACAGACACTCCTGTCTGTGCCAGCGTGCGATATGGCACCATTTCGGCGCGGCCTTGGGTTACTCGGCTTGCGGCGATCCGTTACGGCCGGCTAGTTTAACGTGGCGGCGCAGGAGTTCCGCGACGTCGCCCATCTTGTCGTCCAGCACATTTAGTTTTTGCGTCACGTTCTGGATTTCTCTTTCCGCGCGGCGATTGACGTCGTAGTCGAGCTCACCACGAACGCGATCTTTCGAGTCTTGCCGATTTTGACTCATCATAATCACAGGCGCTTGAATCGCGGCGAGCATCGATAAGAAGAGGTTCAGCAAAATGAATGGGTAAGGATCCCACGCGGCGCCTCGCAGGATGACGTTGATGGTCACGTAAATCACCAGCACGACCAAGGCAGTGATGATGAACGACCAGGAGCCGCCAAAATGCGCGACTGCGTCGGCCAGGCGATCGCCGATGGTGGCCTTCTCCTCGATCACTTCGTTGGGATTGCGGCTGGCGCGATTGCGCACTAATTGCTGCGACGCGTGAAACTGACGGCCCAGGACAGTGAGCATGTCCATCCCGGCGTGTGGCTTGCGCTGGATGAGAACGGCGATATCGTGGCGGTCCACCTCGATGCAGCGCGTTTCCTCGACAGCAATCGCGTCGGTCTGGTGCGGAGTCTGCTCCAGCATGGACGCAAAACCGAAAAACTCGCCCTCGGATGGCTCGTCGACGACCACTTCTTGTTGATCGTCGTCCACGGTGGTAACGCGAACCCTGCCGGAAACCATAACGTAGGCGTGGCCGCTGGCGTCGCCCATTTTATAAATGCGCTGGCGCGGGGCGAAGGATTTGACCTCCACCTCGCCGCCGAGGACGGCGAGTTCGTCTTCATCGAAGAGAGAGAACAGCGGGACGGCGCGGAGCGTTTCGGGACTGGAACCCATCGAGGCACCTCTTGGATTTGAGAAATGCCGGAAGCATTCCACAAATCCGCCGCGGGTAGCAAATGACGGTTGCCAGAGTGTTTCTAAGAGCCGCCCTTTAAGGTCTGTAACTTACAGATTTCAATGTCTATAGATTCTAGGAATTCTATAGATTTGTCCTTGCGTAGGCCAGATGTATGCCAGAAAGTCCATCGCCGCTAGCCTCTAGTCTTTATGTCCCCATTCGCAGACCAATAGTCGATCGCACCATACACTGTGCCGTCGTTCAGATAGAGCCTGATTAGTCCGCGTTCTTCTCCGCTATAGACGTAAACTTGAGCGAGTCGCTGTAGCGCCGCAAGCCCCGACTATTCGTATCGCAATGCGACTATGGGATCGACACGGCTGGCGCGTCTTGCCGGAAAATAAGCCGCGATCAGTGTGACCGTGCTCAGCAAAATCGTTACAGTGATGATCGTCAGGGGGTCCCAAGACTTAACCCCGTAGATCATGCTTTTCATCAAACGCGCAAGTGCCAGCGATGATGCGATACCGAGAACTACTCCCACGAGAGCGAGCCGCATTCCCTGGGTCACAACCATTCGGCGTACTTGATTTGGGCTGGCTCCCAGAGCCATGCGCACGCCGATCTCCTGCGTGCGCTGCTGTACGGAATACGCCATCAGGCCGTAAACTCCGATCTTCGCGAGAAGTAACGCAACCCCTGCGAAAATCGTAAGTAGCGTCATATTGAAATCGCTTCGGGCCGTGGATTCGCCGCCGACCTGTTGCATACTGCGAATGTGCGCTACGGGCAATCCGCCGCTAGCCTTACGCAGTTCGCGTTGAATGTCAGCACTCAACGAAAATGGTTGCAGCTTCGTTCGGACTACCCATTCTGCTGCGCCAATTCGGTTGTTGAGCGCGACAACCCCGTCATTTACCTGCGCTGTAGGCACGTACATCATTGGAGCAGGCGGCTGATCGAGCCCTCCTTCGCGGACATCCGCGACGATCCCGACGATTTCGCGCGGCGGCTAGTCAAATTCCGGACCGACTCCTTTACCTATCGTGATACGAGATCCAAGCGCATCGTTCCTAGCGAAGAATTTTTTCGCAAACTCCTCGCTGACGATTACCGCGCGCGGCCCACCGCCGTTGTCGCGGTCAGAGAACGCCCGTCCCTTGTCGACCGGAATGCGAAAGACATCGAAATAGCGCGGCGAGACTGAGATCCAACCAGCTTGTCCGTTGTATGGACCCTCCTTCGGAGGTAGGCCCTCGATGGTGAAGGGAAGACCAAATCCTCCTTCCAGTGGGAGGCAGCAAGTCAACGCCGCAGTTTCCACTCCCAGCAGACTCTCGAGTCGTTGACGGCCATCCCGCTCGAGCCGTTGGACCGCGGCGGCTTTCTCGAAACGTGCTCCCGGCAAGCGACATTTCCATCGTCAGAACGTTGTGGGCATCGAAACCTGGATTCACGCCACGAAGCGCACCAAAGGTGCGTATAAGCAAAACGGCGCCGACGAGCAGGATAAGCGCGAGCCCCATTTCCGTGATCACGATGATCGAGCGAACTTTATTGTGGCGCGTACCGCTACCGGTCCGCGATCCGCTTTCACGCAGAGTGTCGTTGATGTCCGAGCTAGATGCGCTAAGAGCCGGTACGAGGCCAAATAATATTCCGGTGAGTATCACCGCGGCGAATGTAAACATGAGCACGCGCCAATCTAGAGAGACACCATTACCGTGCTCGCCAATTCGTGGGATATTCCCCGGATTCATGGCCAGCAGCGCCTGGACGCCAAGGTAGCCAAGGCCGAGCCCGAGGACCGCGCCGGCAAGGGACAGCAGGAGACTTTCTGACAGTAATTGCCAGATCAAGCGAGAGCGTCCAGCACCCAGCGCCGAGCGGATTGCCATCTCGCGCCGCCGTATCGTGGCCCGCGCGAGCAGTAGGTTTGCAACGTTGACGCATGCAATCAGAAGCACGAGGGCAATGGCACCGAACAGCAGCAACAGGCCCAAACGAACATCGCCGATCACGCTATCTCTGAGCGGTATGGCGGTAAAGGTGTCGCCAGGTCCCATGACCGGTGAGTTCGGGAATTTTCGCTTGAATTGTTCCGCAGCAAGTTTCATCGCCGCCTGTGCCTGGGCAATCGTGATGCCCGGTTTCAGGCGGGCGGTCGCCCGTAGGTAGTGGCCCTGATCAACGCTGTTTGGGTCGGGTTTCAACGGCAGCCAAATATCGCTTTTGGGATCGCTGGTGAATGATGGACCCAATACCCCGATTACGGTGAACGGTTCGCCCCCGAGATCGATACTGCGATTGACGATCGCGGGGTCGCCGCCAAACTTGCTCCACCACAATCCATTGCTGATCACCGCGACTGCGGCGCCTCCCGGGCGATCCTCCTCGACGCTAAACGTCCGCCCGATAGCCATCGGTGCGCCGAACACGCGAAAATAGTCCGCTGCCACGCGGATCCCTTTTACCTGCTCCGGGCGGTCGCCTCCCGTCAAATTGATGCCGGGTCCGCCGAAGTCGTAAGCTGCAACAGAATCGAACACCTGCGCCTGCTCGCGCCAGACATTGAACTTTGGAATAGAGGTGATGTCTCCATTTCCTTCGGGGGAGCTCAGTTCAAGTTCGACGAGGCGGTCTGGATTCGGGTAAGAAAGCGGCCGCAACAGTACGGCGTTGACGACGGAAAAGATCGCCGTGTTTGCGCCGATTCCAAGCGCAAGCGTCAGGATGGCGATTGTCGTAAAGCCAGGGCTCTTCGCCAGCGTCCGCAAACCGTGGCGGAGATTCTGCAGAATAGTTTCCATCACCTTCCTCCGGCCTGAAAACGGAGCCTATTCGCGATTGAGTGTCTTATTCGGGGATGACCTCGATCGCACTGATCGAGGCATAGTTCACAGCCGGAGTGAAATAAACCTCGATTTTACCCTGTGGCGTGGGCTCAATATGCGGAAAGGATTTGACCAATGGCGCAGAGCCGGCCTCCCGGAATATATCAAATCCCTTTAAGAGCATGGTCCCATTACAAGAGACATCGAACACGCGGCTGCCCACGCCGCCAATGCCGCCATTCTGGACACCAAACCAATGCTCCATAAAGTACATTCTCAAAGTGTATTTATTGGCGGTCACGACAGGCATCGTGTAATGGAAGTGTCCAAAACGGTGCCATTCGTAAAGACGTCCTTCGCTTAGTTTGGATAGATCACCTCCAAAGCTACTGAGGCGGCCGCCGAAAAAGTCACGGTCCGGCATCCACACGTTGCCGTTGGAATCGCGGTAGGGGGTATGTCCGGCTACGATTCTGACGGGGAGCGCGCGGTGGGGAGTGCTGGGAAGAATTTCCACCGCGTTGACGAAGGCCTCCGATGTGGTGAAGTCCAGATGAATCGATCCGTCGCTCGCGGGCGCGACATCTGTAAATACTTTGGTCGTCGCAATGTCGTCCCCGCCGGCGTCGTCCACCACATCCAAGTTGTTAGGTGGTCCTCCATTGAAGGAAAAGGTCACGTTGCGGCTGGCCTCTTGCAGCCCCGACGTTTCCGCAAATAGGAGATGCACCTCGTACGTGCCCGGCGCAACGGGATAACTGCAATGGAAAATGCCGCGCCGCCCGCCAGAGAAAAGCGGCGAGTCTTCGGTGCCTTGGATTGTGTGCCCAGAAATAGAGAATGAGCTTCCTCCCGAGCAAAAATGATCGCTGTCCCAGGTGAAACCACCATGATCCAAATAGGGGGCAGGGCTACCCACCGTCGCGCGAAGCGTTTTCCCGGGAGTGTAGATGGGAGCGGCAGCGACCACGGTCTGCGGAGAGCTCTCGCGTCCGGTCTTCCGACTCCATTTCTCCCAGACAAAAACTGAAAGGGTCAAAACACAAACAGCAAAAAGAGCGGCTGTTAATAACGTGGCAGTGCCTGGCCTGAATCTTGCTTCGGATTCGGCTGCGTGTTGATCCCCCGCGACTCGGGAGGCTTTTGAGTCATGGGGTGGTTCGAGAGTATTCTCTAAATTGCTTTCTGCTCCGCCTTTCTCGCGCGAGGAAGGCCCCGGGAGAGATTGGCCGTTCCGTTTTCCATCCAGTGTCGATTCGCCTGTCGCGGTCTCCAGGTCGCTTGTATGAATGAATTTGGGAACATAATGGCCCGAGGGCAGGCAAATATGAACGGCATGTTCCGCGCCGGCACTTCGATAATACTCTTCCAATCGCTTTCGTAATGCGTGTGCAGTGACGCGGACGATGGTATCCACTTGCGGGTCAAAAGAATCCGGGCGCCCGAGGGCGTTTACCGCAATGCTATATTCCTTGATTTCGTCGATAGCCCCCTCGAAATACTTATCACACACAAAGGTCAGAAGCCGCACGAGGTTGTTGGTTCGCCCGAAGACACCAGACGCCAAAATAGAACTTACCTCAGCCCGCTCGGACTCAAGCTTGCTGGCAGCCGATAGCACGTGGGTATCCTCTTAGGAATGGTCCCTTCGACTTACCATCCGTCAATTTGTAGGAGAGTATAACGCAATTCTCGCGCCATGACATCGGCACAAGGATTAAGAAGCAATTACTAGACTTTTCAAAGACTTAGGCTAGAGCACCTGCTCCCAGGTCTGGGTTCGATCAGGCCTAGTGGGAATGGTTCCTAACCGTGAATTCACCGTTACTTAACTTCCTTTGCGGATGAGTAGACTGTTTTACTCAACCAACGAAAAATCGAATTCACCCTATTTACGGTGCAGCTTCCTGAACCGCTCAGATGGCGGCCGGTCAGAGGAGCACGTCAACAAGAGAGTTACCGCGCCGCCTGAGGAGTAGCCAAATGACTGTGCCTCCCCCGAAATATCGTTTCCTACTTACTGTCAGCGGAACGATCAAGCGAATTCATCTGATGGCATTTCAGGCCATAGTAATTATGTTTGGGCTGTTGCTGTTTTCAGGGCCGGGTCAGTTCGCTGCCGGTCAGGACATAGTCGGCCGCATCGCCGGGACCGTCACTGACTCGTCCGGAGCTAGTGTTGCTAACGCGCAGGTTACGATTACCAATGAGGCGACACTGACACGCCGCAATGTCGCAGCGGATAAGAATGGCTATTTCGCCGCCGATGAGCTTCCGGCAGGAACCTATTCCGTGACTGCCGAGCAGAATGGGTTCAAGACCACGGCAAAGAAAGGCAACGTGTTGACAGCTGGCGGCCGGTTGACCGTGGACTTAATGCTCGTGGTCGGGTCGGTCACCGAGACGGTGACGGTGAGTGCTACCGGTGATACCGTCAACACCACATCGGGCGAGATTTCGACGACCGTCACAGAGCAGCAAGTGAAGAATCTGGCGTTGAATCAACGTCACTATGAGTCGCTAGTCGGCTTGGTTCCCGGGGCGGCGCTGCAAGGCTCGGGCACCAATCCTGCAGCCTTGACGGCAAGCTACAACAACAGTGTTGCCGATATCAACGGACAGCGGCTGGACGGACAGAACTGGAGCGTGGACGGTGGGTTTAACCTGGACTCCGGCTCGAATAATAGCGTCTTCAACCAAGTTGGTGTCGATTTCATCCAGGAAGTGGACGTGCAGGCTTCGAACTACGACGCTGAGTTTGGGCGGTCTGCTTCCGCGACGATCAACGTAGTGACGAAGAGCGGAGGAAGTCAATATCACGGTAGCGGTTTTGAATTCGTCCAGAACAATGTCTTCAACGCAGAAAATGCAGGGACTAAACTGACGAGTCCGGCGGCGACAGGTTATACGGCTGTTCCGCCCTTTCATTTCAACGACTTCGGGTGGGACGCTGGCGGCCCCATCCCGCTAATTCAGAGGAAGGGCAAGTTGTTTTTCTTTGCCGGCCAGGAGTGGAAAAAGTTTCGCGGCGTTTACCCGGGGCTGACCGCTGCGTCGGTAGAAGAGACGTTTCCGACCGCGACGGAGGTAGCCGGAAACTTTACCGATGTTTACAAGGGCGGCGCGGGACTCGCGCTCAAGACTCCGGCGGTGATCCCTGCCAGTTGCGGCGGTGTTCTCTATACCGCGCCCAACGTCATAAACCCCGCTTGCATCACGGGCGACGGAGCGGCCATTGCGAGCCTGTACACGACGGCGGCGAAGTTGTCCACCTCGGGCGCACTACCAACCGCGACGAGCGCCAATAACCTGACCTTCAATCTCCCAAACCCTCTGAACCTTCGCGAGGACATCGCACGGATTGACGAGCGCTTGAATGACAAGCACAGCCTGTACTTTCGCTATATCCACGACAACGTAGACATCGATAACCCCTACTCAACATTCGGCCCGCTGATCAATGGAAGCACAGCCGTTCCGGTAGATCCGGACCTGCGTGATCGGCCGGGATACAACATGCAACTCTCGTGGACCTATGCGATCCGCCCTACGCTCATTAATGAAGCAAGACTGAACGCGGATTGGCATAGCCAAACGACCCCGGTTCAAGGCACGGCTTGGATGAAGACGCCTTATGGCTTCAAATTCATCCCGCCACTCGGGAACCCGGCACAGTTTCCGAACGGCCTCCCAACGATAAGTTTCACAGGTGTGCCGGCCTTCCCGACATCAGGGCCGGCTGGCGTAAATGGTCCAGCTCCGGACTTCCTCGAGTCCCCGACGACGGATATTAATCCTGCTGACAACGTCTCGTGGGTGAAAAACAATCACATACTCAAGTTTGGGGCGGAATTCGCGCGGAACCGCAAAACGCAGAACTCACGTACCAACTACGACGGCATCCTCAATTTCAGTACGACTGCTGGGGCCAAGACGGGCTCCAACTCCACCGGCGATCCCTTTGCGGACGCGCTCCTCGGGAACTTTAATAGCCTCGGACAGAACTCGGCCGTCACCACCGGCCAGTTTCGCTTCAACGACTTTGAATCCTATGGGCAAGATACTTGGAGAGTGACGCGGAAGCTCAGCCTAGTCCTGGGATTGCGTTACATTCACAGCACGCCAACCTACGCACAGGGCAACAACATAAGCAACTTCAACCCATTCGCCTTCAACACGTCTCTGGAACCGACGTTTAAGGGCGGACTCGCGACGAGCGGCATCAATCCTGCTTCGCCGGGGCTGTGCAGCGGCCCCTTACTGAACGTCACGGGTACGCCTGTTCTTACGATTGTATGCAACGGGTTACAGCGGCCGGGAGAAGTGCCTGGTGACCAAGCTATCCGAGTTCCTGTTACTTCAACCGATCCTCAGCTTCTGGCTGCCATCTCCACGGGCGCGGCTCGAGGGTTTTTCCAGCCGGAAAATTTGTGGGCGCCGCGCTTTGGCTTTGCCTATTCACCTCGGGCCGACAATAAGACGGTCATCCGGGGAGGCTTCGGTATTTTCTACGATAAGCCGGAGGGTAACCTGCTCGGCCTGGGCATCAACTCCCAAGGTTATGTGCCATGGGCAACCTCCGCTTCAATCTCGGGGACCAACGCCTCACTTTCACAATTCGATTCCGCCCCCGGGGCCGCCAGCGTTCCAGCTCCATCGACGCTCAGCCTCAATGGTGTCGATCCCAACCTAGTTGTCGCGCGCAGCTATCAATATAGTTTCGGCGTGCAGCGCCAGTTGCCGGATGCCATGCTGCTGCAGGTGACTTACGTTGGCAATTTGGGGCGCCACATTCTTCGCGCGCCGAGCTTCAACGACGCTACCTGGACACAGCAGGCATACATTCCCGCCTCGCCGAACCCGAATAACTTAGCCTGCCCTGCCGGAATCAATGCCACCGCGTATCAATGCGCCGGCGGCTTTGCACCGGCGGGTCTATCACAAGACCAAATTCGGCCCTACCTCGGATACTCAAGTATTCAAATGGCTTTGAGTGACGCCAATTCGAACTACAATGCGCTGCAGGTTAGCTTGACGAAGCGCGCGGGGATCCTCACGGCTACCGTTGCGTATACCTTCTCAAAGACGATGGGCGATGGCGGCGGAGCGACTGACGCCTATAACGAAAACGCTGAGCCGGAATGCCCGTTCACGTGCCTCATCAGCACAGCTGCGAGTCCCGTTTTGGTCAATGGCGGGACGAAACCCGTGGCAGGAGGAACGCAAACGGGCGGTATCGTGGAATCCTGGAAGCAGTTCTATTACGGCAAAGTAAGCTTTGATGCCACCCATATTTTGGCCTCCACATTCACCGTGGAGTCCCCTTGGGGAAGGCATCTGACCGGTGTGGAGGGCGCGCTCGCAAAGGGATGGCTGTTAAGCGCGCTCATGCACTATCAAACCGGCTCACCTCTCACGGCAACCGGCACGCAAGCGATAGGACTGAGTGGCTCGAATATTGGCCGGAGAGCAGCGGTAGCCGCCGGGCAACCGGTGGACTTTAGCGGCACCTGTGCGAACGCAAAAGCAATCTGTTGGGTCAACCCGAATGCGTTCTCGCTCGAGAGCGCCCTCGCTGCAGGCAATGCACCGGTTGGAAATATCATTGGGCCGGACTTCTACCAATGGGACCTCTCGCTGCGGAAGACTTTCAGTTTGCCCTTTCGGGAAGGTATGAGCGTGCAATTTCAGGCGGATGCTTTCAACGCTTTCAACCGAGTGAACTGGAACGCCCCTACAGTGAACAACGTTGGTTCGACTTCCTTTGGACAGATTACGGGTTCGCTGCCGGCGCGCGTTCTGCAACTCGGCGGAAAGTTTACCTTCTGAGCGTTTGTTGTACGGCCTTCAGAGCCAGTGCTGAGCACTGCTCGGCACTGGTTTGTTTTGGCGGCTTGCCGGGAGCTTCATGAGATGACGGCAGGAGTAGCTGCCCGCGATGGCCGTGTCTGGACTTGGGCGGCTCTCACAGAGCCGCCTTCCTTTTTGTCAGCGTGAGGCCATAGGTCAACATGATTACTCGCATTTGGCACGGCAGGACGACGGCGACAAAGAGCGATGAGTACCTCAATCTGATGCGTACTGTCGCCATCCCCGATTACCGCTCGATCCCTGGCAACAAGGGCGCTTACGCGCTGCGCCGGATCGAGGACGATACCGCGCACTTCCTGATGGTCACATTCTGGGAATCCGAAGATGCAATCCGGGCCTTCGCGGGAGACGACATCAGGGTGGCGAAATATTATGATTTCGATAAAAGCTTCCTGCTTGAACTGGAGCCGACTTCATCACATTACGAGACGTATGATCGGTAACTTCATGCGAAGAACTTGGAATCTCTCTATTCGATTGAAGTTTGCGCGCACAAAAATTAAGGGCGTCACCAGCGTAAACACTCTTAAGGCTGAAGTATCAGTCTGACATTGCTCCGTGCTAGCTCGATTTGCGCAAAGAGTCCGCTCTCCCTTTTAACTTGAATCCTCAGATCGGCGACGAATACAAGACACATTGTTTACGTTTAATTCCGCTACTTCCTTCTGAAAATCGCGTCTCATCATATGTAAGGAGGCACGGTCCCATGAGGAAATTCAGCTCGGGTCATGCAGGCCAAGCCATAGAACGAGTACTCGAATTGTCAGCAGGCGCTCAAATAACAAGGCGCCAAACGCCCAAAGATTCCCCGGCGTTCCACCGTCTGACGGGAGCGATCGCTGCTTACGGCAAAGCGCTGGCGCTTCTGACAGCACTCCAACAGCGCGAAGAATTCTACGCAATAATCGCTGAATGTGAATTTTCCGAACGTGTTGCAGCGGTTAGCTGAGGAATAGGAGGAAAATGATCGCGAAACGATGCGCCTACTGCCAATCGGCAATCCTGTCAGAGCAAAGATGGGTACGCCAGAAGATTTACGACCCCACACTCGATGGCCGTGGTGCAAACTACCGCTGCTACCACGCTGAACCGTTCGCCGGAGAGGAACTGAGTTGCTGGGAAAAGCATCAAGTGGAACAGGAAATTACGCGGCGTGTCTACGCTGCTTAGCGGGCACTCAAACTGAAAATTCCTCTAGAAACAACTAAAGGACGCACCAGCGGTTTAGACTGATGCGCCCTCTTTAGTCGAGCCGTAAAGTTCTTTTCTGGGTCCCTTCTTGGAGTCCCACTTAAAACCAAATGGGCCCCTCGGCGGGTCTTTCGATCGGCAGAACTAAAACTTTTAATGGGGAAACTTCCGAGTCCCATCCACTTGTCGTTCACATACCGCGCTATCGGTGACGAAACCTTTACAACCTGTTCTGTGACTGTCACAGCGACGAGCACATCCAACGCTCTGTATACGTTTTATGGATGACCGTTGAAAATCAGGCGCTAGACCCGCTCCAATATAAAGTCACACGCGGCAGTTGCCTCTAAATGACAGGAGAAAAGAAGTGAACGCAGTCAAACTAGCAGTGTTCTTGGCAGTCATATTTCTTGTCGGGAGCCTAGCGGCGAGCCGTGCCGAATCACCTCGGCGAATTGAGATTACCGCCAAGAAATTTACCTACGACCCAGACGTAATCACTCTTAAGAAAGGTGAGCCAGTTGTCTTAGTGCTGCGCAGCATCGACGTTACACACGGTCTTAAGGTGGACGGGTTGAATGTCAAGTCTGGCGATGTAAAGAAAGACAAGGAAACCGAGATTCACCTCACTCCACAACAAACCGGTCACTTTACAGGCCAATGCGCGCATTTCTGCGGCAAAGGCCATGGAGAGATGAAACTACAAATTGATGTAGTTCCATGAGACTTGCTCGAAAACATTCTGTCGGAACCGACTAAATTGTTAAAACGCATTCTCTTCTGCCGCTTCATCAGTATCAGGGGTGCTTTGGTACGTGTCCCGAGGGAGTTCTACATCGGCGCGGTACCGGCGGCAAAATTACCCGGATGATTGACGCCGCCGCTAGAATTCTCCCGCTCGCCGAGGAAGTCGCACATGTAATTGAAAGTGCAGCACGTGCGGTCTCGAAATAGCTCGGGCTCATACCCGGAGGACCAAGTGAAACTTCTCGAAATTCAGGCGTCACCAAGAGGCGAATCCTCCGACTCGATCACCCTCACCAAATCATTCATAGAGGCGTGCAAATCTGACAACGACTCGATCGTTGTCGATACGTTGAACGTCTGGCATGAATCGCTACCGGAGTTCGACGAGGAGGCAATTGGAGCGAAGTACAAAGCAGTGAAGCACGAAACGATGACTGAGGCGGAGTCCAACGTATGGGAGCGTATTCAATTGTTGATCCAACGATTTAAGGATGCCGATCGAATCGTCTTAGGAACTCCAATGTGGAACTTCGGCCTGCCTTACAAGCTCAAACAATTGATTGATCTCGTAGCGCAGCGAAACTATCTGTTTACTTACGACGGCAAACAGTACGGCCCTCTCTGGAACGTGGAAAAGGCGATCGTCGTCTATACACGCGGTTCACGTTTCCTGGAAGGTACTCCTATACCGCCCTCGCGCTTCGATCACCAAGCAACCTATTTGAACTTTTGGTTGCAGCTTGTAGGTGTTCGAGATCTTCGGAGCGTAATTGTTGACAACGCATGGAATCGCGATCGTCAGGAATCAGAAGTGAGCCTGGCGAAGGGCAAAGCGACTCTAGAACAACTGGTTGAGTGATTTCTTAACTAATAGACCGTTGAATAATCTATTTTTTAGTTCTTCGGTTTCTGAATTCTAGGATCTTGCTGCGTCCTGAACTGGCGGTTAGGTTGCTCTAATTACGGTGCCTGGCCGAAATCAAAAACTCCGCATCATGTTCTGGCCATCAGATTTCGTAAGCGGCAGAGGTTGTAAGCAGCTCCGGTGAAGGTGAACAGCCACCCCACTTTGGCGATCCCTCGCAACTTCACTTTCTTTAGCATCCCGATCATCTTCATCCACCCGGACGACTGCTCCACTCGTTTTCGCTTCCGCTGACTCACCTCATACCCTGTGCGCCGCGTGGTCCGCTCGTCCACCGCGCTTCTGCGGTTGGTCGTGTTCTGCGCCACATACGGAGTGCTGTTCATCCCCCGCAGTTTCTCGGACGAATTCCTGCGTGTCGTAGTTCTTGTCCCCTCCCAATGTCACCCGCTTTCCCGGTGGGATCGCTTCCACCATGAGCAACGCCGCATCCCTCCGCTCGGCCACTCGCCTCGGCTAGATGTTGTAGGATGTTGTAGCGGCCACTTTCCGAGCCGGCGCTTCTGTCCCCGGCGATGTTGAAATGGCCAACCGGAGGCTGACCCCGTTCCATTGAGTCTTAGACATGCCCTGCAGCATCGTATGACCAGGTAAGCGAGGGACTCACATGCCTATCATTCGTACCTGCAGTCACTGCGGACAACAGAACCGCGTACCCGCGAAGCATCTTGCGGACACCGGCCGCTGCGGGAAGTGCAAATCGCCTCTGCCGCCGGCCGCGGAACCCCTGGCGGTTGATGAAGCATTGTTTGACGAAGTTATTCAAAATGCGGCGGTGCCGGTGCTTGTGGATTTCTGGGCCGACTGGTGCGGCCCTTGCAAGATGGCGGCCCCAGAGGTGGCGCGAACGGCTGCCGATATGGCTGGGAAAGCGGTGGTGCTCAAAGTCGACACCGAGGCGAACCCGCAGCTGTCAATGCGCTTTCAGATTCGCGGCATCCCCAATTTTATGGTCTTCTCCGGCGGGCGAGTGGCGATGCAGCAGGCTGGCGTGGTTGGCCACGACACCATGGAGCAGTGGCTTAGGTCGGCAGTGTCCGTTTCGGCTTGAGCGCAAGAGAAAAGCTTTAACACAGAGGGCAAGAGAGCCACAGAGGACACGGAGACGTATGTTCGGAGATGAACGGCGAGACTTGGAGAAGAAAGCGAAGGCGGACGGGCGGCTGCCGCCTGGGCAGTCCTTGACGCTGAAGTGGCCGGTGTTGCATGCGGGAGGTGTACCGCACTTCGATCCGGCGAAGTGGGATTTCAGGATTACGGGATTGGTGCAGGAGCCGAAGCGGTTGACATGGGAAGAGTTTCGACGATTACCGCATACGGAGGTAACTTCGGATTTTCATTGCGTTACGCGATGGAGCCGCCTCGACAATCACTGGAAGGGCGTATTGTTCACGGACCTGATGAAGCTGGTTACGGCTAAACCAGAAGCGAAATTCGCGCTGGTACTCGCGGAGGAAGGCTATACCGCCAACGTTCCCATGGAGGATCTGCTGCGGCCAAATGTCCTGTTCGCCTTCGATCACGATGGGGAGCCGCTAACGGCCGAGCACGGTGGACCGTTACGGTTGATCGTGCCGCAACTGTATGCGTGGAAGAGTGTGAAGTGGGTGCGCGGATTCACCCTGCTCGATCACGACCAGTTGGGATTTTGGGAGCGGAATGGTTACCACGAATACGGCGATCCGTGGAAAGAACAGCGCTACTCGAGCACCTGAACGACGCGCAGAGAGTCGTTGGAGGGTGCCGCACCCTTGCTTTTTTAAGCATGTCTTGGGACTAGACATTTTAAGGGTGCGGGTTTTGACCTCTGCCGCTTGCTTCGGGCAGGCCGGTCGGAATTTCTTGCGCCCAGGAAGCAAGTACGCAGCGCTTCTATTGCGGCAGCCAGAAGGGTTGTTTGGCTGGGACGAATTCGATTGGAACTCTGGTGATGAACGTTTTTAGCCAGCGGGAGCATTCTTCCATGCCGGCTTGTTCGCTCGGAATGTGGCCGATGACGATGAGGGCTTTGCGTTTGCCTTCGGTGACCGCGTCGGCGGTGTATTCTACCGTTTCCCACTCGCGGGTTTCACCTGCTAGCAGGACCTCGACATTGTCTTGCTCCAGGGCATGACTCTCTCGCACGAAACCTGCGAAACCTGGGGTCATCGCGATTTTGGTTACTTTCATCTCGGGATTTCCGACGACACGCATCGTGGAAGCGTCGAGGCGTTTTGCCGTGTCGGAGGCCAGTTTGGCCACGGTGGTTTCCGGAATCGTGAATACTTTGGGATCGTCGGCATGCTGATATTTTTCCCATCCCAGCGCGTGCACCATTCCGGCGAGAATGCCGTCGGGATGCATCCGATGCCAGTGATCGTGAAAGCGCCAGATGACCAGATGGTGCTGGTCGATGAAGGCGCGCTTCTCGGTCCAGACGGCGTCGCTTTGGTCCATATCTTCGGGAGTGTCCTGGTGGCTGAAGAACGTGGGCTCATGCGTGATGATCAGGTTTTGGTGATTGGCGGCGGCACGTTGCAGGACGTCGAGCGTAGCCATCATCGTTACGGCAATGCCGGTGACCGGAGTATCGGGGTCGCCGGCTTTGAAAGTGTCAACCGTTTGCGGCATCCAGGGAATGCCGACGTGGTCCTGGATGGACTTTGCGATTTCGCGCGCGGTTGGCGGCGTGGATTGCGCTTTCGCTGCGGCGTAGCCTAACGCGGCCAGAGTGGCTATCGCTACAATCGCAGCGGGTTTGCTTCCGAAGCCGTGAAATTTGAGCATCACTTTTCCTTGGACGATTTACCGGGCAAGTTGCCGACTCATCATACGGAATTGCTGCGTCATTTAGAAAGCGTGCGGGTAGAAAGCGTGCGTGCAGCTGCGAAGGGTGAAATCACGCGATGGCGAGAACTCCATTCAGAAAGCTGACCAGATACTTCCAGACCAGGTAGTAAGCGATCAGGGCGGTGGGAGCGGCGATGGGAAAGATTCGCCCGGCGTACGGCAGCGCCGGAAATTCCAAGGCGTGCGTCAACAAGATGCCGAGTGGCGCCAATACCAAGGGCAGCAACGCGCCATGTACGCCGATCGACAGGTGCGTGCGTTCGTGAGACGCAATGAACAGGATATTCCAGAGGCCCCAGAGGTTGGGGACGACGGCCATGGGAAAGATGAGGACGCGCTCGATGGGGACGGGCACGTCGTATACATAGCGCCACATATAAAACACCGTGGCGATTACGAGGAAAAAAATTGTGGGTGTCACGATTCCAGCCATGTAGGCGCGCAGGTACGTGTGCTTGTTCATATTCATAGAGCCTCCTCACAGGTGATAAAGCAATGCCGGGATTACGCCTGGGAAAAAAATGAGAGCGGCACTCGCGAGCGCGGCCAGGACCCAATCGAACCACGGGACACGGACGGGTTGCGCTGCGTCGAGGCGCCGCAACATCTGCGGCCAGAGGTCGCGGCGGAGTTCGGCGTCTCGCACGGGCGCGATCGATTGTTTGAGAAGATCGCGCAGAGCTTTGTCGTCGTGAGGATTCATGGTTTGGCGTCCTTTATACCTAGAGCGGCGAGTTGTTTGCGCAGCATGCGTACGGCGCGAAAAACCTGGATTTTGACCAGGGAAACGGAAATTCCCGCAGCCGCGGCGATTTTTTCGTAGGGCTCGTCTTCGATCAGCGCGAGGGTCGCTACGAGGCGATACTTGGGCGGCAGCTGCGCGAACGCTTTGCGGATGCGGTCGCGGGTTTCGTGCTGTACGGCAGAGTCGGGCTCGGGGTCCGCGGCGAGATCTGCCGGGAGTTCGGTTTCGCGGCGCGACCTGCGCAGGTGGTCCAGGGCGGCGTTGGTGGCGATGCGATAAGCCCAAGCGCCGAAACTGCCGGTGGGATCGAAGCGAGCACGGGAGCGGTAAATGCGCCAGAACGTTTCCACGGTCAGGTCCTCGGCGATGCCGGAGTCGCGGACGATGCGAACGATCCAGGCGTAAACCTGGCTCTGGTGCTGGCGAAACAGCACCTCGAAGGCTTCCAGGTCTCCGGCCGCAAAGCGTTCCAGGAGGTCCATCCGGCACTCTCTGTTCCTTATTACTGGGTGTTCGAGGCTTTGGTTACAAGAAGTTAGCGGAAAAGGATGGAAGTTAGAAGCTGGACGCTGGAGAGAGGCTCGCTTGGAACGAATTTGTGCCTGCGAGGGAATGCTAAGTGGGGGGGTGAGCGGTGGTCATGTTAGGGCCCGGACAATGAGGTGGGGTTGGTGGAGCGCGTTGCGTCGGGTTGGTATTGCTAAGGGCCTGCCAGGAAGGATGCTTTTGCGGCATTTCTGGAGTGGAGTTCGGATTTGTTATGCGCTTCGCGGGGACATCGCTGTGACTCGCACGGGGACACAGGCAAGAATGCCTGTGCCACTTTGCGTGCTGGCTTTCGTATTGCTGGCGATATTGGGCCATGCTTTGACCGGCACGGCATCACCGGAGTCGCAGGCGCAACAATCACAAGCGCAACAGTCGCGAGCGCAACCGCCTTCGCAAGAGAGTACGCCTGCGCCTCAGCAAAAGATTGCGGTCGAAGTGAAAGTCGTTAACGTGCTGGCCACGGTGCGCGATAAACACGGAAAAACGATATCGAGTCTCACGAAGGATGATTTTGCTCTGATCGAAGATGGCAAGCTACAGACGATCACTTATTTCACGCGGGAAACCGATTTGCCTCTGCGGTTAGGGTTGCTGGTGGACACGAGTTTGAGCCAGCGGCGGGTGCTGGAGGAGGAGCGGACCGCCAGTTACAGCTTTCTGGATCATTTGCTGAGAGTGGACAACGACTTGGCGTTTGTCATTCATTTCGATAGGGAAGTGGAGTTGCTGCAGGAGTTCACGCCTTCGCGACCGAAATTGCAGGCGGCGCTGCAATTACTGCAAACGCCGCAATCGGATGGAGGCTATAGAGGCGGCGGTGGCGGTAGTGGTGGTAGTGGCGGCGGTAGCGGTAGCGGCGGCGGGAGAGGTCAACACCAACGAGGCGCGGGCACGCTGCTGTACGACGCCGTCTACTTGGCCTCGAATGAGTTGATGAGCAAGCAGCAGGGGCGCAAGGCGCTGATTATTCTTTCCGACGGCGTGGATCATGGCAGCAAAGAAACGCTCGCGACGGCCATTGAAGTCGCGCAGCGCGCCGACACCGTGGTGTACTCGATTTTGTTCAAGGACGACGAAGGTTACGGAAACCGGGGCGGTTGGACGGGAGGCGGCGGGCCCATGGGAGGCGGTCCTATGGGCGGAGGCCGCCGAGGGGGACGAGGCCCGCAGCAAGAGCGTCCCGACGGAAAGAAAATTTTGGAGCAGATTTCCAAGGAAACTGGCGGGCGCCTGTTCGAGGTCTCGAAAAAAGAAACGATCGAGAAGATTTATGCGGACATCGAGGAAGAGCTGCGCAATCAATACAGCCTAGGCTACCCGTTGGACAAGGCGGCCGGAGCGGGCTATCACCGCCTTCAGGTCACGACCAAGCAGAAGGATCTGATTGTGCAGGCGCGGGACGGGTATTACCTGGGACAGTAGGTATTCGGCTACGCGGCAAATCTATGCGGAAATCGCCCCTTCACGCAGACGCTCGGACGATGCACGCGCGTTCTTAGCGCGCGGCGATGCGTTCCTTGACCTGCTTCGACAAAGTCTGCACTTGCTCTTTCGTGATGCGAACTTGCCCGTCCAGGACAACGAGCAGCCGTCCTGAACCCCCATCCTTGAATTCGGCGCTCTCGATGGTTGCATAGGCTTGGGCCGCGGGCGGGAGCGTCGCGCTCAGGTTCGTTCCTTTTTGCATCGCTGAAAGGATCGAGGATCGAATTTTCTCGCGAATCATCGCGCCGACTGTGCCTGATCGCAGCAGTTCGCCTAACGATCCGTCGGCTTCGATCGTGCCCACTTCCGGAACGAGCCGGAGCTCGGTCTTGTTTTCGTCCACACCCGGCGTGAGCGTCACCGGAATCACGGCGTTGCCTCCCACGACTCTCTTGGCTTGTTGCTTTCCGAAGGCTTTCACGCATGCCCACCGTTCGTAGTGGAGCTGGACTGTGGCAATGCTGGCGGGATCGGCGGGGGCGAGGGTAGCTTGCTGGATGGCGATGCGGTCGCCGCAGTGATCGTCTTTATCCAGCTGCGAACTCAATAGCGCGGTCATGTTCTGTTGCAGACCGGTGAGGTCGGCTGTGAGTTGCAGATTGAATGTGTCGAGGTCCCCGGCTTTCGACGTCATGGAGATCAATGCGGAGGCTGTGATGTAGGCTTGCTGGTCTTTGACCGTGAATGGAATCTTTACGGGAGGAATCTTGAAGGTGAGGTTTTGCGCAGATCCGGGAGAGGCCGACGATACGGCGATTGAGAAGGCAATCACCGCGGCGCGAGCGCATGCTGACATCAGAAGACGCGCAGATTCGTTGCCCTCAGACCACGAGTTTCGAAACGACTGGCAGATCGTTCTAAATAGACAGCCCGACGTCAATTGCAGGATCAATAGAAAACGCCTCAAGGTGGCCCTTCTGCATAGCCCAACGAGCCCCCAAGGCTCTCACGCTATTCATTTTGATCTATTTCCTTGATGATGCCCTGGTTCCCACGGTTGCCTGGGCGAAGCTTTCGCAGTTTGCATCCCCGCGCGCCATTCGATCATTGGTTGTCGGCCGTTCAGTTTGGCGAGCCCTGCTTCGAAGCAGGCCAGCGAGAGTGTGTGTCATCTAAACCCCGCCCTCTCGGCGAGGGCGGCTACGGGGAGCTTGCCGGTTCGGTTGCCCGAGGCGAAACTTTCGTGATTTGCATCTGCGCGTTGCTCGATTGCTGTGATAGGTCTCAATGATAGTGAGGCACTATGGTAAGATTGTCTTACCATGCAGACGAAAGTTTCCACTAAGGGGCAGGTGGTTTTGCCGAGTGCGCTTCGCGAGAAGTTGGGGTTGCGACCCGGGGATGCGCTTGAGGCAAAGCTGGAGGGCGGCAGGATTGTGCTGACGCCAAAGCGCGGCCGACGGCGTAAAGCCAGAATCATCACCGATCCCATCACCGGACTGCCCGTTCTGACTCTAGGTCAGGGTGCTCCGGTTCTAACGAGCAAGCAGGTGGAAGAAATACTGTCTGAGTTCCCATGACAAGGTATTTGCTGGACGTAAACGCGCTGATCGCGTTGGGATTTCGCGAGCATGAGTTCCACGCTCCAGTCGCGACGTGGGTGCGGAAGCTAAATTCAGGGGATGAACTGGTCACATGTGCGATAACGGAGTTGGGCTTTGTGCGTGTGCTGGTTCAGCTTGCGCAGGCCGAACTCTCCGTCGACGAGACGAAGAATATATTGCAGCAGCTGAAGTCGGTCGGCGTTCAGTTTACGTTCGTAACTGATGACCATGATGCGTCGCGGCTTCCCGGTTGGGCGAAGACACCAAAGCAAACGACCGACGGACACTTGGCGGAACTTGCGAAGGCGCATGGTGCGAAGTTAGCGACACTGGATCGAAGCATACCTGGCGCATTTCTGATCCCGCCGAAGCTTTAGTAGTAAAAAAGTCCCCACCGGCCAGATTGGATGGGGGGCTTGCCTTTGAAGAACCTATGAGTGGATTTCAAGAGGACGAACCTGATTCTTGACCGTAGGCTTCCTTTTGATTCCGTACGACTCGCAGATCAAACTCCGACTGAAGATTAAGCCAAAAATCGGGAGTCGTTCCGAACGCATATCCGAGCCGAAGAGCCATCTCAGGCGAGATGCCGCGCTCCTCCTTGACGGTATCGTAGATGCTTGGAGCAGGAACGTGCAGAGCTAATGTCAGCTTATTAGCGTTCAGGTGCAGCGGCACCATAAACTCTTCTCGAAGAATCTCGCCGGGATGAATTGGTTTCAGTCGAGCCATGTTTTCTCCCTCAGCGATGCTACTTACTTCCATACGAAGGAGCCACTTCTAACATACTTCGGACCCGCGAGCGGATGCAGCAACAACCCCAAGAACTGCATGCAAGAACGGCGTGGGGCGTCCAGCCATTCAGCTATCGAGCCTTGCCCACTTCTTGATTGTTTCGATTTTGTCGTCACGAAGGCCTGCTAAGTCGGTCTCCGTTAGCCAACCTTTCGCGAGCAAAGCAGAAAACACATGCAGAAGAACAGAATACCGGTAGTCGAACACTTGATCCGTTTCCTTTCGCTGCGTGTACAGATAATCCTCGACCTGCCAGAGATCACTGGGAGTGGATACTTTCGTCAGCAAATCCAATGCGTGTGCGCGAATGGCGGCGCATTGTTCCTCATAGGCTTTGTCGAACGCCTTGCGGGCGATCTTCTTCTCTGTTTGGGACCAATTGATATGCGGATAGGGGTACGAGATCGCGGCTGCCATCGAAATTCACCTCCGGGGAAGAATTAGCGGCAGACTAGCACAGTGTTCGACGGAGGGAAACGGGGCAGCAGGACGTTTTGAAGGATGATGCGCGATTGGAGCGGGGCCTGCACCGAAAGCCTCGGATGAGTACAGCCGCCTTGCCTCAGAAGGCGGCTGCTACAAAAGCAAGAGAACCCAAGAGCGGACCGCCTCGGAAGGCGGTCCCTACAAAAGCCCTAAAAAGAAGGAGAGACGCAAAAGGGCGGGGCAAGCCGCCGCCCCTACGGGGCCGATGCGAAACAAGAACGCGCGGGGCGATGCAAAACAAAAACGCCCGAGGCGTTAAGGGTGCGCCCGGGCGTTTTCGTCAGCGGGCACAGGCAGGAGTGCCTGTGCTACCTGCTAATAGATGTCGTATTGCTCCCAATGGAGGGTGGCGTCGGATTGGATGATTACGTGTTTGTGCGTGGTCTGCTCCAGTTCGTCGATGAGCATGGACTCGCGGGTTTTCAGGGCTTTGGCGATTTCTGGATGCACGCGCAACGTTAGGTTCGGGCTCTCGTGGTCGGCGGCGGCCATTTTGCGGGCTTCGGCTTGGATTTCGTAGCAGAGAGTCGGGCTGGACTTCACCATGCCGGAGCCAGTGCAATAGGGGCACGGTTGGCAGAGAACACGCTCCAGGGCTTGCTTGGTGCGTTTTCTGGTGATGCAGACCAGGCCGAACTCGTTGAAGGAGAGCGCTTTCGACGGGGCTTTGTCCTGCTCTAACGCCTGCTGCAGGGCCGACAAAACCTTCTCACGATTGCGGCGCTCTTCCATGTCAATGAAATCGACTACGATGATGCCGCCGAGATCGCGCAGGCGGATCTGGCGGACGATTTCCTTCACCGCTTCGAGGTTGGTCTTGACGATGGTGTCTTCGAGGCGTGTGGAGCCTTTGCCTACGAATTTGCCGGTGTTGACGTCGATGGCAACCAGGGCTTCGGTGTGGTTGATGACGATGTAGCCGCCAGACTTCAGCCAGACTTTCGCGCGGAGCGCTTTGTCGAGCTCGTGCTGGATCCCGAATTCTTCGAAGATCGGCGTTTCCTTGGTGTAGAGCTTGACGCGGTTGACGAGCTTCGGTTGGAAGCGGCTTACGAATTCCACGACCTTGCCGTACTCCTCTTCGTTGTCGATCCAAATGGCGCTGAAATCGTCGGAGACGTAATCGCGGAGCATGCGCTCGACAAGGTCGAGATCGCGGTGGAGTAACGCTGGGGCCTTGCGCTGCTCGCTGCGCTCCTTGATTTCGTTCCAGGTCTTGCCGAGGAAGTCGATGTCGGCGCGAATTTCGTCGTCGGTGGCTTCGCCTGCCGCGGTTCGAACGATGAAGCCGCCGGGATAGGCGTTGCCGGCTTCGCTGACCAGGCGGCGGAGGCGCGAGCGATTTTCGGCAGAGATAATTTTGCGCGAAACGCCAGTGTGATGAACCGTTGGCATGTAGACGAGGAAACGGCCCGGCAGGGCGACGTGACTAGTGATGCGGGCGCCTTTTTTGCCGAGGGGTTCCTTGGCGATCTGGATGACTACGTCCTGACCGGCCTTCAGCATTTCGGAAATAAGTTGCGGTCGGCGCGGCGGGCCGGAGCGTCCGCCTTGATAACCGCGATCGTGCCGGGGCCCGCCGGGGCCACTGGGACGCCGTTCGAAGCGGCCGCTGGGACGTCCACCGCGAGAAGGTCCGCCAGGGCGTCCACCGCGATCACCGCCGCGATTGTCGCGTCCACGGTCGCGTCCGCCGCCACGGAAGGGGCGTTGGAAACGCGAGCGCGGATTGCCGCTGCCGATGCGAGCGGACTCGCGCGGAGCGAAATCGTCGCGCGGGGCGCTGGCGCTGCGCGGCGAGCGGGTCTCGCCAGGCAGAAGGATGACATCGTCCTCGATGGGAGCGGACGGCGCGGCCTGCGCGCCGGAGGAAGCTTCGATGAGTTCGTTTTCGCGATCGTGCACGCCATCGCCGTGTTCGTGAATGTCGTGGTGTTCGTGAGTGCCGGTCTCGACGTGGTCGCTGTGGCCGGCCTGGTGTACTGCGTCGTCATGAGCGGCGTCGGCTTCCGCGTCGGCGCGCTCCTGCGGAGTCATTCTCAGGGCTTCATCGCGGGCTTCTTCGACCGCGGATTCGCTGGAAACTTCGGACTCTTCTGCTTCGGAAAGGCGGATTTCTTCGGCTTCTTCGGATATTTCTTCGTGCGATTCTTCCGGCGCCTCTTCCTCGTCCTCGCCTTCGTCAGCTTCGGCTTCTTCGTCTTCAAAAACCGCGCCGCCAACGACGGCGTCGGCTGCAGCCTTGGCTTGGGTTTCTTCCTGTTTGGCTTCGACGAGACTGGACGAAAGAGACGCGACGTCTTCTTCACTCAGGGAATTCTCTACGCGAACGCGCTCGGCCTCGCGGGCAGCGGCGGCTTCCTCGATCGGGGAAAGAGTTTCGGGAACAGGACTCGAGGTTTCTGCCGATTCCGGAGCGGGTTCCGCTTCGGTGCCTGTTTCGGCGAGGAGCCAGCGCGGGAGTCCGCCGGAGGAACGGCGCGGAGCATTGGGTGCGGCCGGCAACCCGCTGAGTTGTGCCGCGGCTGCGCGTGGCGTCGCCTCTTCGATTTCGGGCTGCGGCTCATGCAATTCGGGTTCTGCGATCGGCGCGATGGGCGCGGCTGAGGCTACGGGCTTGTTGCGATATTTTGCGAGCGACTCGCCGGGAAGAATGATTTCGTCTTCGGCGCTGGATTCGGCGGGTCCCACAGGACGGGAGCCGGTTTCGGGGCGACGATTGTCAAAGCCGCGAGGTTGCGGTCCGCGGGGTTCGAATCCGCGAGGCTGCTGTCCGCGCTGGTCGTAGCCGCCACGTGAGTCGGTCGGGCGTTGCTGGTCGCCTTGCGGTGAAGCGTATTTCGACGGCGGCAAATTGCGGCCGCCGGTTGGGCCTCCGGGGCCTGACGGTCGTCCACCGCTGCCGCGACGCCGTCCACCGCGACGTCCGAAGCGGCCACGGCCACGATCTCCACCACGGTCTCCACCTTGATCGCCACGGCCGAAGTTCTGGCCGCCGCTGCGAGGAGGACCACCGCGATCGTTGCGCGGAGGATACTTCTGCGTGGGATTGTATTGATGGCCGAAATTCTGGGGCGCGGACGCGTTGGATTCGGGCTGGCGCTCTTCGGGTTCAGCGTGCAAGTCGGAATGCGTTGAGGCATCGGCATCGTGATGTTCTTCGATGGCGGCATGTTCTTCGTGATCGTGAACATGTTCTGCTTGATCGCCGTACTCGTGTTCATGCTCGCGATGCTCGTTTTCGCGGTGCGATTCGTGAAGGGTTTCGGCCTCCGCGAGATCATGATGAGCCGCCTCGTCGCCGTGCTCGATTGCGTGGACGTCGGCAGGTTCGGCGGTGCGACCGATCGTTTCGCCCGGCAACACTTCGGTGTGCACCGAGACGGAAATTTGTGGTGATGCTGCGGCGTGCGGTTCCGCGTGTCCGTGGCCGTGATCATAATCCTCAAGATTTTCGAAAACGTCGCTGACGTACAGGAAGGCGTCGCCGTCAAGCCCGATGTCCACGAAAGCGGACTGCATGCCCGGAAGCACCCGCGTGACACGGCCTTTGTAGATACTGCCGACCAGCGCGAACTCTTTTTCGCGCTCGATGTAAATTTCGACTAACTGACCTTCTTCCAAAATCGCGACCCGCCGTTCGTGGGAGGCCGCGGAAATAACCAATTCTTTCGACATGAAAACT
>Ga0073928_10000951_pt1 | contig 59767 bp, 48 predicted proteins | sample PaiPotPPA55metaG_FD_76969 | JGI IMG/M metagenome (GOLD analysis project Ga0073928, IMG submission 76969) | Iron sulfur acid spring bacterial and archeal communities from Banff, Canada, to study Microbial Dark Matter (Phase II) - Paint Pots PPA... ... | reverse complement strand
TTAGTCGCCGCAGGCACGCTCAATTGGCGGACCGAAACGGGCCGCCAACTATAAGATGCCTCGCCACGTCACGATAGTCCTGGATTCCGGGGGCGTGGGAGCGCTTGCGGACGCCGCGGCCTTCGCCGACAGCCCGGGCGCAAACACGATCGCCAACGCGGCGTCGGCGATCGGCGGCCTACGGATGCCGAATTTTGAACAGCTCGGTCTTGGAGGGATTGCTCGCATTGCCGGCGTCCAACCGGTCGCTTCCACGTGCGCGGCGTTCGGGCGTGTGGCGCCCAAATCGGCGGGCAAGGACACGATCACGGGCCACTGGGAAATGGTCGGCATCCTGACGGCCGTCCCGTTTCCGACCTACCTGCACGGCTTTCCGCCCGAAGTGGTCGCGATGTTCGCGCAGATCACGGGGCGCGAGCCACTGGGAAATGAGCCGGCCTCAGGCACCGAGATCATCGCGCGGCTTGGCCCGGAACACCAGCGCACGGGCAGGCCGATTCTGTACACCTCTGCCGATTCGGTGTTTCAGGTCGCCGCGCACGAGCAAACCGTATCGCCGGCGACCTTATATGGTTGGTGCGAGGCAGCGCGCGAGCGGCTCGTCCCGCCAAATAACGTGAACCGAGTGATCGCGCGGCCGTTCACCGGCGCGCCCGGCGCGTACGTGCGAACCGCAAACCGGCGCGATTACGCGCTCGCGCCGCCGCCCAACCTGCTGGATCGCTTGGCTGCCCGCGACGTGCCGGTCCACGCGGTCGGGAAAATTTCGGACATCTACGCGGGACGCGGCGTCGCAACGTCGGTGCGGGTTGCCGACGATGAGGAAGCGCTCGATCGTACGCTCGAATTGATGGATCGCGCCCAGCACGGGCTGATCTTCACGAACCTCAACGATTTCGACAGCAAGTACGGCCATCGCCGCGATGCGCGCGGCTACGCGCGAGCGCTCGAGCGCCTGGACCGGCGTGTAAGCGAGCTGCTCGAGCGCCTGCGTCCGGGTGACCGGCTCGTCTTTACCGCCGATCACGGGTGCGACCCGACGGCTCCCGGAAGCGACCACACGCGGGAATATGTGCCTTTCATCGAAGTGGGCAAGACTAACCGGACCGGGCCCTTAGGCACGCTGCTGGGACTGGATGTTGTCGGCGCGTCCATTGAAGATGTGACATTGAGATGGAATTAACGAAAACACTCGAGAGAAGTCCAGGGATTGCCGGTCGGCCGCCGGTGGCCAGTGCGGCCCGACCGGTACCGCAGTCGTATCGCTTGATCAAGCGGCTCACGGATATCGCCTTGGCCCTTTCTTTGCTTGTGCTTTGCGCGCCGATCGTCGCCCTCGCCGCTCTCGCGATCGTGTTGATTTCGCCGGGTTCGCCTTTCTTTGTGCAAGAGCGCGTCGGCCGCAACGGCCGGGCCTTTCGACTTTGCAAACTGCGCACGATGGTGTCGGGCGCCCATCTCATGCACGAAGATTTGCAGCATCTCAACGAAGTTGACGGTCCGGTGTTCAAGATCCGCAAAGATCCGCGGCTGCACGCCTTGGGCGCTTTCTTGAGAAAGAGCAGCATCGACGAGCTGCCGAACTTTTGGAACGTGCTGTTGGCTGACATGTCGATCGTCGGCCCGCGTCCGCCTTTAACGTCCGAGGTCGAGCACTATAGCGCTTACGCCAAGCGGCGCTTGACCGTAAAACCCGGTATCACATGTTTGTGGCAGATCTCGGGGCGCTCCAACCTCTCGTTCGACGAGTGGATGAAGCTCGACAATGAATACATCGACACGTGGACGCCCCTGGGCGATCTGAAGATCATCCTGCAAACGATCCCGGCCGTCTTGCGCAGGGAGGGCGCGCATTAAGGGTCATCTCCACGCCGTCGCGGCAGCGCCGGCCGAACGCCCTAACCTCGCAGGCTCAACGATGTTCGTTATCGCGGCAACGCTTGGCTCGGCGCTGCTGGGGTTTGCGCGCGAAGTCGTCAACGCGCGCTATTTCGGTACGAGCTGGGAGATGGACACCTTCCTGGCGGCGGCGACGATTCCGACGATTCTCTTCGGCGTCTTCAACGGCGCGCTTATCAGTGCGCTCGTCCCGACGTTCAGCTATTACTTGGCCCACGATCAAGAAGATGAAGCGTGGCGACTTGCCAACACGATTCTCAACGGCCTCTTGATCGTCCTCACGGCGTGCGCCATTCTCGGTTACGTCTTTGCGCCGGTATTCGTCCCGATCGTCGCGCACGGTTTTCCGAAGCCGCAAATGGGCGTCGCGATCCACATGGCGCGCTGGCTGATGCCCAGCATCGTGGCGGTCAGCCTGGCCGGCGTCGTAAGCGCGATGCTCAACGCGTACCATCGCTTTCGCGCCGCCTCGCTGGTCGGCATCGCGATCAACGTCGTGACGATCGGCACGGTCATCTTGATGTACCACAAGTACGGCATCTTTGCGCTCGTCATGGGAACGACGCTTGGACTGACTGCGCAGCTGCTGGTGCAATTACCCTCGCTGATGTCGATCGGCAAGTACCGCTTGATGCTGGACCTGCGCCACCCCGGACTGCGGCGAGTGTGGATGTTCTTAGGGCCGATCATCGTCGGATCGGCCGCTGGCCAAGCGGCGCTCTTTTTCGATCGCTATTTTGCCTCGACGCTGACGCCGGGCTACATCGCGGGCATGAACTACGCCTCAAAGCTCGTAAATTTTCCGCAGCAAGTCTTTGCCGCAGCGATCGCCACGGTGATCTTTCCCCTCCTCGCGAGCAGCTTCGCGCAGGCGAACCGCGCTGGAATCCGCCGCGACCTAACGATCGGATTGCGCATGGTCAATCTGATTACGATCCCGTCGATGTTCGTGCTGATCATGTTGGCGCACCCGATCGTTCAGACGCTCTTCGAGCGCGGAACATTTCAAGCCAGCGCCACCCAACTTACTGCGGGCTTGCTGCCCTTTGGGGCCATGGGTCTCGTTGCGCTCGCCGCCAACATTATCTTGACGCGGAGCTGTTTTGCCTGCGGCCAGATCGGTTGGACGGTGGCGATTTCGATCTTCACTGTCCTGATCAACGTGATTCTCTCGCTCGTCTGGCTGCCCACGCTGGGCGCGATCGGGCTGCTGCTTGCAAACTCGATCAGCCAATCGATTCAGGCGATCATGCTGCTCGTGCTCGTCTGGTGGCTGGTTCGCGGCATCGAATGGCGGCCGCTGTTGCTTTCAGCCGGCAAAGTGCTGCTGTGCTCGGCCGTGATGGTGGCCACGCTGCATTGGATCGACGCGTTGGGCGTTGTCACGACGACGACGGTGGCTCGCTTGTGGTTTCTCTTTGGCGAGCTTTCGATCGCCGCCGCCGTCTTTGTCGCAGCGGCGCGGATTCTCAACGTCCAAGAGCTGTCGCTCGCTTTTCGGCTGATCGTGCAGAAGTTTGTGCGAGCGCTTCCGAGCCCGCCGGAGAACCGCGAAGCTCCGATCGCTTAGCTGCCGCTCCCCGGCAAGCGGCAGCCGGTTTTAAGGTAGGATAAGGCACCATCCGGCTCAAAGGGAGCCTTGATTCGAGCTTTGATGCTCGGCGTGTCCGTTAGCGTTGGTGAGCCCGAAAATCAAAAAAGCGCCGGCCGGAGCGTCACCTGCATCACCACACAAACCATAAGGCGGTGTTAGCGTTGTTCACGGGAAGGCTCTCGGTTGTGATGCCGGCCTATAACGAATCGGCTTCGATCGGGACTAATATTGCCGAAACCGTCAAGACGTTGTCCGGCTTTGGGTACGACTACGAGATCATCGTCGTCGATGACGGCAGCGTCGACGATACCCATTCTTGCGCCGCCGAAACGGCGCTCCGCTACGGCCCAACCGTGCGGGTCGTTCGGTACGACGAAAATCGCGGTAAAGGTGGCGCCCTGATTTGCGGTACGACGTACGCCACCGGGGAGTACATCGTTTTTCTTGACGCCGATATGGAGCTTCACCCCGAGCAGCTGCCGTTCTTACTGGAAGTCCTGGCCGCACGAGGGGCCGACGTCGTCGTCGGATCTAAACGGCATCCGCTTTCGAACGTGCAGTACCCCACGATCAGGCGATTGTACAGCTGCGTGTATTCCGCGCTCGTGTGGCTGCTCTTCGGCCTGCCGTTGCGCGACACTCAAACCGGCTTAAAAGTCTTCCGCCGGCAGGTCTTGCAGGACGTGTTTCCACGGGTGCTCGTCAAGAGATTTGCATTCGACATTGAGGTCCTTGCCAACGCCCACCGGCTCGGATACAGGATCGTGGATTCGCCGGTCACCTTGCGATTTACGCGCCGCTACGGCCGCATCACGCTCAACGATATTTGGACGATCCTGATCGACACCTTGGCGATCTTTTATCGCTTGCGAGTGCGCCGTTATTACGATCGCGTTCCGTCCTGCTCGCTCGTGGCGTTGCGGCACCAGCTCCACTCCCGCGAGCTCCTGCCCGAACTGAAAGCTCCTCCTGAACACAAACAAGCGGCTGCTGTTCCTTAACTGGCGCGACCCGTGGCACCCGCAAGCAGGCGGTGCAGAACTCCTAAGCTTACGAATCTGTGAACGTCTTGCGCAACGCGGTTGGTCGGTCGAGTGGTTCACCGCCGGGTATGGCGGCGCGCCGGAGACGGAGACGCGCGACGGGATTCACTATGTTCGAGCCGGTTCGCAACTGACGGTTCACTGGCGCGCCTTCACGCGGTATCGGCGAAACCACCAGTTTGATTGCGTCGTCGAAGAGATCAACACGGTCCCGTTTTTTACGCCCTGGTACGTCCGCGCGCCCAGCGCGGCTTTTTTTTGTCAGCTTGCCCGCGAGGTCTGGTACTACGAAGCCCCGCCGGTCTTGAGCTCGGTCGGTTACCTCGCCGAGCCGGCCTATCTTCAGGCGTATCGGCACATGCCTGTGGTGACGATCTCGCCATCGTCCGCCACGAGCCTGCGCGAGATCGGCTTGCGCGGTCCGTGTTATGTGATTCCGATGGCGGTTGATGAGGCAGCGCTCGAAAGCGTCTCCGCCAATCCTCGGCCGCACGATGTCGTTGTGATCGCGCGGCTTACGCCATCCAAGCGAATCGAACATTGCATCCGCGCGGCGCAGCTGCTCGTGCGCCGGGGTTGGGCCGGTAAGCTCCACATCCTGGGCGACGGCAAAGCGCAGTACGTCAAATCGCTTCGCACGCTCGGCCGGCGACTTCTCGGAGAGCAGGTATTCTTTCACGGCAAGGTCAGCGACGAGCGGCGCCGGGCCTTGCTGACGCAGGTGTCGTTGCTGTGGGCGACATCGGCCCGCGAAGGCTGGGGCTTGGTCGTCACGGAGGCCGCGCGCCGCGGGACACCCGCCGTCGTCTACGACGTTCCCGGCCTGAGAGATGCCGTCCGCGACGGCATAACCGGTTTCGTCGTTCCGCCCACGCCACAAGACTTGGCGGAGGCGACGCTGGAAATCTTCACCGGCCGCTACCGCCAACTGGCGGCCAACGCACTCACCAGCTCAAGAGAGTATTCGTGGGATCGTACGACGGACGCGTTTGAAGCGGCGTTGCGGCAGACGATCGATCAGTGGAAGCTCAGGAACTAAGCCGTGGCCGTGCTCCCGCCGCTGAAGAAGGCGTTCGCGAAAATGTTTGCGCAAGCGATCAGCGCGAACGAGACGGCGATCGTCGAGTTGGCGTCGGCAGCGGTCCGCAACGGCGAGCGTCCGCTGATTTGCGATTTGGGATGTGGCGACGGCTCGCTCACCGCGCGCATCGCTCGCACCGTCGGCGCACGACGCGTTGTGGTAGTCGAGACGCACGAGCCTAACGTACGGAGCGCGCAGGCCAAAGGATTCGTCGTGGAGCAGGCCGATCTCAATGGGACGCTGCGCTTACCGTCCGATCAGTTCGACATCGTCATTTCAAATCAGGTAATCGAGCACTTGTACCAAACGGACGTCTTCCTTGCAGAACTCTTTCGGATCACAAAACCCGGCGGCGTTGCGATCGTCTCGACCGAGAATGCGGCTAGCTGGCACAACATCGCCTCGCTCCTCTTTGGTTGGCAGCCCTTCTCGCTAACGAACATCACGTCCAAGGAGGGCGGCGTCGGCAATCCGTTGGCATTCTACGCCGGTCAGGAAGGCGCGGTCTTCGCGATGCAACACCACCGCATCATCTCGTTGCGGGCGCTCGTAGAACTCTTGCAGCTGCACGGGTTCATCAACATTGCGACGCGCGCGGCCGGATACTATCCGCTGCCAGCGCGAATCGGCAATCTCGATAAGCGGCACGCTCATTTCATCACGGCAGCGGCAGAAAAGCCTACCTGACCGAAGCATCAAGGTGCAACGCTTAAGAGCGGTTGCGGATTGATTTTCTACAGGTTCTACGGTGAAAATGGGGAAGCTAGCGAAGCGCTTTATCAAAGCCGTCGTTTTTACTAGGAATTTTAAAGCCGATCCATGATTGAGTCTACCCTGGACGTAGCAATTACGGCCGCCCCGCCACGCGCGCGGGAGCGCGTTCGCGCGCTCGACCGGTATGCCGTGCCGCTGCTTTGCGCCTTGCTGGCTCTGGTTGCGATCCAGGTGACGATTGCAAACCTCCCTGCCAACAAGATCTTCGCCGGTCACGACGCGGGCTTTTACACTCTGTATCCGCAGGAGCTGATGCGCACGTCAGCCGGGGCGTGGGAGGTCAAGCATGATTTTGGCTTCCCAAACTTCCTCTCGCTGATCACCTTGCCGTACGCGCTGGCGGTTAGGGCGGTCAACGCTTTGCATTTGAGTGGCGCGATGGTCGGGCGAGTCTTTTATTGCTCGCAGTTGCTGTTCTTGGAATTCGGCAGCTTTTGGCTCGCGTGGCTGATCCTAGAACGCGCGTTTGGCGAAGCCTCGCGTGCGTTGCGAGCCGTCGGCGCGTTTGCAGCCGCATTTCTCGCGACGTTCAATATCTTCACGGCTGTCCTGATGCTCTACCCACCGAGCAATTTTCAGGGCGGGACTGTCTTGTGGCCGGCGATCGTCGCGCTTGAGCTTTTCTTTCTGTGGCATCGCCCGCGGCTCTCGATCGCGCTCCTGTTCGGCATTGCGCTGGCGCTGGCAACCCTGAGCAACCCTGCGCACACGATGCTCGGCTTCGCCCTGGTCATCGCCATATATATAGCGAACTCTTTGGTAACTCGCAGATGGCATGGCAGGCTGCTCCTGAGCACGGCGGCCGTCACGCTGTTTTGTACGGCGTATGTTTGGCTCCCGGCGCTCTCGACGATGTTTCTGTATAAAGGCAACGTCGTCGTCCCCGAGGGAGCCGATCCGCTCTCGCTGCTGCGATCGCAGCAGTTGATTGCGCAGCGCTCGAGCATCGCCGCCTTGTTGCGCTTCGATGGCCTTCTGTGGTGGCCGCGCACGCGCAATGCCGCGCTGTACGCTTCTTTCCCGATGATCGTCGCCACGCTTATTCCGCCGCTGGTAGCGATGTTCGGGCTGCTTTCGAAAAAAGCGCTCTCTCGGGCGGCTTGGATTTTGTTGCTGGTTGGGCTGGGACTAGCCAAGGGCGTGCATCCGCCGTTTTCGCTCAGCATGTATTGGCTCATGACCCACGTGCCGATGTTCGCGGCCTTCCGGGCGACATACGACAAATTCATCATCTACATCGTGATCGCGCTGCCGGTCGCATTCGCGATCGGGATCGTTTTCTTGTGGGGACGAGCGTTGCGCGGCCGCATTGCCGCAGGAGTCGCGCTGGCTGCGGTCGTCTTTAGCGCCTGGCCTTTTGTGGCCGGGCGAATTGCCGAGCCGTATTTTCTCACGACCGTTCCAAAAGACTACGTTGCCGTGGATCAGATCATGGGTGGCGATCCCCAGACGCGCGTGCTTTCCCTGCCCGGCGCGCCGGGGGAAATCAACGTTACGAATTGGTTCAAAGGAGGAAACTTCGAAAACTTCCTCTACCGCGCTCGCGTCGTCAACGGTGCGATCTTTAAGGTGCGCAGCATCTCGGCCGCAACGTTTTACGATGATGCAAGGCTGCGGGAGGCGCGCGAACTGCCCGAATTGATGGGGCTCTTGGGCATCTATGGAATCAATTACGTCGTACTGCACAAAGACTATCTGACGAGTTACCGGATGGCGTGGGATTACGAACGCTATAAAGTGCTTGGCCCGTTGCTAGCGCAAGCGTCGCAACGCTTCCTCGACCGCGACTCACGTTTGCAGAAGGTCTACGATGGCAGCAACCTGATCTTGTATCGCGTTCGGGCGGCCGCGACGCTGAGCCATGCGTACGGCTCCTATTACGTCGGTTTAGAAACCGGCTACGAAAACAACCTGCTCGCAGCGGCCAACTCCGGCATCACGGACGCGGTTGGGCATCCGATCTTGCTCTTTACGGGAAATCAGCGGCCGAGTCCAACCCCCCGTGATGCGTACGACGCGAGCCGCCTGATGCTGCGCTCCGCGTATATCGTTCGGGCGCCGCTGGTGGACGAAACGCCGGCGCTCTATCGCGAGCAGTTTCGGCTCCCCGCGCGTGAGGTCGAGTCGGTATCCGCGCATTTTGCGGACACGACGAAGCCGACCTACTATCTCTTCATGCAGCCTCATGGAGACTGGCTGTCGCTGCCGGTGTTACCCAAAGAAAACATCGTCGGATCCTTTATCTCCGGCGCGCCCGAACGCGCGACGCCGCGCGTCGTGGTCGAATCCTCGAGTGTCCCTAAAGAAGTGGTGGCCGATTTCTTCGGCGCGGACGGCCAAGCGGCGTGGCCGGTGAGCTCGTTTGCCGACGAGCCGACGCCCGACGATGATCTCACCGATGGGACGCCGGTTCATGACTCACGGAATGTGATCGCCCGCGACGTGCCGGTCTCGACGGTCGTCAGTCCCACCTCGATCGCATATCAATTCCGGCTTGCAAGCGACGCCGGTACGGACGAGTACATCGTCGCATCGCGCAGCGCGCCGAGCATTTCGCTGCTTGGCGATCCAACCGTGAACGTCGATTACGATCTGCCCGCCGACACGCTCGTGGCCGCTTGGCTGCGCTTTGACCTGCGGGGACCGGGCGGCCGGCGCATCTTCCTTGACAAGGAACTCGATTTCGGCGGGCGGCTGGTCGGATACGATCTTCGGGACGAGTTGCAAGCCGCGCTCGATCGGCGTTTCGATGAGCTGCTGCAGCTTCACCAAACCGACCCGACGTGGGTCGCGGCCCAAAAGTTCTTCAATCCCGAGCAGGCCGACAACTATCGGCTGACCGGCATTCGATTGATCGTGGGCAAACGTCCCGGATCGGATTTGTCCGCGATGCCGAAGACCGTCAGTTTTACAGCGCGAGCCCTGCGTGTTGCCGTTGGCACGTCAGTTCCGCCGACCTATCCTTATCGGGGCTTCTATAGCACGTTCGTGGGCGCGAAGAGCAAGGCGACGATCGCGAATTTTGAAAGCGTTTATACGACGATCCAGAACGGCGCGCTGCTTGCAAACGTCTCGGTGAAGAACGGCCGCCTACCGACGGATCAAACGCTGGCGCAGCACGTCGTGACGTTCAAGCTCAAAGACGGCTCAACGACGATCGCAAATGTCCTGCGCGAGACTCCCGATGCGTACATCATTTCCGATGCGCTGCAACGGCGCAAACTCTACAAGAACCTCGTCGATTCGATCGTCTCGATCGCCGCCGGGGGCACCGGCATCTACGCGCTGACGATGCGCGTGCCGCCGATCGACTTAAACAAGTACCCGGAAATGCACGTGCGCTACTTGCAAGGCAACCCCGATGAGCAAGTGGACCTGCGCGTTGGCCTGCAAAGTAAAGACGGCTTCACGGAGGTCGAGCCGGGCATCGGCGCTCCGAGCGATCAGCCGGCTGGAATCCCCGCCGACTTGGCCCATCCGGCGAGCCCCGTCGGGTTGGATACTCTGCTCGCGCTGGACAACCGCATGCTGACGCCGGCGACGGACCTCGGCTGGCGCGAGGCGGTCTTCGACATGCGCGAAGTTCAGTCGTACCGCGCGCGCTCGCTGCGCGTAGTGCCAAAATACGTGCGGCTGACTTTTCGGGTGTCGCCTCCGGCGGGCGGCGATGAGACGCCGACTTCGTTTTCCTTTGGTTTCGGCGATGTCGCGTTCATGGGACAGAGCTCGCTGCCGGGGCTCGGAGAAGTTGCTGCAGCGCTCAAAATGGACGGACGTCCATTACGCCTGGTCGCGCGGCGAGACGTTGCGGGCGCTCCCGATCTGGTTTCCCTAGAATACGCACCCGTTCGTCTCTTAAGCGGGCCGCACCGCATCCTCAGCTCGTTCGCCCAACCGTGGAGCGTGCGCAGCATTGCACTGATTCCCACCCTGGCTCAGCGTGTGCCGCCGCATCCGGCCGTCAGCATCACGCATATCGACGATGAGCTCTACGCGGTGCACGTCGATGGCGGCCAACGTCCCGTCTGGCTGGCTTTCACCGAAACCTACCACCAGGGATGGCGCTTGATATCGGCCGAGCCGCCGCGCAACCGGATCGCGTGGATCCTCTCTCTGCGTTGGCTCGGAAAGGAAATCGGAAGCCATATCGTGGGAAATGCGTACAACAACACGTGGTATCTCGCTCCTGCGGCGGGCCACGATTTTGTAATCGATTTCGCACCTCAAGATTTTGCGGTGCTCGGCATGGGCACAGCGTTGCTCGCCTTGCTCCTCGCTCTGACGGCGGTTGTAGCCTTATGGCGTCGCTGAGGGACTGGCTCGCCCGCCGGCGCCGCGCGTTGCGATTGCGCCGGCCGTCCCGCGCGTTCTGGTTCGGATTCTTTGCGTTGCTTGCGGTGGCAGGCTTTCTCGTCCAACCGTCGGCGGGGAGTGCGGGCCTCGCCGACACGGTGACCACTTTTTTCCTAGCAGCCGCAGCGGTGCTTGCGATCGCGATGTGGCACGAGCGGGCGGAGCGGGCGTTGTGGTGCGCGCTTGTCCTCTTCATCGCCGGCGTTTTGATTCGCGTGCCGCCGTTCGGTGTCGCGGAGGCTGCGTCGGATGGGCTGATCGTGTTAGCGGTAATGCTCGTGGTCGTGTATCTGTGCGCGCCGGCGGTCGCGCGAATCCCCAACGAGTTGCGCGGCATCCCCGATCGAGCGCGGCAACTGTTCAACGCCGGGAAGCGCTTGGGAGAGCAGCCCTCGCATCCAATTCCGCGCGCCGCGATCATCCTGGCGCTGGCGGTCTCGCTTTTCTTCGCGTTCCAGCGGCCAGGCGCGCAGTCGTGGTCGCTGGTCGGCTCCCCCCGCGGCAATGTGGTGTGGAACGCGCACGTGATCGGATCCAACCTTACGGTGCAGGGGCGCGCGCTGCTCGACCCGTCGATCGCATCGGTAAATGGGGCTGCCACGCGCGTTGCGATCGTGGACGTTCCCATCCTCGATGCGTTGAAGTTTGCGCATTCGGGTGAGCTCAGCGGCCCAACGATCGTGAACCTCGCTGCGCTCCTCGGACTGTGGGGGCTGCTCCTTGGCGGAATGTTCTTCGTCGGAAACTTTTGTGAGAGTCGCTATGCTGCCGCGGGCGCGATGCTCGTTTTCTTCGCGCTTCCTTTGAGTTTCGGCATTCGCTTCGACGCGCCGTTTGATCTGTTGGTCCCGGTTGTTTTTTGCGCCTATATGCTGTCCGCTCAGCGGCCCGCGATCGTGCTGGCTGCGTTTGCTCTGGGCGCGGGCCTCACGAACACCGCGTCCGGTTACGAGCTCGCCGTGCTGCTGATCGCTCTTAGGCTGTCGGGGTACGCGCGCAGCGGGTTCACCTGGGTATTGGCCGCTCTCGGCGCGCTAGGCAGCGCAATTTTTGCGCTCGCCACCGGAGCGCTGGCGCCGAACGTGTCGCTCGCGCAGGCCTGGTGGTCTACCGACCAACTACCCCGAATTTTCCGGACCGAAGGATTTGAAGTTTCGGTCGGCTGGACGATCATCGCTTTGGTCCTGGTCGTTTTTGGAATCAAGCGGATGGTTGAGGAACGCGCATATCGCCCGTTACAATTCGCGGCCACGCTGGCGGGATTGGGGCTCCTCTTTGCGATCCCAACGCATCTCGGCGGCGTGCCGATCATTTCGCTTGCCAGGATACTGCAAATATTGCCGCTGGGCTGGCCGTCGGCACGCATGCTGGAACTGGCGATTTTTGCTTTGACGATCCCGATCGCTTTCAGTTTAAAGGTTGCGCTCGATTTCGTCAGCACGCGCGTGCCGATGCTGGTTCGCGTTGTTCCCTGGGTCGCGCTGGGCTGGCTGTGCTTCGTCCTCTATCCGAAACCGGTGCCGATCGCGATACCCAATCAGGCGCGCGGGACGACCGTCGTCGAATTTCCGATCGCCGAGGCCGGCTCGGTTGCGGGAATTGCGTACGCCGATGACCTCTTGGTTCGGGGGCAAAGAATTGTACAGCCGATCGTGTTCGTAGAAAGCGGCCCGCTGTCGGTCAGCGATGAACCCGGCGTCGGCCGCACGCAAGAGCGGCTGCGCCGCAATGGCGTGAGTTTCGTCGTCATGCGCGGCGACCTGTACGAAACCCCGAGCCTGCGCACGGTCGAGCCGCAAGTTTACGACGCGAAGGCCTTCACCGAGCCGCATCTTCAGAGAAACGCCGACTACCAGCTGGCCGAATTCGCGGGCGCCATCGACGTTTACCGGCTGAATCCTCGCTAGTGCTGCGCGTCGGGTTGGTCGGCTACGGCTACTGGGGCCCGAACTATGCGCGCCTCTTGCGCGAAACCGAGCGTGCATGCTTAACCTGGTGCTGCGATCTGTCCGCCGACGCGCTCTCGGCGGCCAAAGAAGGCGATCCCGCGCTCAAGACGACTCAACGTCTTGACGAGCTGCTCGCGGCTGCCGACTGCGATGCCGTGATCGTCGTCGTGCCGACCGTCCGCCACTACGATGTTGCAAGCCGCGTGATCGCAAGCGGAAAGCACCTGCTGGTAGAAAAGCCTTTGGCGGCCACGAGCGAGCAAGCGCGCGCGCTCGTCGCCTTCCCCAAATCAGCCGGCGTCGTGCGCATGGTCGGCCACGTGTACCTCTACAATCCGGCGGTCCGCCACATGCGCGAAGCGATCGTGCGTGAAGAGGTCGGGTCGCTGCGTTACCTGTCGGCATCGCGCATCGGCTTCAGTCCGAAACGCGACGACGTCGATGCGCTTTGGGACTTATCGCCACACGATATCTCGATGATCTTGCACCTCGTTGGAGAGATGCCGCTGTGCGTCTCCGCTTTTTCGCACGCCTACCTGCGCGCCGGGCGTGCTGACGTCGTTCTGAGCACGATGCAGTTCAGCGACGGGACGGTTGCCGATATGCAAGCCAGTTGGGACACGCCTTTTAAGCAGCGCCGTCTAACCGTTGTCGGTGCAAAGCAGACGCTGGTCTTCGATGATGTCGCTCAAGAAAAGCTACGAATCTACGATGGCGCCAAGGCGGGTCACGATGGCCGGACCGTGCCGCTCCCACCTGCCGAACCGCTCAAGCAACAACTGGAACATTTCCTGGACTGCATCGAGCGGCGGGTTGAGCCGGCGACGACCTTTGAGGACGGCCTCGACGTCGTGCGGGTGCTCGGAGCGCTCTCCCTCTCGGCCCAGAGGCGAGCCACGGTCGCGCTAGCGTAGTGGCGTTTCCGGCCCGCAAGTACGAATTGACGCACGTCACGTGCGATTACTGCAATTCCGACGAGCATGAGGTCGTCTTGCGCAAACGCGGCGCGCAGTTCACCGACGAGTTCTCGATCGTGCGCTGCCGCCGGTGCGGTTTCGTTTTCGTAAACCCGCGCCTGTCGGATCAAGACATCGCGGCGTTGTACGACGACGAATACTACGCCGGGCGCGGCTTTGACCGCACGATCGCGTATGACGGCGCCGACAAGGATCCCGATAAGCGCCGGGACATCGTAGCGATGCTGACGGAAGCCGCCGGGCCGCTCGATGGCCGGCGCTCGCTGGACGTTGGGTGTGGAAACGGCTTGCTCGTTTCGGAGTTGCGAAGAAGCGGCGCGCAGGCGTACGGGCTAGACAGTTCGGCCTCTGCGATCGCGCTTTGCCGAAAGCGAGGGGTGCCGGTCTTCCCGTACGAGCTGAGCGACCCGCGTTTGGATGCGGAGCGGTTCGACATCATCACCGCGATCGAGGTCATCGAACATGTTACCAGTCCGACGCGCTTTCTGGACCGTTTACGGGGGTTGCTGGCCCCCGGTGGAGTGCTCTTCATCGGCACCGGCAGTTGGGAGCTCGTTCGGCGGCAACCGGGAACGCCTTACCTGATGCCCGAGGGTCACATCTGTTATTTCACGCCGCGGACACTCGCGAAATTCTTTTCAAAGGCCGGCTTCGCGGTGGATTGGCGAACGCTCAACCGGACCTGGATCGGCTGGCGCCTGATGCCCGGGGCCGCGGGCTCACGGTTGCGTCAAACCACCGTCCGTTTGACGGCGGCTGCGACGCACGCGCTGATGCCGTCCGTGGGACCCTTTCCGCTGGCGCGGCTACCGCGCGGGCCCTCGCACTAGCGCGGCCACCATGCCGCACGCGCCCGCGCCATACTTGAGCAACTGCAAACCGCAAAAAGCCAGGCCGAGCCCCGGATGCCGCACGAAGCTCCGCCAATTTCGAAAGAAGGCGGCCCGCACCGGGTTGACCTGCGCGATGCCGCGCGCTCCGTTTTTGGCCAAGAAGCGGCTGAACGTCGTTCCGTAGTAGTACGATTTCGTGACGAAGTCGACCAGCGACGTCGGCTCGCCAAGGTGTACTTCGACCGGCTCGATGACCGCGAGGCGAAATCCGCGTGCCAGCATGCGGTTGTGGATGTCATAGTCTTCGCCCGCGACCAGCTGCTCGTCAAACCCTCCGACGGCTTCAAAAGCGCGTCGAGTAAAGAACCGCGCGCCGACGATCAGCGGGTCGTGTTTGTACATCAAACGCTCAAATCGCCGCACGCGTCCAATGAAGCTGATGTCCGCGGATGATTCGTTCGGAACGCAAACCGCGTCGGCTCCGGCTTCACACGCCGCCACGGCGGTCGAAACGACGGTCGGATCGACGATGAAGTCGGCGTCCACTCGATAGAGGTAGGCGCCTCGCGCGCGCCGCGCTCCCTCGTTGAGCTGCGCGCAGCGTTCGGGGCCGTACTCGAGCACCCGGTCCGCGAGCGTGGCGGCAAGCGCCGGTGTTCCATCGGTCGAGCCGTTGTCGATGACCAGGATCTCGAGCTCGCGATACGTTTGCGCGCGCAAGGTCGCAACGCACGCCGCTAGATGCGTCGCACTGTTGCGAGTTGGGATCAAGACGCTCACCAGGGACGACGAAGCGGGCATCGGCTCTTCAGGCGTGCGTGTGCAGCCTGTAGGATGGCTTCTTGACGGAAATGACCGCGTGCAGGGCCTCAAGCACGTGTTCGACCCTTAGGTCTTGACGCAGGCAGCGCACGTCGATGTGGCGCTTGCATGTAAATTTCTTGTCGCCGAATTGGAAACACGGCGGGCAAGCGGATGGGCGCACGACGTGCACGTCTTGGCCCCAAGGGCTGCACAACTGGGGATCGGTCAAACCAAAGAGCGCGAGCACCGGCACGCGCATTGCTGCGGCGAGGTGGGCGATCCCATTGTCCCCCGCGACGACGGCGCTCAGGCCTGAGATATTCCGGGCCACATCCTCGAGGGGTCCTTCGATCAATGGGGCGCGTGCGTCGACGGCATCGCGCACCGCGACTGTTTCCTCCCGTTCGTTCGGCCCGCAAATGAACGCCAGCAGGTGTCCTTCGGCTCGAAGGAGGTGGCCGAGCTCGATGTATCGCTCGGCGGGCCACCGCTTAAGTTCGTTCCCCTTGTACTTCATCGAGCCGATGTGCAGGCCGATCCGCTGATTACGAACGCGGTCGAACCAAGCGGGCGGAGCCGCGTATGGTCCGGCTCGCAGCGACCCCAGACCGACCTCGCGCAGGAGCGCCATATTGTTCACGACGTTGTGCGTAGAGTCTATCTTGACGCGCCGATGTTCCAAAAATCCCAAGGATCGTTGGCCGGGGTAGGCATGCGCGATCCGTTTGCGAGCCCCGATCAGCGCTGAGAGCAAATGGTATTCGGCGCGACCGGCGGGATAGGCCAAGAACGAGATGTCGAAGCGCTGCCGCCGCAGGCGCCAGAGCGGGCGCGCCGAGCCCAAGCCTCCGAGTTCCCAATAGGGTACGTAGTGGGCGGCGTCAACTTCCGTGAGTCCCGCGAGGAGCTCGAAGCAATTGCGTTGCGTCGCGACCGCGTGAATTCGCCACTCGGGGCGGGCTTGCCGCAGTGCCCGAATTGCCGGCGTGGCCATCAAGGTATCGCCCAGTCCCTGAAGACAAAGCCACGCAACGTTCATCGCCCTGGTTTCCGCCATCATTGGCTCGCCGAAAAAGTTGCGCGGGCGAGCGCGCGAGGCCGTTCGCAGCCCGCTGTTTGGGCGATGACATCCAGCAGCTGCAGCGCATTGGCGAACCCAAATCGCCGTTGCGCGAAGGCCCGAACCTCGGGCCGCAGTTCGAGTAATTCCGCCCTGCGCTCGACGCTTTCCCGGATGGCCTGCCGGATGCCCTCGCGGGTCGGCGGATACAATCGGGCGTATCGCGGCGCGCCGATCATGGCTGGATCAATTTTCTCACCCGGATAGAGCGTGTTCATCGTTTCGTCGGACGTGACAACCGGTAGGCCGGAGGACATCGCCTCCATGATGACCAGCCCCGGATAGTCGACGTCCACGCTGCCCCAAAACTGGACGTCGCACGCGTTGTGCAGCTCGACCAAATCATCCCGAGTGCGAGTTCCGAGCAGTCGAATCGCCGGGTTGGCGGCGGCGATCCGCCGCAACTCGGGTTCGAGTACACCTTCGCCCGCAAATAGGAACACCATTCCAGGCGTACGCAAACCGTGCAGGGCATCGATAAGACGGTCAACGTGCTTGGTCGGACAGAACCTTCCGCCGAAGAAAAACGCCGTCGCGTCCGCCGGCACGTTCCACTTGGCTCTTTTAGCCGGACGATCCGGCAGCGGCCGAAATACTTCCTGATCGACCCAATTCGAAATCGCAAAGCAGCGAGAAGCCGGCATGCCGATCGCGGTTGCGTCGGTGCCGAGCATCTTGCAGTTGCCTATCAGCGCGTCGGCGCGACGGTAGAATGCGGCGGCCAGCGCGCGCACCGCGGGCGCCGCGCTGCGAAAGTGATACGTATATTGAAAGTGCATGATCAGGGGCAGTCCGGCGAGCGTCTTGAGCGCAATGCCCGCCAGACCCGCAATCGGACCGCCGATCGCATAGACCGCATCGTACTGATGCGAACGCGTAAGCCGCAGAGCAGTTCGGAGCATCGCCCATGCCATTGCGAACAACAAGACTGCATTCGCGAGCGGATTGCGGCCTTCGCGAAAAGTCCACAAGAGATCGTGCAGCCGGCTCGCCTTGAAGTAATGCATGCGAACCTTGGCTGTATCGGCGAGGTTGCGCGCAGGCGGCTCGAGCGCGACGATGTCGAGCTGCAGGTTTTGCATGCGATCCGCCAGATCGATGAACGCGTGCGCAAACGTGTCGGTACCACCGCCCTTATCGACGGGAACGACCGCTTGCGTCAACATCTGGCGCGTCAATACGAGAAGGCGCACCTTACCTTTCTTGGTGCTTCTCCGCGGCTTTGCCTCTATATGATGCGGTCGCGCGCGGACGGCGGTTGCTTTTGTAAAGGGCTTGGGCAGCACCCCAGGAAACGCTCCCGGCTGAACATGCCAAACGTTTTTAAAATCGTTCTCGCTTCCTTTGTGTTCCTAGCAACGGGCGGCGTGCTTGCTGCCGATACGATGCCGCAGGGGAGCGTGGTTGTCACCAAGGCTCGCGGCGATGCGCTGGCGATCTGGGACGCGACGCCGGTATTGGCCGGACTCGTGAGCCGCAAGGCTTCGCGCGGCGAGGTCATGCGGGAACTGGAATCGGGCGCGGCGACGATCGTCGTCAGCAAACTTCCGGCGTATAAGAAAACTGCGCGTACGCTAACGCTCTTGGTCCTTTACGCGAAGACGGGCGCGATCAGTCCCACGTACAATGTCGCGACGTTCGAAGGCGTCGAACGCTTGCTGACGCTCAAGGCATCAACGCAGGTCCATTTTGCGAGCGATCCCGCGGCGGAGTTTCGGTCGGGAAAAACGCCTTCAGGTTTGGAGTTGCACGTCGTTGGGGATCTGCCGCCCGAGATCCAGTAACCGCGACCCCTAAGGGGCCGCCGGCAAAGAGCGGCGCTGCCACGGATGAAGCTGCTCCAACGCGTCCGCTGCGCCTTTGGCTACGATCGCGCGGCCGTGTACCGTAAAATGCGGATCCTCGGTCATGAACAGCGGCGGATGGTTGGCCGCGGCCTCGGCGGCTACGAATGCGGGCCAAAGATTAGTGACTCGTGCGCCTGACGCGTTGAGTGCCGCCGTGAGCAACTCGCCGACGCGGAAATCCGGTTCCATCGATTTGCGAACAAGCGCGAGCCAGGCGCCCTCGGTGGGGGAAAGCTGATACGGCATCGGATGGGTTACGATGATCAGCGGAATTCCGCTGCCTTTGAGCTCAAGGTCGATTCGGCGTACTTGCTCCGTGAGCTTGCCCGACCATTCACTCGCTCGACCCGCGAGTTCGTCTTCAGGAATATCGAAGCTCTGCGAGAGCGTCACGGTGTTGATGTCGAAAACGACGGCATCGTAGAAGCGTCCGGTGCCGTTGACCGTTTGCAGATATTGTTCCGCAGCGTTGAGCAACGAGCCGGCCGCAATCGGCGAGACCGCCGGCTTCAATTTCATCGCACGCAGCGAGGTTGGAGCGCGGCTCGTTTCCAGTTGCCTCTCCATCATCGCCTCGATCGAGTCGTCCCACTCGGCGTTCTGCCAGATGAAAGAGTTGCCCAGAAACCCAATCTTATACCGATCTGGTTTCGTGTTGAGCGCTGGAAGAAGCGCCAAGGATGCGACCACGATCGGTCGCCGCGCGATCGGCGCGAGGCGCCGGATCCGGCGGCTGCCGCTGTCGGCGACCACGATGCCGCCGCCATTATCGATGGCGATGCCCGTCGGATCGTCGAAATAAGACGCGCCGCTCGGGCCGTCAGTGAACGCTCCGGTGTCGCCGGAGGCGTCGTTTAGGGACTGTCCACCGATGATCCGCGGTTCCGTTAATTCGGTTTGCAAGAATCTGACCGTATTCGTACGCGGGTCGGTGTACACCGCGGTTTGCGGGTCGAGGACCGCAACGCCGAAGGTGTCGCCGAGCGTGCGATATCCCTGCAAGAACCGCTGCCCGGCTGCGCGAGGTTGTTCGGACGAAGGGAAGACTACCACATCACCTGTAGGCGGCTTGACCCCAAGGCCCGTAATCCCCGCGACATAGATCACCGGCCCTGGAGCGGTGGCTGCAACCGCCACCCCCAAGGGCGTCGTGCCGACCGCGATCGTCGTGACCGTCCCGTCGCGCGAAATCTTTCGCAAGCCGGTTTGCGGATCGGCAACGTAGAGGTTGCCGTCGCGATCGAATGCGAGGCCGAGCGGTTCCATGAAGCTCGACTTGGCTAAAGGCCCACCGGCCCTTCCGCTTCGCGCCGGGGATCCGGCGAAGGTCGTGACGCGTCCTTGGGAATCAAGGCGGCGAATGCAGTGGTTGTCGGAGTCGGCGACATAGATCGTGCCGTCGCGATCGACCGCGACTCCGGTCGGCCGGTTGAAGCGTGCGTTCGCTCCGGTGGCGTCGCGGTACCCACCGGGAACCCACAAGCCGCGCAGATCGAGCGCGCCGCCGCCGGCAAGGGTCGTCACGCGGCCGTTGCGATGGAGGACGCGGATGCGTTGCGCAGCTGCATCTGCGATAATGAGGTCGCCTTTGCGGTCGTACGCGATGCCCATCGGCAGCAAGAACGTCGCGGCGCGTGCGGGGCCGTCTGCAAAGCCTGCGGCACCCGAACCCGCGAGCGTACTCACAACGATCGGCGGAAGCGTTTGCGCCGCTCCGGAATTTTCGAAAACAGCCAGCGCCGCGAGTATCGATATAGCGGCGAGCGAGCGTCTCATCGTCTCGATCGCCAGGGCTGCGAGGCGAGAAGCGCTCGGGCAATTTGCGCGCCGGCTACCTCGCGACCGTGAAGCGAAAAATGCGGATCTTCGGACCCAAAGAGCGCGCGATGCGCGGGCGAACGTAAATCGGCTTCAAACGCCGGCCATAAATCGATCAGCGGCACGCCCGACTTTCTGACCGCAGCTTTGAGCAGAGACCCAAACGGCAAATCGAGCGGCGCGGGTGCAGCGGTCAGCGTGAACCATGCGTTCTCGCCAAGCGTCAGCTGGTTTGAGAGCGGCTCGATGACGACGGCCACCGGCACGCCCGCAGCCGCGGCATCCTCCTTGAATACGCGCAACTTTTCGGTCAATCGGGGTTGCCACACCGAAGCGCTCTTTGAAAGTTGTGTAAGGTTCAATCCGAACGCTCCCGCAATATCGATTGCGTTGATGTTGAGCAGAACGGCGTTGAAGAGCCCCGTGTGCATCATCGTTTTCAGATATTGGTCGGTCGCATCGAGCTTGCCGGTTCCCCAAACCGGCACAACGCGCAAGCGCATCGTCTTGGCCGGAAAGCGGGAGCTCCGCATAACCGAACGCTCGATGCGGCCTTCGATCGACGAGTCCCAATCGGTGTTGAACCACACGAACGAGTTCCCGGCCAGGGCGACCGTGTAGTCTTGCGGGCCGGAGTCGTGCACACCAAGCGGATTGATCGCTGGAAGCACCGGCCCTCGGCGATCGGGCGGACTCAAGGTCCGGATGCGACGGTTTCCCGCGTCTGCCACGATGATAGCACCATCTGGGCGCACAACGATTCCCATCGGTGCATCGAACCGTGCAGCGCCGCCGATTCCATCCGCATACCCGCCCGTGTCGGCCGAGGCGTCCTCGTTCGGTGGGCCACCGAGGATGCGTTCCAAGCCGTATCGGATGTCGAGCGAGCGCACCGTGTTGCTGCGCACATCGGTGTAGATGACCGTATGATCGTCCAGAGCCGTCACCCAAAAGGGATGGCCGAGAGGGCGGCCGCCTTGGGTGAAGCGGTCGCCTTCCCGGTGCGCTTCCACGGTAGAAAAGCGCTCCAGTTTGCCGTCGGGCGTTCGCACGATCAGCCCCTCGAAACCGGCAACGAAAATCGTCGGACCGGCCGGCCCATCGTACACCGCGACGTCCGTGGGTTGGTTGCCGACCTGAATGTAGCTCACGTTTCCGGCAGGATCGATCTTGCGTAACTGCGTCATCGGATCCGCGACGTAGAGGTTTCCGCTGCGATCGAATGCCAGCCCCGTCGGCCGCTGGAACTGCGCAACCGAGCGCGGGCCGTCGAGACTACCCGGCGCGCTTGGCGAGCCCGCGAACGTCGAGACCTCGCCATCGGGACGCATGCGCCGGATGCAATGGTTAAAGCTGTCGGCGATAAAGACATCGCCGCTAGGCGCAATCGCAATGCCGGCCGGACGATTGAAACGCGCTTGGGAAGCGGGGCCGTCGGCATAGCCGGCCGCCACCCAGAGTCCGCCGTCAACCGGCGTTCCGCCACCCGCAATCGTGCGTACGTTGCCCGCTCTGTCGATCAGGCGGATGCGTTGCGCGGCGCCGTCCGCAACGTAAAGGTTGCCCGCCTGATCGTACGCCATTCCGATCGGCATCATGAAAGTTGCGTTAGCGGCCGCGCCGTCTTGGTACCCGAGGGCTCCCGAACCCGCAACCGTTCGCACCGTTTCGGATTGAGCGTCGGCGGCGCAAACGCCGAATGTAAGCGCCAACGACACCCACGTCGTATAAAGAACGATACGCGCCGCGGTGCTTGCGCTCACCGCAGGGTGCCTTACGGCGTTAGCCGCCACGATACAGGCCGCCGTTGACGTTGACCGTCTGGCCGGTGATGTAGGTCCCCTCCGTTACGAGGTAGCGCACACAACTTGCGACCTCGGCCGGCTCACCGACCCGCTGCATCGGAATGCCGGCCACGATTTGGGCTTGCACCTCCGGCGGTATCGCATCCCACATCGCCGTGCCGATGTAACCGGGGCAAATTGCGTTGACGGTGATGCCGTACCGCGCGACCTCTAGGGCGAGCGCCTTTGTAAATGCGACGAGCCCGCCTTTTGCCGCCGCGTAGTTCGTTTGACCGAAAGCTCCGATCTGCCCGACGATCGACGCGATGTTCACGACTCGCCCGTAACCGCGCGTCGCCATGCCCTCGACCGCCAGGCGCGTGCAATACATCGCGCCGTTCAAGTTCGTCTGCAAAACGTCACGCCATTGCTCGTCGGACATCTTTCGAAACGAGCGATCCCGTGCGATACCCGCATTGTTGACGAGAACATCGATCTGCCGGCCGTCTGCAGCAAGCGCTCCGAAAAGACCTTCGGCGCTGCTCTGCTGCGAAACATCGCACTGTTGTGCGTGGCCGCTGCCACCCGCGGCTCGCAATTCTTCGACCACCGCCAGCGCTTGCGCCTCGCTCGTGCGGTAGTTTACGACGACATACGCACCGCACGCAGAGAGTTCTCGAGCAATCGCGGCGCCGATGCCTCGGGATGCGCCGGTGATCAAGGCGGTCTTGCCGGAGAGCACGGGCGCTTGAGCTTGCGATGCGGCCATCATGCGGCGATGCGAAAGTAATCGATGGTTAGGCGCAGGCCCTCGTCAAGTGAAACGATCGGCTCCCAATCCAGCAGCGAGCGCGCCTTCGAAATATCCGGGCAGCGCCGAGTCGGGTCATCAACCGGCATCGGCTCGTTGATCGTGCGCAGTGGCACGCCTACGGCGCGGCTGACCGCTTTCGCAAAATCCGCAATCGTCCGTTCGTCGGGGTTGCCCAAGTTGATGACCTCGCCACGCGATTGCTCAGAGGCGGCCGCAGCGATGATGCCCGTCACCAAATCGCTGACGTAACAGAACGAGCGCGTTTGCGAGCCATCCCCGTAGAGCGTGAGAGGCTCGCCCGCGAGCGCCTGCGCGATGAAGTTCGGAACGACGCGACCGTCGTTTGGGCGCATCCGCGGTCCGTAGGTATTGAATATGCGGACGATGCGTGCATCGAGACGATGCTTGCGATGGTACGCGATCGTGAGCGCTTCACCGAAGCGCTTGGCTTCATCGTAACAAGAGCGCGGCCCGACCGGGTTGACGTTGCCCCAATACGTTTCGCGTTGCGGGTGCTGCAGCGGGTCACCGTACGTCTCGGATGTAGAAGTAAAAAGGAAACGCGCTCCTACGGCGGCGGCCATTTCGAGGCACGCGCGCGTTCCAGCGCTGTTTACCGACAGTGTTTCGAGCGGTAGCTGCGCGTAATCGACCGGGCTGGCAGGCGATGCGCAATGCAGGATCAGCTCCGGCAGGCCGAAGCGCGCGGCCGCGGCGTCCAGGTGCGCAACGTTCAAAGTGCGAGCGTCTTGGTTAACAAGGATAAAACTCGGATTGGCGCAGGCCCGTTCGAGGTTGGCTCGGCTTCCCGTGAGGAAGTTGTCGACGCCGATCACTCGCTCGCCCCGCTCCAAGTAGCGATCGACGAGATGCGAACCGATGAACCCCGCCGCGCCGGTGACCAGGACGGTCATGAAGCCGATTCTACGGTCGCGATCGAGGGCGCTTGCTCGTCTGCGGCGGCCGAAGCGCGGCCGATCCCGACGATCGCAAGGCCGGCGCCCGCCGCCTCTTGCAGATCGTAGATGTTCCTGAAATCGAAGATGACGGCGCCTTTCATCCGTTTCTTCAGCCGGCTCAGGTCGAGTTGCTTATATTCGTTCCAATCGGTCGCCACCACGATCGCTTCCGCGCCCTCTGCGGCCTCATACGGATCGTGCACGTAGTGCAACGATGCACCAAGCTCCTCGGCGGCGTTCTCGAGCGCGATCGGATCGTGCGCGCGTAGGATGGCGCCGGCTTCTGCGAGGAGGCGAGCCAAGCGCAGGGCCGGCGATTCGCGTATGTCGTCGGTGTTCGGCTTGAACGCTAGACCGAGGAACCCGATCTTGCGGCCGGCGAGCTGGTGCGCGAAATGGCTCGAGATTTTTTCAAAGGCGTGGCGCAACTGAAAAGCGTTCGTTTGCAGTACAGCCGCCAGTAGATGTGCAGTGACCCCGCGCCCGTCGGCGATCCGCTGTAAAGCCATAACGTCTTTGGGGAAGCAGGACCCGCCGAATCCCAGACCCGGTTGAAGGAAGGCCGTCCCGATGCGGTGATCGGAGCCGGCTCCTTTTACGACCTCGCGGACGTCGGCGCCGACGCGTTCGCAGATCCTGGCGATCTCGTTGATAAAAGAAATCTTCGTCGCCAAAAAAGCGTTGGCCGTATACTTGATCATCTCCGCGGTGCGCACGTCGGTCAGGATGATCGGTACGTTCAGCGGCGCGTAAAGGTGGCGCATCGTCTCGGCGGCGATGGCACTTGAAACGCCCAGGACCACGCGATCGGGGTTCATGAAGTCCGAGATTGCGGAGCCCTCGCGAACGAACTCGGGGTTCGATACGACTTCGATGTTGTGGTCGGCCGTTCGATATTCGTTTATGAGGGCGGCGACCAAATCGCCGGTTTCCACCGGAACAGTTGACTTGTTCACGATGATCTTGGGTCCGTTGAGCGCTCGCGCAATCGCTATCGCGGCATCCCGAACGTAGCGAAGCTCGGCCGCGCCGTCGTCGCCCATCGGTGTTCCAACGGCAATGATGAGGATGTCGGACTCCTCGACGGCTTGCCGGGCCTGCTCAGTGAATGTAAGCCGGCCGGCCTGAGCGTTGCGCGCGACCATTTCCGCCAATCCCGGCTCAAAAAACGGCAGCCGATTGTTACGGAGCATCTCGATCTTCTTGCGATCGACGTCGTAGCAGATCACGCGATTGCCGAGTTCGGCAAAGCACGTGCCGGTTACCAGGCCAACATAGCCCGCGCCGAACAGCGCTACCCTATACATGTCGCCTTCTCCGGGTCAAAGCGGTAGAAAAGAATCATCACAGAGAACTAAGGAAGTCTTACGAAAGCCAATTACTACTGTGCCGGCGGAGCGCTCCTCCTATTGTGCGAGGTTTCTCTCTATAAGAAGGGCCGGCGTACCCGTAGGACCTCAAAACCACGAAGGGCGTTGGATGGCAGAAGAACGGGCAAGCCGCAACACGATCCACCAGAGCGCGTACATAGCGCCAAGTGTCGTCTTGGGCGAAGGAAATTACATCGGACCCTTTACGAGCATTGAGGGCGGAGTACGAATTGGCGACGGAAACTGGATTGGTCCGAACGTCACGATCGGAACGCCGGCGCAGTACACAACGTCAAAATTCGAGCTCAATGGGTCGGGTAAAACCGGCATTCGGATCGGCAGCCGTTGCGTGATTCGAGAGTATTGCACGGTGCACCAACCCTCGAAGTTCGAAACGATCGTAGAAGACGATTGCTACTTGATGGCGTACTGCCACGTTTCGCACGATACGGTGCTGCGGCGGGGCGTGGCGATGGCGAACAACACGCAGATCGGCGGCTTCACCGAGATTCAGGAGTTCGCGACGATCGGGCTCTCAACGGTCATCCATCAGTACAGTACGGTCGGCGCATACGCGATGGTCGGCATGGCCACGGTCGTTACAAAGGACGTTCCGCCGTTCATCAAAGTTATCGGCAATCCACTCCATTTTCTCGGAGTCAATGAGATCGGTTTGCGGCGCGCGGGATTTTCGGTCGAGTCGATCGCCCAGGTCGCTCAGGCGTACGCTCAGGGCAAACTACCGCTCGAGGTTGCAAGCGCGCGCGAATATGTCGAGCGTTTTGAGCGGAGACGAACGGATGGCGAACGGGGTCTGCTGATGCCGGATAACCGCTGACGCTGGGCGCCGCGCTTCGACCTTGGCAGCTCGTCCGCCGCAACCCATTCTTTTGGGCGACCTTGGGCGCGGCGGTGCTGCTCGCCCCGTTCTTCTCACATAACGGCATTCCGGCGTACATTCATGACTGGTCGTGGCCGCCCGACGGCGCGGGCTTGCGCGCGGCAACGATCCGGGGTCTCGCCGCCTGGGTGCCCGAAGGCCTCGGCGCTCCGAACGCGTTTCCAAGCATTCTCCCGCAGTTTTACGCCGAGTGGCTGCTGTCGTGGTTCCTGCCCTCAAAGATTCTTTTGGATCTGCTTTTGCTTGCGACGTTCGCGCTCGGAATATTGGGGGGAAGCTTCGCCGCTCGTAGCCTTTTTAGCGTGTCTTTGAAGTGGGCCCTCGCGTGCGGGCTCTTTTATATGGCCGGGCCGATCGTGCTGGTAAAATTCGTGGCCGGTCATACTTCCTATCTTGAAGGGTACGCGAGCCTGCCGTTCTTCGTTGGACTAGCGCTCCTGCCGCGCATCGACAACCGGCGGCTGTGGCTGGCTCTTACCGCGCTGGCACTGGCCTTTTCGACCGTCCAACTGCAGCTCTTTGGATTAGAGCTGCTGATCCTCGGCGCGGCCGTGATCTTTGGAAAACGGACGCTCAAAGATGGGCTTACGCTCGCGTGCATTGCCCTGCCGCTGCTGATCCCGCCGCTGCTTGGGCCGCTTATTCTTTCGCAAGCCGCTCACGGTTCGATGTCGATGCAGCGTGCCGTGCTCTCGTGGCAGATGGAACAAAGCGTTCCACCGCTCGAGGCGCTCGAGGGCCGCGGGTACTTCGCGCGTTACTACGAGCTCCTGACGCCGCTGTGGCTCCAGCATGTGCTGCTCCTCTTTCCGTTGGGCATGCTTTTTGCTTTGAGCCAAATGAAGCGCGAGCTTCGGATGGCGGCGTTGCTCGCCGCGCTGGCGGTCGTTGCGTGGCTGGCGGTGACCGGACTGCGGGGTCCGCTGCACGACTTTTGGAGCCTGCTGTTCACGCATGTGGCGGCATCGTCGTTGTACCGTGAACTGTATGACGTGATGGCGCTTTATTGGCTCGTTTGCGTGTTGCTCGCGACGCGTTTTATGGCGTCGCGCCCGATCGCCGGCGCAATCTTCGCCCTTTTCGGATTATGGGCGCTGCTGCCGGGTTGGTACAATGTTTCCACGCTCTTCGGCTGGGCGCCATCCGCCTCGCTGATCGCGCGCTTGGACGGAATTGCGCAAGATCTCCCTGACCGGCGTCTCCTCTGGTGGCCGGCGCAGCAACCGATCGGGCCGTCAAACCGTCGGGTCGGAGGCGCCGATCCGCTGGCGTACACGCCGCTGGCGGGCGAACAGCCGATCTTCGAATATCAACCCTTTGGCCTTTTTGCGGCCGCGGTAACGCGAGCCCAAGAAGGCGATTGGAACGGCGCGCGTCCGCTCTTGAGCCAACTTGGAATCGGCGCCGTCGTCGAACGCAGCGACCTCGTTTCATTTGTGTCAGGCAGGCCGCAGGCGGCAAGCCGGGTGGCGGCAGATGCCGGGTTCAAGCTTGTCGGGCGGGTCGGCGACTTTCGGTTGTTGCGTATCGTACAAAGCGAACCGCTGCTTTCGCTGCAGGATCAAACCGCGTTCACCCAATTGCCGCAGCCTTTCGAGCACTCCGTGGTGAGCGATCGCCCGGGCCGTGGCCGCATGGTCGCGGCCTATCCTTATTATTGGATGACGCCCGTCATCGGACTCTGCGGTTCGTCCAGCGTGCTCGGGTACCGCGACGATTTTCTGGGCGCCGGCAAGCGCTGGTATTTCATCGCTCAATTCTCGTCAAAGCAGGCATGCAATTGGATTGCGCCCCACACGTTAGCTCGGCTGCCGCGTGCGGCTCTGCTGGTCGCCGGGGGGTGGTCCGATCAACGGCCTCCTGCGCCCATGCGTGTTTCTGAAGACATGCCCGCGAGCCGCGTGAGGGTCGACCGCGCGTGGAGCGATGAATGGCGCGGCAGCTTTGAGGCGTCACGCCCCGGCTTGCTGGTCTTTAGGAACGATTTCGATCCGCGATGGTCGCTTTCGATCGATGGGCGAGCCGCCGCCGCGCGGTTGGTGGACGGCTTTGCCAACGGTTGGGTGGTGCCAAGCGGTCTCCATTCCTTCGCGCTCGAGTTTTCGCCCGCGCGCTATCTTCGGCCGATTCTTCTTGCGAGTTCTTTGTGGTTGCTGATCTTGGTCGTTTATTCTTTAGGTTCGCTCGCAGGCGTGAAGACTTTCCAAAGGTACGGAGGCTTCGCAACGAGCGCCGGCTCCACAAAGAACGATGCGTCGTAGAGCTGGGGTTCGACGGTTCGCCAGCGCGGCTCTGCATAAAAGTCGGGACGCACGACGACGAGCTGCACCCCGGCGCGCTGCATGATCTTTAGCGTCTCGTTCTGCGAGGGCGAACTCTGCACGCTCAAGGCGGACGGGAGATCGAGGAACACCAGGGGCTGCAGTACGCGCGCCTTGGCCGCCAGCAACTCTTGGGCGTAAATGACGCCGGCGCGAGACCCCGCCTCGGCAATCGGAAACTCGACGATCGCGGTGTTCGGTGCAACGATTGGAAGCGCGCTCCCGGGTGATTGCGGAAAACTCAACCCGAAGACGATCGCGGCACCGATCCAAGCGACGGCGGGGTTCAAGCTTGGCCGTCGCCCCGCAAACCGTTCGAAGATCAGCGAGGCTGCAAACGCGACCGGAATCGTTAACGCGAAGGCAGCGAGCTCAAGCAGCCGCGCGGTCGGCCAGCCCTGAGGCGCGATGATCCACAGGAGATCGGCCGGGCTCAAGATCGGGATGCCTCCCAAATGGGTCGGCACCGCCAAAATGGCGGCGCCCAGGGCCAGCGTAACAGTGGTCCAGAGCAACGGCACGACGCGGCGCCGCGTCATGGCGTAGATGCCCGCTGCGGCCAGGATGGCGAACGCGAGTATGACGACGACCCAAATTCGGAGATCTTCCGCCCACACGATGCGCTGCAGCTCGGCCGCGTACCACCATGCTTCGCGCAATGACGCTGCGGGAGCCATCCAGCGCAGGATCGATGATGCGACGAGGCTGCCGGCGACGCCCAGCGCGACCGCCCATCCGTAGCGTCCTTTTGGAACGACCTTGAACGCGCCCAAAACGAAGAGCAGCACGGCGTATTCGTAGCCACTGGCCGTATTGCAGAAGCCGCACAAGAAGGCTGCGCTCAGGTACAGGCGTGGTGCGGCACGGCTGGACATCAGCGCGAGGACTGCCAGCAGCGCAATGCTCAGATCGAGCGGCGCCGCAAAGCGTATCGGTAAGCCAACAGGAAGCAGCAAGAACAGGATCGTCGCCGCCAAACTGGCCGCGCGGCCAAACGACAGCCGCTCTAAGAACAGCACGGAGGACAACAGAAAAAGCCCAATGCCGAAGAGCACGACCACGTTGCTGAAGAACGGCGGCCAAGCGCGCGGGAACAGCATCTTCAAGGCCGAGAGCGCCAGCGAATCGGGAATGTTTACCTGGGCTCCTGATCCTGCGCCGAGCCGTATAGACGCATCTTGAAGGTGCAGCGAGCTGCGCAAAAGGTCGGAGCCAAGGACGTGCGCGTTCCACTGCAGCGAAGCCGATTCGGCGCCGACGAAGCGCTGTGGCGGGAGGAACAAGAGCGCGAGGATGCCGACTGCCGCCACCAAGAATGGGAGCCACCCATCGAGCGGCGTCTTGGCTGCGTTTGCTGTGCGCAGGTTCGGGCGATCTTCATTGCCGGCGGGCGCGCCGCTCGCCGGACGGGCGAAGACCTCGACGGTCTCGCCAGCCACCTGTCGAGAACGGATCGCCAATCTTACCAGGGGTGGTCCGATCAGATACGCCGCGATCACCGTCATCGATAAAGCGATCAACGAATCCGCCGCTACCTGCACGGCGGGTGAAACAATGGCGCGCAGGGCGATGCCTACTCCAACGCAGATCAGAGCCGATGTTAAGAGCCGGGCTCGGTTGCCCCGAAAAACGCGGACGCCAATCAGCGCGATCGCGAGCAGCAGTGTCGATTGCACCAGGCCGACGGTCAGATTTTGCGTGCTCGCCAGCACGGCTAATGCGAAGAGCACGGCAACGCCGGCGATGCCGGCGCCTAGCCGCAAAAATTTCAACGTCGCCACCAGTAAGCCGAAAAACCGAGGGCTACGAGCGTTGCAACCAAAGCGAGCACTTTACCCGCAACCGCGAAATCTTGAGGCGCGAAGTCAATGACGTAGTCTGCGGGAGCCGAGCCACCGACGAACCACGTGTTGTTGTAGGCGTTTCCCATCACGTGATCGCCTGCAGGTTTGCTGAGCCAGCGCAAAGAGGCCGCCCACTGGAGCCGGTTGCGCGGCGCGGCGGCTTGGATCAGTCGCCACCCGGAATGGTACGTCTCGGCGAAAGAGAGCCACATCGGCTGCCGGCGGTCGACGTGGACGGCAAAGAGCTCGTCGTCGATGTGGCGGATCGTTACGGAAGGCGAGACAGCGGCGCGCAGGTCGCGCGGCCCGATCGTGACGCTGCGGACCGACCACGCGCGCCCGACTCGGGTCATGATCCGGTGGTTCCCCGCGTGCAGATTCAAAGTCGGGAACCGCAGTGCGAGTTCATCTTTTGCGCCGCCGACCGGCGTGCTGCCCACGACGGGCTGCGGTTTGCCGTCGATCTCCAGAAGCGTGCCCGCGGGTGGCGTGAGTGCATCCGTTTGGCCCGAGAACATCAGATCGCCGAAGCCGAACACGAGGCTGCGGGGAATGCCGGCCGGAGTATCGGGCGGTGGGGGAATGACCCTGAACTCCAGTTTGAGGTAGTCCAAATGCGGGCGCAGGGTTCCCGCCCGGTACGCCGCGATCCGCGATAGATCGCATACAAGTTCCCGCCAACCTTCGTCAAGCGGTCGAGAAACGGCCGCATTGTCGAGGGCAAGCGGGTGATCCGGGCTCGGGAAGTTCGATTTTGAAATCCAAGCCTCGGGCGGAGGCGCGTCGGTCGGAGTATTCGCCGCAAGGTCCAAACCCGCTACGACCTCGCGCACGGCCGTACCCGATTGGAATCCGAGTTTGAGGACGAGTTCTTCATTCGAAGAGGGCTGCCAATAACGCAAGTGCAGCCAGCGGTATTGCACGATGTTTATCGGCGGCAGGCGCACGACGAACGACGCACTCGCATTGGCTTGGCCGGACGTCGTCGCGTTGAAAAGTCGCGCTCCATCCTTAACAGCGCTTGAGATCTCGGGTACACCCTGCAGTTGCGGATGCATGGGCAAGGCGGAAAAGTTCAGGCGGTAACCTTCTTTAAGGTAGGTGGGCGGGCTAGGACCACCGAGGACGAGCTGCAGCCCGCGAAAGCGGAACGATACTTCATCGGGAGTTTGCGAGAAGTCGGTAAATGGCAATTTCCCCATGATCAGACGCAAGCCGCTCAGCACAAAGCCGTCGGCTTGCTCGGGATTGAAGAGCGGCTGTCTTGCAACCCATTGCGGGTCGGTCCGGTGCAGGGCCACGAGCTTGCTGAACCGCCTGTCTAGGCCCATCTGGAGGTTGTCGCGCACGTCGAAGCCCTCCAAATGTCCCGAGCCGTCGAGATACTTATCAAGAAAGATCCGATGGCCGTGGTTATCCCGGAGATCAAACCTGAGCCAGGCCGCTTGGTTCTTTGGATCGGAGAATTGGTAGTCGAAGGTCACCCTCGGGTCGCTCAAGAGCGACAGCGGGCGAATTGCGCGGCTGGCGACGACGAGCTCTTCCTGCTCGCCGCCGCGTTGCAGCTTGACCTGGTACGTACCGGAGGTTCGATCGACGGCTATCGAAGCCGGCGCGCGCACGGAAGGTACGCCGGCCGCCGCTGGATCCAGCGGCGGCGGAGTGGCCCCGGCGACCGGCGCCTCCGTTGGATCGACCAAATCGGCATCGCTGATGATGTCGTCAACGACCGGTTCCGCGGCGAAAGCCGACAGCGGCCACGGCGCGTTGCCTTCCAGCCCGACGACGTCATGATACGCCAGTCTTGCAACGTGGTTGGCGCTGATCACCATTCCAACCGAGGAAACCTGCGCTCTGTTCAGCGAGAAGAGCCCGGCGAGGTTCTCTTGTCGCACAATGGAGCCTTTCAACCAATCACCGTGCGGTTGAACGAAAATATAGTAGGTTGGTTTTGCGAGTTGCGAATAGCGCTGAGCAAGCGTTTGCGCGTCGTAGGCGCCCAGCGATACCTGTTCTCGATACAACGCCGGCGTCTGCGGTATAAGCGGGGACACAATCAAGAAGCGCGTGCGCTGCGCGAGCCGGTCGAGAGCATCGTACGAGCGCGCACCGGCCGGCCGGACCTGGTTTCCGACAAACAGTATCTCGGGATGGCTGCCCGAGTCCATCAGCCCGGCATCGACGACCCCGTAGAGCGTATTTTCGTAACCGAGATTCATGGCTGCATCGTAGGTAGCGTATGCATGCGGCAAGGTGGCGCGATCTCGCGCGCGATAGAGGACCAAGGAAGATCCCTCGTAGATTTTCTGCAAGCGGTTGTCGGCGTCGAGGTAGCGCTCCGATGCTTGAGCCAGCAGCGGACCCAGTACTTGGTAGCGTTCAAAGTCGAACGCCATCCGGTAGCTCGTCAAATAGTCTTTGTGAAGCAGTACGTATTGAATATCGTACACACCCAGCAGCCCCATCAGGTCCGGTAACTCCTGCGCCTGCAGCAGGTCGAAATCGTCGTAGAGCGGCGCGGCTGAAATGCTGCGGTGCTTGAAGATCGCGCCGTTGACCGCGTGCGCGCGGTAGAGCAAGTTTTCGAAGTTTCCGCCCTTGAACCAATTGGTGACGTTGATCTCAAAGGGCGCTCCGGGCAGAGAAAGCACCCGAGTCTGTGGATCGGCCCCCATGAGCCGGTCGACCGTGCGGTAGTCCGGCGGGATCGTCGTTAAGAAATATGGTTCAACGATCCGGCCTGCCAGAAACGGCCAACTGCTAACAAAGATCAACACGAGCGCGCCGATTCCGACGGCCACGAGCCGGCGCTGCCGCAAGATGATCACGAGCCCGATCGCTGTTAAGGCGGGAAGCGCGAGCATGATGTAAAGGACGAATTTGTCGTAGGCCTGGCGGAATGCGGCAAAGACCGGCACGTGCGTCATCAGCCAGAGCAGGTTGAGTTGAAATGGCGGGTGAGCGTTCTTCGCGAGCTCAATGCCGACCAGTAAGAGCACCCAGATCGCGCGGGCGATCCAGCGTTTCGAAAAGAGCGCCACGACCGCGACTGCGGCCGGAGCGTAGGTGGCCAGCAGCATCAGCGGAGAGTCGTAGAGGGCGGCATTGCGCGTTTTTGGCCACCACAGCAGCCCGTCGAAGCGCAGCAGCGCCGCGATCGTCGTGCGCAGTTTGATCAGGTCTTCAGAACCGCTCAGCGCCGCCGCGTTTGCCCCTTCAGGCGCCGATACGTTCCCGTGGTAGAGGAAGAGCGAAGCGAACGCCGGCAACCAAAAAAAGACGCTGGTAAAAAATGTCACGCTGCAGACGGTTGCCGCCAAGCGCCATTTCCAGGCCCCGGTGGCAAGCGAATTTGCAACGTAAATAGCCACGACGAGCGCGAAGCCGAGAATCGTGTGCGCCGGATTGCCGGGCATCGCTAACGTCAGCAGAATGCCAAAGAGGATCGCGACCGAGAGCGTCGGGCGTTTCCACAAGAGGTATAGCTCGAAGGCAATGACGACCGGCCAAATGAAAACGCCGGCCTGAAAATTGCTGGGTGGATACATGAGCAGGATCGCCGTAAAGATATTGAAGGTGCCAACGAAGGCCGCCGCCAGCGACGCGACGGCACGAAGCAACGACGAGGCCTCTGCGTAGAATCTCTCGAGGATCAGCCAGGCGATCCAAAATGTGCCGAATTCGCACAAGAGGATCTGGAGCTCGAAAAAGATTCTGCCGACGACCGCTCCGGATGGGTGGAACGCATGGATCGCCAGGTCCAACAATGCGTATGGGAGGGTTACCAGCGCCTGGAAATTCGGAAAACCCAGCGCCGTCTTCACTTCCCACGTGCCGGCCGAAGTCCGAATCAGCTGATCGGGAAAAAGGGTGTAAAATCCGCTGTCGTGACCGGCGAAGAACTTGTTGTTTGGAAGGTTCGCAAACGTTACCTGAGTTGCGACCAACAGCATCAGGAACGCAAAGAGTGGTACAGGGTAACGTTCTAGGGCGTCGCGCCAGTTAGGCTTCGACACCGATTTCTTCCAAATGTCTTTTCAAGACGTCGGTCACGCGATCCATCTGCGCAGCCGTGATTTCCGCAAACATCGGAAGCGACACGATTCTTTGCGCGGCACGCTCCGTGTTTGCGAACGTTCCAGGCGGCAGGTTCAGATCGCTGTACGCGGGCTGAAGATGGATCGGCACGGGGTAATGGATGCCAACTTGAATGTGCTGCTCGTTGCAGCGGCGGATCAAGGAGTCGCGGTCCGGAATTTCAATCACGTAGAGGTGGTAGACATGGCCTTCGTCGGCGTGTCGTATCGGAGGGGTTATTCCAACCTCTGCCAGGCGGTCGTCGTAGTAGCGCGCGGCAGAAAGCCGCTGCTGGTTCCAGCCTTCAAGGTAGCGCAATTTGACGCGCAGCACCGCGGCCTGGATCGTATCCAGGCGGCAATTGTCGCCTTTGGTGAGATGTTCGTACTTTCGCTTCTGACCAAAATCGCGGTAAAGGCGTAGGCGTTCGGCGACTTCGGGATCGTTCGTGATGACGCCGCCGGCGTCGCCATAGGCGCCGAGATTCTTTCCCGGATAAAAACTGAAGCATCCAACGTCGCCGATCGAGCCAACGCGGCGATTTGCGATTTTCGCCCCGTGCGCTTGGCTCGCATCTTCAACGAGCTTGATTCCGTGCCGTTTTGCGATCTCCGCAATCGCGTCGATGTCCGCAGCCTGCCCGTACAAGTGGACCGCCATGATCGCTTTGGTTTTCTTCGTGAGCGCGCCTTGGATTTTAGCGGTGTCGATCAGATAGTCATCGCCGACGTCGACGAAGGTGGGCGTGGCGCCAACCTGCGATACGGCCAGCGCGCAAGCGATGTACGTGTTAGCCGGCATCAGCACTTCATCGCCCGGTCCAACGCCGAGCGCGAGCAGCGCCATCTTGAGCGCGGCTGTTCCGGATTCGACTCCAACGCAATAGCGTGCGCCGCAAAAACGCGCGAACTCGTCTTCAAATGCGGCAACGTCCGGTCCCATGATAAAGGCCGCGGATTCCAGGACGCGCGCGATCGCCGCTTGGATTTCGACCGCATGCTGTTGATATTGAATACGCAAATCAACGAAAGGAAGCAATTCCGGCATGAAGACCTTCTCAATAATGATCGTTACGGGGGCAAAGTCGGCGAATTTCTGCTTCATGGTTCGCCAACCTCCATCCCGCGTCGCGGCGCGGTATCATCGTTGGAGTGCAATGCGGGCCGTGCACAGAGGTCTAGCGCGTCTCGGTCGAGTATGCCTTTGGGCGTTGCGAATCCGACTTTCTGACGGGTAGGCTTGGCTTTACTTGGCCGGCTTTTGTTTACGGGAGCCGTCCAATCTCGCGAGGACTTGAACACGCAGATGTTACACCGAAGAAGTTTTCCGGCGATCGGCGTCGCGCTCGTCGCACTTTCCGGTTGTTCGGGGCAGGGCTTTGGAACGCGAAACATCGGCATCCCGTTCTCGCAGGCGGCCCTGCCGCGGCCGCCGGCGCTGACCGCTGCGTTCATTGCCGGCTTGCCGCGCGCTCGCCTTGCGCCAATGCCGGCGGGCCTGGTCATCCCCGCGCCCGCCGTGTTCACGGATCCGGCCGCGCTGCACCGCGGATCGACGGTTGGCAATAATGATAACGAGGTTGTCGGAACGGTGATCAACGCCGGTGGACCATACACCGGAATCTACGCGCAACAGACTGCTTATCTTCCGGCCAACGTCCCGCTAGGATATCCAAACGGTGCGACGGGCTTGCAGCAGGTTCTCGCGCCCGTCGCGTTTCCTTCAAACGGTTCGTGCTTGGCCTCGGGGACGGTCGCCGTGAACAAAGGAAGCGGCGTAGCGACGTATTTCACGGTCTTCGACGTATGTGGGGGCGGCTTTAAACGCCAGATCGTCGCGGTTCCGATCGACGCGAACTTCATGACGAAGTACGTCACGAACACTCCGGCAACTCAAAACCTGCCCGTTTATACGACCGTTGTCGGCACATCCGACGCAGTACCAACGAAGAACTCGACCTGGACGGTCATGATTTACAACAACGCATCTTTAACGTGGGAGACCGTCGCTCAGGAGAAGGGTCTCAACCGCACGACGTACGGCCTCAGCTCCTACATATCGTATTACCAGCCCGGCGCGTGTCCGAGCGGTTTGCCGACGCTATCCGCAAACCAAGTTCAGCTTTACAACGCCAACACCGCCGCTTACGAGTTCGTGATCCCGAAAATGGCGAGCACGACGACGAGCATTCTCAACCGGGCGTCTTCCGCGCAGTGCTTTCACCCCGACTCCTCGGGGCCGGCGACCTCAACTCTTAATGTCGTGACGGCCAACTACTTTTGGACGATCACTTCGGGGCCGCCGAGCGTCGGGTACCAGTACGACGACTGGATTGAGTATGCCCACGACAACCTGCACACGGGTTTTCAACCCCAGCCGACCGGCATATCGAACACCACGGCGCAAAACCTTGCCTTGCGCTGGAAGGTCGCCGTGCCCAACGGGATGCCGATCTACGCGAGCCCCGTCGTTTATAACGGCAACGTCGTCGTCGTGACCGACCCGCCGCATGCGGTCGTGTACGACCTCTCCGCGGTTGACGGACATGTCTTGTGGTCATATCAGGTTCAAGGCGAAGTACGAGGAACACCCACGATCGATCCGACAACCCAATTGGTCTTTGTCGGCGATCGCTTGCTCGTCAATGGCGGCCCGGCGCCCTCCAACCTCTACGCGCTGCACCTGGCGAACGGAGCAATTGCGTGGACAACCCAGGTAAACGGCAACACGCATGCGGGGCCGGTCGTGTCCGGCGGCGTCGTCTACCAGGGAACGAGCGGCGGTGATTCGCCGACCTGTCTTAACGGCGGGGTCACGGCCCTCGACGAGATGACCGGCGCGACGAAGTGGACGTGGTACGTGAATTCACAAGTGAATCCGCTTGGGGGTGGCTCGGCGTGGGGTGCGATCGCCTTCGATGGGGCTCACTTGATCTTTGGCACCGGCAACACGTGCGGTACGACCAAATATACGACCGCCAATGGCGCCGTCGCGCTCGACATCAACGGCAACGCCCTGTGGAGCTTCGTCGCCGAGCAGAACTCGTATTGGGATTACGACACTGGAAGTTCGGTGATGATCTCGCATGGAAATGCATCGTTCAAGAACAAGACGGGCTTGCTCTATACGGTGGACGCAAGCAGCGGCGCGCTCAAACAGCAAACGATGGTCGATCCGAACTTTGGCTACGGCGAGTTTCCCTCTCCTTCGACCGATGGCTCGACGACCGTCATCAGCTGGGGTCTAAACCCCAATGGAAAGAGCTGGCCTCGTAAGCCGCGCTCGGCCACCGAAGCGCAGGCGATCGAAGCTCAAGAACACGAGGACCTCGAACGGATTGAAAGACACACGCGCCGCCATCCGTTCGATGCTCTAAACGGCTACCACTCGTCGCTGGTGGGCATCAATAGCAGTGGGACGGTGATCTGGACCCACACGATGAACGCGATGTTGGATGGCTATGCGGCCATCGTGAACGGCGTCGTTTTCGCCGACAACGACGATGCCCTGACGGCTTTCGATATGCGCAACGGCAATCAGCTGTGGACGTACGCGTTTCCGTCGCTGCCGGCCGCTTCTCCGGCGGTTGTCCCGAGCGGCGTGTACGCGACCGACGGCAGCGGAACAGTGTACGCCTTCGCGCTCCCGCATTCGTAAGAGGACTTCGTACCGATGAGTCCGATCGGTGTCAGATGCCAAGTCGCTCGCGCGCTAGTGAACGTTGCGCGCGTTGAGGATGCGCGCCAGCCCTAACTACAAATGGTACGTCCTGGGTGCAGTGATGCTCGGCACCGTGATGGGGCCGTTCGATGCCAGCGTGGCGAACGTTGCGCTGACGACGATCGGACGCGCGTTTGGTACGCCCGTCGACAACGTCGAGTGGGTGCTCCTCGCGTATCTGCTCGCGACGGCCTCGAGCGTCGTGCTGTTCGGCCGCTTCGGAGACATGATCGGTCAGAAGCGGGTCTATCTGGGCGCCTTCCTGCTCTTCGGGAGCAGCTCGATCGCGTGCGCGCTTGCGCCCAATCTTTGGGCGCTGATCGCCGCCCGTACAGCGCAGGGTTTGGGTGCGGCGATGCTGATGGCGTGCACGTTGGCGATCATCACGGACGCGTTTCCGAGTACGCAGCGCGGGCGCGCAATCGGCTTAAACGGCGCGGCGGTTGCGGTCGGCTTGACCGCGGGGCCGGTCGTCGGCGGTCTTATCGTTACCTACGCCGATTGGCGCTGGATCTTCCTGATCAACGTGCCGATTTCGATTGCCGCGCTGCTCGTGGCTGCCGCGGTGCTCAAGCCTGAGGCAGGCCATCCGGCCAAGTTCGATTTGTGGGGCGCCGCACTGGCGAGCAGCGCGCTTTTTGCATTCTCCCTTGCACTGTCGCGCGCTCACGTCTGGGGATGGGGAGCACCGATGACGCTCGGGCTGATCGCCTATTCTGCGGCGGCGCTGGTGGCGTTTGTAAAAGCAGAAAGGCTCGCCCGCGCACCGATCGTCGACCTGTCGCTTTTCAGCAATCGCACGTTTGCGTTCTCGGTTTTGGCTGCGACGTTGTACTTTTGCGCGGTGTTTTGCGTCATCTTCACGGTTCCGCTCGCTGCGCAGCTCGTCTTAGGGCGCAGCGGCTTGCAGGCGGGTTTGCTCTTGCTGCCGATCTCCGCGCTCAACGTCGTGCTCGCTCCAGCAGCGGGCGCACTTTCCGATCGCATGCCGGCGCGCTACATCTCGACCGTGGGCGCATCGCTCGTCGCGCTCGGATCGCTGTTGGTCGTGCTCTTGCCGGCCACGCCGGCGCCCTGGATGATCGCGGCCTGCCTGGTCGTGGCCGGATGCGGAACTGCGGCTTTCAGCCAGCCGAACAACAGCGCGATCATGGGCGCCGCGCCGCACGAGCGGCGCGGCGTGGCGGCCGGCATTGTCGCAACCGCGCGCACGACCGGCCAGCTGCTCGGGGTTGCCCTCGCAGGCGCGATCTATTTTTTTGTTGCCGGCCACAGCCCCCCGCAGAGCTTTCTTGCAGCCAAAGCCGTGTTCGCGATGGTCGCTGCGCTCATGACGCTCGTCGCCATCGTTTCGTTCAAGCGTGAGTGATGCTGCCGGCGGGTGAGGCCGGGTACTGTTGGCCCAGTTCCGTGCGCCAGCCATCGAAGCCCACTTCGCAACCGGCCGCGGTAACTGCGGCGTAAGCGGCGGAGCGCTGATCCAGAATTGGATTGGTGTTGTTGACGTGCACGAAGACGCGGCGATTCGTTAAGGCGCTAATTCGAGCCAGGGTTCCGTCCGGACCGCCGATTGGAACGTGTCCCAGTCCGCGCGCAGTTTTTGACATCACTTGGGTTGCCGTCAATTCGTCGTCATCGAAAAAACTGCCGTCGAGCAGCGCGAGATCGGCTTGCGCGAGTACCGATAAGAACCGCTCGTTCAGCGCGGCGAAGACCGGCGCGACAAGGACTTTGGCGCCGCTCCCGCGCTCGGTGAAGAGGTAGGCGACAACCGCTCCCGTTTCGCGTCGGCGTCCCGCGTACCCGGGCAGCAGTCCGGGCACGCCGATCGCACGAACTTCCATCAAGTCGGCAGTCGCGGCGCCAATCGCGGCGGCGAAGTCGCCGCCATCCGGCGTGGCTTCGATCCAGGTGTGCGGCGAGCGGGCAAAACGCTCGCAGGCTCGTTCGCCAGCCAGCAAACTCTTCACGATCGAAGTTGAAACAACGACCAGTGGATCGGGTTCCTGGCGCAGCTCGGCCAAGCCGGCGGTGTGGTCCACATTCGCGTCGGTCAGGAAGATCGCGCAAAACGGCGTAGCGCGTCGCGCTGCGGGCCACAGCTCCGGAGTCGCCGCCAGCTGCCTGGGGAGATCGCAAGCGATGTTGATGAGGACCCACGTTCGTCCATCGGGCGACAGGGCGATCGATGACTGCGTGCGCATCGGTGTCTCGCCGCGGCGAGCGCGCATGCAGTTCTCGCACGCGCAATTCCACTGCGGGACTCCGCCTCCGGCGGCTGATCCCAGAATCCGGACGATCAAGCGTTCGTGAGGGTCATGCGGCGCGGCACGAACTCGCTCGGCTGAGCCTTCTCCAAAGCGGCGACGACCACATGATGGTCGGGACTCTTCGAGCACGCCGGGTCCGTGCGGCTTGCATCGCCCAGGAGCAAGAACGCCTGACAACGGCAGCCGCCAAAGTCGATTTCGCGGCGCTCGCAGGAGCGGCACGGCTCGGGCATCCACGCCGTTCCGCGGTAGGCCGTGAAGGCTTGCGAGAATCGCCAAATGTCGCTCAACGACCGCTCGCGTACGTTTTCAAAGTGTAAAGACGTAATCGCCGCGGCGGCGGGGCACGGCAGCACCGTTCCGTTCGGCGCAACCGTCAGGAACTTATTTCCCCACCCGTGCATGCACGGTTTCGGGAGATCGGCGAAGTAGTCGGGCAAGACGTAGGTGATCTCCATCCGTCCGGCCAGCCGCTCGCGCGCCTGCCGGACGACCGACTCGCCGCGCCGTACCTGCTCGCGGGTCGGCATCAGCCAGGCTCGATTTTCCAGCGCCCAGCCGTAGAACTGCACGTTGGCGAGCTCGAGGCGGCGCACGCCCACACGTTCGGCGAAGCCGATCACATCGGCGATCAAATCGTGGTTCGCCCGGTGCAGGACGCAGTTCAGCGTGAGCGCGACTTCGCGTGAGAGCACGCGCTCGATCGCGCCGAGCTTTTTTTCATGCACTGCCGCGCCGGCGATGTGGTCGGCCAACGCCGCTTGTGGAGCTTGGATGCTGATCTGGATATGATCCAGGCCCGCGTCGGTGAATGCGTCCAGCAGCGGATCATCGAGAAACGTCCCCTGCGTGATCAGGTTCGTGTACATGCCGCGCTGCGAGGCGGTCTTGACGATGCCAAGCGCCTCCTGCGTGCGCAACGTCGGCTCGCCGCCGGAGAGGTGAACTTGCAGCACGCCCAGCTCGCTGGCTTGCGCAATGACCCTCCGCCACGTCGGCCCATCCAATTCGTCACCGTAAGTGGCCAGCTTGAGCGGATTGTAGCAATAGGGGCATTGGAGGTTGCAGCGGTAGGTTAGTTCGCACAACAGCGAAAGCGGGCGCGGCTCGTTCACGATTGCAAGAAACCGCGTTGACGAAGTCCGTCGCAAATCCCGGTCACGTCGTCGGCAATTTCGCCCGGGGGCGCGTCGTACAGATCGCTCAGAGCCTTCGCGATGTCGTTCACGGTACGCTCGCCGTTGACGAGCTCCAGAATCGCGCGCGCCGTCGGACTCAATTCGACGACGCCTTCGGGAACCAAAAGGAAGGCTGCATCCTCACCCTCGCAGCGCAGGCGGACGCCCTGCGCGAATTGCACTGCGGCGTTCACCTAAAGACTCCAGACTGCAGCGCAGTTGCGTCGAGCAGCGACCAAAGCACATCGCACTTAAATTCGAGGGCCTTTACGCAGGCATCTTGCAGCTCGTCTGTCCGTGCGTGTTCGAGGACCCACGCCAGCGCGTTACCGGAATCCCGCGCAGCCACGGCGATGCGCTCATCAAAGTACTGTAGGCCGCCGCGATCGATCCACGGATAGTTTGCCAGGATCGCGGCGACTCGCCGCTCCATAACGGGCGGCCCAAAGAGCTCGGTCAGCGACGAGGCCACGGCTTCCAGCCATGACCGATCTCTGACGAACCCGACGTATGCATCGACGGCAAACCTTGCGCCGGCGCAAACGAGTCGCTCGCTGCGCACGTCGTCCGGGTCCAGCCCCACGGCTTGGGCGAGTGAAAGCCACTTTTGCGTGCCGCCGATTCGTTCGCTCGTTCCGTCGTGATCGACGATCCGCTGCAGCCAGACTCGGCGATACTCGGCGGTCGGCAATTTGGCGACGATGAACGCATCTTTGATGGGAATCTTCTTTTGATAGTAATACCGATTAGCGACCCAGGCGCGAATCGCTTCAACGCCAAGCGAGCCGTCGATCAAACGCTGATGAAAGGGATGCTTGTCGTGATATCGCGCTTCGCCGACCGCGCGAAGCCGGTCGGCGAAGGAAGGCAATCTACAGGTAGGCCGTTACTTCGGCCCCCAGACGAACGATCGTATATTCCGGTTTGCGCCAGTGCTTTTTTTGCATCGAAACTCTTCCCCTGACTCTCGTACGCGTTTTGCGAAGCAGGCACCATTCCGCGCCCGGCGCCCGCCCCCTCCCCCGCGAAGCCGTCCGATCACAGGAGCCGCGTGCGCTGCCAAAAACTCACGTTTGTGGGCTGCGGGAGAAGGGGGCTTTTGAAATACGCCGCGATAGCGCTCGGCGCGTTCGGCATGAACGCCGTGCTGAGCGCGCAAACGCTCGGTGCATCTCTGCCGGCGCAGACCTGGGCCGAATATCAATTCGCGAGCGACCACAACGCGGTCTTCGATTCGCCGCAGTGGGATGTCGGCTGGCGCGCGGACGTCGGCGACAAGATCAACGGCGCCCTGTCGATCGTCGGAACGACGCTGTACGTCGAAAGCTTCGATCGAAAGCTCTATGCGTTGGACGCGCTGACGGGCAAGACGCTCTGGCTCGCGAGCTTGCCGAACATCGCCATGAACGCGCCGCTGGTGATCAACGGCCTAGTGATTGCGGGAACGGGATCAAATGCCGTACTCCCCACTACGCCTCCGCTGTTCGCCCAACCGCAAGGCGACTACGTCGCAGCTTTCGATGCTGCAAGCGGTGCGCCGCGCTGGACCTTTCGCACGGTCGGCGAGGACATGCCCACCGGAGTGCTCGTGAACGGCCATACGCCCGAATTGATTTTTAGCAACGGGGATGGGCACGTCTATGCGCTCAACGCGATTGACGGTACGCTGATCTGGAAGCAGAAAATCCTCGGCGTCGCGACGATGAGCTCGCTCGCCGCGGCCGCCAATCTCGTCTTCGGCGTTTCAACCTACCATATGCTCGGCGTCTGGTACCGGCCGCAGTACTCATGGAGTTGGGCGCTGCGGCCGCAGAGTGGGCAGTTCGTGTGGACGGCGCCCTTTGGCGATTCGGATTGTTCCCCAACTTTTGGCGCCGGCGCGCTCTTCGTGGAGTCCAATTTTCCGGTAGACGCATCTGGTCGCAAGGGGGAATACAGTGAGGTCTACAGCCTCGAAGCAAAAAGCGGCGCGTTACGCTGGAGATATCGCAGCGGGGTCGGCTCTATTTCGCTGAGCGGCTCCAACGAACAATCGATCGCCGGGCTCTTTGCGAACGGGCGGCTGTATCAGTCGCTGCCGTTTACCCGCGAACTTGCGGCCTTCGATGCCCGCGATGGCCGAGTCGTATGGAAAATCGCCACGCAAGATCCAGTAAAGATGAGCGCGGTGCTCAAGGACGGTTGGCTCTATTTCGGCGATACAGCGGGCTATTTTTATGTCGTGCGCGCGGCCGACGGAATGATTCGGGCTCGCATCAAGTTTCCCGACACCTTTACCCCCTCGCCGCCGGTGATCGTGGGCAACACGCTGTTCGTGACCAACGGGCGAACGGTCCGTGCGATTCCCATCGCCGAGCTGCAGCGCGGCTCGGCGCCCTAAAAAGACCCGGCGGCGCGTCCCTGAGCAAGGATCGTGCGGCTGGGATCAAAATGCGGCCGCGGTCTTTGTAGAACGAAGCTTGACACGGCGTACGCTTCAGAGAGGGTGAGCGAACCGGGCCGTGAGGCCGGCATGTTCCTTAAGACGAACGGAACCATGGCGCGGAGGTGGCTCATACCGGCCCCGTCATTGAACGCGTAGCGGCCCCAAAGTGGCGGAGCAGCGGCGGTGCCGGCGCCGGCGGCGCCGTGGCAGGCAGCGCACGTTGTAGCATAAATTGTCGCGCCATCCGCTTTGGGGACGCCGAGGCGGAGTGGCGGCTTGCTCGGGGCCGGGAATGGCGCAACTTGCCGGTCGCGCGAAAGCTCCGTGATGTAGGCGACCATCGCAATCATTTCACGGCTGGAATACGCGGGCGGCGTACCATTTTCGCTGCGCAGAAAGCACTCCGCGATCCGATCTTGGAGCGCGATATAGCGATGCGAGCGCTCGTTCCACTGGGGAAAACGAGCCGCGACTCCGACCAAGGACAGGGGATCCGCTGTTGTTCCTGCCGCGATGTGGCACGAGGAGCAGTTCACTCGCGCACCAACATTGCGCGGCATCAACCGTGCGGTATGATCGATCAATGCGCGGCCATATGCAAGAAAACGCGCCTGAGAAGAGGCCCTGTCGCTCGGAAAGCGGGCGGTTTGCGTTGCCGTATGGGTCAATGCGTTTCGGGAGCCGCAACCGCCGGCGCAGACGAGCGCCGCAAACGTGATCATCGCTAGTCGGGGCGGCATGTGGGCGCCCATTCTCTGGGGTGAGGCTCTTCGCCTCGGCGCAAGCCGGCGCGCCCAGATGCTTCGCCAAAGCGACGGCGAAATCGCGCCGCCATGAAACGCGCAATTTTCTTGACGACGTCGCTGGGAGCCGCCGCGCTGCCGGGCAACCTCGCGAGCGCCGCACCGCAGAGCGGGCATGTGCCCGGTGGATTGCATTTTGTTGAACGGTCCGGCGATTTCGATCAACGTGCATTCAATGCTCGTCTGGGCAGGCCGGCGACGATGCGCCAGCTTTGGGAAAACGTGGCGCTGCGGCCGGCTGTGTTCAACAACATCAAGAATTCTCTGAACGGCTTAGAGTTTGGGTTCGGTTATGCCGCTGGGGCAATCGCAATCGCGATCGCAAATCACGGCCCCTCGATCGCTTACGCGTACCGCGACGAGATCTGGAACAAATACCGGATTGGCGAGTTCTTGGATGTTCGAGATAAGAGTGGGGCGCGCATTTCCACCAACGTCTTCTATCCGCGCAAGAACGACTCCAACGGGTCGCGCGACCCGGACGACGAGCGCGGCGTCTATCAAGACGTAGGCATCGCCGCCTTGCAGTCGCGCGGGGTCATTTTATTGGCGTGCCATACCGCCGTTGAAGAACAAGCGCGCGCCCTCGTCGCTGCCGGCTATGCCCCCGCCGGCCTCACCGTGCGTGATGTCGCGGCGGATATTCTGCAGCACCTGGTTGCGGGGACGCTGGTCGTGCCTTCGATGGTCGCGACGATGGCGGTCCTGCAGCACCGTTTCGGATACACCTATGCCACGGTCCAGTCGTGAGGTTCGCGGCGCGCTAAGACTTTGAGTCGAACGTCTTGACGTTGCGCAGCCCGGCGTCTTTGAACGCCGCTTCGACCCCAGCCGCCTCGGAAGGCTGCGCTTTGTAGGTGACGACGGTTCGGCCCGCCTCGATCGCTTCGTTGTAGTTTTCGATCTGATCTTGAGGAATCGGCCACTCCCCTAGGTGGTCGATGATGTGCGGCTGCGCGAAGAAACCGACGTACCGCGTGTCCGCGCTGATGCCAGGAACGTTGACCCCGCCGGCGTCGGTCATGATCGCCGTGTCACCGCGAATCACGTCGTGCGAGACGTCGGAGGTTTGGGCGTAGTCGCCGGCGTGAATGAAATTGATGATCGATTCTTCATGCGCTTGCGTTGGGCTATCTTTCGTGATGACCGCCATCTTGTTGCAATCGACCTGCGGGCGATCGCAGAGCGCATCTTCGATCTTCTTGGGCTCCGATTCCGGCGAGATGCCGGTCACCAATTGCTCATCAGCCACGAATATTGTCCTCCCAACCTTTATCCTGAGCCTGTCGAAGGGCGCGGTAATAGAGACCTCACGGCGTGCGCGAGACGTTCGATGCCGTGCCGGATATCATCTTTTCCAGCGTTCGAAAAATTCAAGCGCATACCGTTACGGACGTCGCGGTGAGGATAGAAGCTGACCCCCGGAACGAACATCACCTTCTCGCGCGCGGCCACTTTTAAGAGCTCGTCCGTGTCGAATCCGTCCGCGTCGACGGTGGCCCACAAGAACATGCCGCCTTGGGGCCGGTTGAACCGCACGCCGGAGGGCATGTACTCCCGCAGGCAGTCGTGCATGTGGGTTCGCCGTTCCCCGTAGACGCGCCTGACCGTCGCGATGTGATCCTCGAGGGCCGCCCCACTCGTGACGAACGCGGCGAACACGTATTGGGCAAAGGTTCCGGTATGCAGATCAACGGCTTGCTTCGAAAGCACGAGCCGCTCCATCACGTCTTGGTCGCGCATCACAAGCCAGGCAACGCGCATGCCCGGCGCGACGATCTTCGAGCCGGTCCCGCTATAGATGATCGGTGTTTGCGAACGGTAGGCGATCAGCGAGGGGGCGGGCCGACCTTCGAACTGCAACTCACCGTAAGGGTCGTCTTCCACGAGCGGTATGCCGTAATGTTCGCAGATACGAACGATCGGCTCTCGCCGCTGCGCGGCTAGCGTGCGGCCGGTCGGGTTTTGGAAGTTTGGAACCAAATAGACGAACTTCGGCGGAGCGTCCGCGTGAGCCAGAGCGCGCTCTAGCGACTCGGGGATCATGCCGTCTTCGTCCGTGTCCACGGTCAGATAGCGCGCTTGATACGAGTCGAAGGCTTGAATCGCGCCCAAGTACGACGGATTTTCGAGGACGACGTGATCGCCGGGGTCGATGAAGATCTTGCCGATCAGATCCAGTCCTTGCTGAGATCCATTCGTAATGAGGGCTTCCTCGGGCTCGATGTCGATCCCAAAGCGTTTGGAGACCCGTTGGGACACCCAGTCGCGCATTTCGGGAATGCCTTCCGTCACGCTGTACTGCAGCGCAGCGGGCCCGACACCCGCCATGACTTCCCGCGCGAGCTCGCCGATTTCTTTGACCGGAAAGAGTTCCGGTGCAGGCAACCCGCCGCCGAACGAAATGACATCCGGCTGCTGGGTGACTTTTAACATCTCACGGATCGTCGATGCGTGCAGCCGAGAAGTGCGCATCGCGAAGCGGGCGGTGCGCGGGATCGTCGCCATGCGGCGGTACTTAGGCGGGGTTCATCGGGGGTCCGCTTATCTGAGCCCGGGGGGGACCGAGGCCGCCGCTCTCGCGGACAAACGCCAGGATGCCGGCGCCGAGGCCAACGAGCACGACGAGCATCGTGATGAACCAGCCGACGCCCGGCACGACTTGCGCCACACTGATCACGATCATGCCCAGCACGAGCGCCGCCAGCGGCGACGGCGTGCTTTGCGGGCGCAGGAGTTCGAAGAGCCGGCGCCCCACGAGGATGCCGAGTGCGGCTTGACCGATGAAGACGCCCGCGAAGATCGCCGCGATTTCGAGCGGAATCAGCGGGATGCCGATGATGCTGACCAAGAGCAGAACACCGACCGGGATCACCGCCAAGAGTGCGATCGTGCCGACGCCGGCCGAAAGACCGGGATGCTGCTCCAAACGATCGAGCGCGACGCGCACGCGTACCGGAAAGATCAAAAACACGAGCAGAATGATCAGTCCGTAGGCCAGGCGCTCGAGCATTCGATAGTTCTGCGCCATGATCGACGATGCGCCGCCCGCGGCGGCCCACGGCGCGAGCGCGCCAAGATACGGTCCGCCGAATTCGTGGTACTCGCCGGTGACCGTCGAGCCGGGCAGCATCTCGATGTGCCCACCATAATCGTTGACGTCGCCGTTGACCGTACCTTCGATGATTGCATCGCCGCCGACAACCGTGAGATCTCCGTCAATGACCTGGTCGTTAGCGACGGTAACGTTCTCGCCCCAATAAGTGCCGCCGTGATCGATCGAAACGGTCCGCGCCGTCGCCGGCGCGAGCGCAACGGCAAAGCAGGCGATAAAGAACGAGAGTCCGACCACTGCGTAGCGTTTCATTAAATTCAAACCTTTCGGGCCGATGCCAATTCAAGGGCCAAGCGCGGCCGCACGAACGTGTAGAACGCAAAGAGCGCCGCGCCGGCAGCGAGGTCGAGCAAGAGGGCGAGGACGACCACAGCGGCAACCGTCGGAGTCGTGTTGCCGAAAGCGTGCTGGGCAGCTTCCGCTAAGGCACGAAAACCATCGGACGCGTGGGCGAGGGCTCCAACGGCAAGAGCGACCGCGCCGCCCATGCCGATGCCGGTGAGCTTCAACCACCCAGCGATGATCAGCCATCCGACCGCGATATAGCCGCCCAGGAGCAGCCAGATGTTCGTACGATGGGCGTAGGGCACCGGCATCGTCCGTATCTCGGCCATCACCGCGTAAGTGAAATTTGCCGCCGGCTCCGCAGGGGAGGCGGTTGTCAGGAGGGCGTCGACCACGCGCGCTTCCTCGAGCACCTTTTGACACTCGCGGCACGTTCGAAGATGGCGCACGACGTGGTGCCGGGCGCGCGCAGACAAGGCACGTTCGAGATGCGCGCCGAGCAGCGGCCTACAAGACGAGCAGCGCATGGCGCCTACCTTCTTTGCGCGCCGCAGTGGCCGCCTCACGCGATTCGCGTTCGCGCAGTTTTTCCGCCAGTGCGATCTTGCCGCGGTGGATCAGCGTCTTGACGTTGCCAAGGGAGAGCCCCATCGTGCTGGCGATCGTTTGATACTCCAGGTTGTTGTAGTACCGCAGCGTTAACACCGCGCGGGTACGCTCCGGAAGTTCGGCCATCGCGGCGCGCAGCTCGCGCTCCGCTTCGGACCGCAGTACACCGGCGGCGGGGTCGCTCTCGCGGGAGAGGTCGGGCAAGGTGTCGTCGAGGGTTCGGTCCTCGGGAAGTTCTTGCGTTGGGGGACGCCGCTGCGCGCGGGCCAGGTGCGTGCGTAAGACGTTGCGGGCGATGTGGTACAGCCAGGTCGAAAACTTGCCGAGCGACGGATTAAACGTGCCCAAGTGTGCGTACGCTCGCAAAAAGGTTTCTTGAGCGAGATCGGCGCTTTCGGCCGAGCCCCGCACGGCGGCGCTGATAAAACTCGTAATCCCACGTTTGTATCGATCGACAAGTACGGAGAACAGCTCGCGTTCGCCGCTGCGGACGAGCCGCACCAGAGCCTCGTCGCTCTGTTCTCCGATCCCCATCCTCCCAGCATTCTATCTTTTCGAGCGTTGCTACCGCATCCGGACCGGAAAGTTGCAGCGCGCGAGTAAATAGGGCGGTATGGCTACCGAGCTCGCGCAACGGTTTGCGCGCATCCTGATCGTCGGCGCGAGCGGGCAGCTCGGCACCGACCTCATGGATGCGTTTGAAGACGTGCAGCCGATCGGCTTGGGGCATGCCGAGATTGCGATTGAGAATCCGCAGTCGGTTGCGGCCGCCCTCGACCGGTATCGGCCGGCGTTGGTCTTGAACACCGCCGCCTTTCACAACGTGCAAATCTGCGAGCAGCAGCCCCGTGCGGCGCTGCTGGTCAACGCGCTCGGTGTCGGCGCCTTAGCGCGGGCCAGCGCGCAACGAGCGTGTGCGGTCGCTACCTTTAGCACGGACTACGTTTTCGACGGCCAAAAAGGCGCGCCGTATACCGAAGACGATGAACCGCGCCCGATCAACGCCTATGGTCTTTCAAAGTTGGCCGGTGAGCTGCTCGTGCAAGCCGCCACGCCGCGCCATTTCATTTTCCGCACGAGCGGCCTTTTCGGGCGCATCGGAAGTACGTCCAAAGGCTATACGTTCGTGGATCGCGTCTTGCGCTCGGCGGCGGCTGGTGAACCGATTTCGGTCGTGAACGACATGACGTTTTCGCCATCGTACACGCGCGACGTCGCCAGCGCCGTTCGCCAGATCGTCGAGCGCGCCGACTTTGGGCTGTATCACGTGACGAACAGCGGGTCGTGCACGTGGTACGACTTCGCGCGGGAGGCGTTGGCGCAAGCCGGCTTAGACGCGCCGGTGACGGCGATCTCAACGGCACAGTGGGCCGCCCTCGTGCGGCGGCCGCCGAATTCTGCGTTAACGAACGAGCGCATGCGCCGCGCCGGCTTGCCCGAGCTCCCCGATTGGCGCTCGGCGGTTGCGCGCTACGTGCGCGAACGCCCATCAGGAGTTTGGACGGCCCGCCCGTAACTCTGGGCGTTCTATGAAGCTGCGCATCGAAGAGCAGGCGGTCGAGCGCTGTCGCGAGTTGGCGCATCGCATTGCAACGCCGGTCAGCGATTTCATCGCGGGACATTCGACCGTTTCGGTCGAGCGGTCGGTTTTGCGGCTCTTCGGCGTCGATGGGGTCGGCGCGGATGACGCGCCCTTGGTCAATCTGGTCGTGGATGCGCTAGGGCCGCAGCGAGCCGGTGGTATAGCGACTCTTTTTTGCGCTGCGCTAGCCGAAACCGGCCTGGAACCGCAAGCGCTGGCGGAAGAGGTTGCTGCGGGACGGCTGGCGTTCGGGGCGTTCCAAAACGTTCCATCTGAGGTGGCTCGTGCGATTGCTCGCAGCCACGCGCACCGCGCGCTGACAAAGATCTCGCAGGTGCGTGCGGGTCGCGCGCAAAGGCTGGCGCGGCTTCCGCAAAAACCACCGCCGCTGCTCTATGTCATCGTGGCCAGCGGCAACATCTATGAGGACCGCACGGCGGCGGTCGCGGCCGCTGAGGCGGGCGCGCAGATCGTGGCGGTCATTCGCTCGACCGGGCAATCGCTGCTCGACTTCGTTCCGTATGGCGCGACGACCGAAGGTTTCGGCGGCACGTATGCGACGCAAGAGAATTTTCGCGTGATGCGGGAAGCGCTTGACGAAATCTCCGAGCGCTTGGGGCGATACGTGATGCTGACGAACTACGCCAGCGGCTTGTGCATGCCGGAGATCGCCGTTATGGCGGCGTTCGAACGGCTCGACATGCTGCTCAACGATTCGATGTACGGCATCCTCTTTCGGGACATCAATCCCAAGCGCACGTTCGTCGATCAGCATTTCAGCCGCATGCTCAACGCCTACGCGGGCATTGTGATCAACACGGGCGAGGACAACTACCTTACGACCGCGGATGCCGTCGAACAAGCGCCGGCCGTGCTCGCGTCCCAATTCATCAATGAAGAATTCGCGCATCGCGCCGGACTGGCGGACGAACAGATTGGTCTTGGCGATGCCTACGAAATCGATCCCGATCTCGAAGACGGATTTTTATACCAGCTCGCGCAGGCGCAGCTCGCGCGTCAAATCTTCCCGCGTGCGCCGCTGAAATACATGCCGCCGACCAAACACATGACCGGCGACATTTTTAAGGGGCATCTGATCGATGCGCTCTTCAACTTGACCTCGGTGATGACGCACCAAGGGATCCATCTGTGCGGCATGTTGACCGAGGCGATCCACACGCCGTTCCTGGGCGACCGCGCGCTGTCGCTCGAGAACGCGCGGTACATCATGGGTACGGCGCGGCATTTGGGCGACGATCTCGAGTGCAAGCCCGGCGGCATCATCGAAACGCGCGCCGGGGCCGTGCTGGCGAGCGCGCAGAGCTTACTCGGGCGGGTCGCGGATCGCGGGCTTTTGACCGCGATCGAAGACGGCGTCTTTGCGGACATCTCGCGGCCACCCGATGGGGGTCGCGGCTTCGAGGGAGTCTTCGCGCGGGCTGCCGATTATTGGAATCCCTTTGAGGACCTACTCGTGCCCCAGGCCGTGGCGCGGTGAGCAAGTTCGTCAAGCCGTATGGCGACACGCTCGACGACGGCGCGATGCAGCTCTCGTTCACGCTGCCCGTTCCTTGGAGCGAGGCGGCCGACGAGGCTGCCCGTCGGCTCGTCACCAAAATGGGGTTCTCCGATGTCGCGGTCGCGGAAGGCCGTCCGGTCGCCAAAGACTTCTCGTTCTTCGTCGTGTACGCTCGCACGCCGCAGGCGGTCGATTTTTCAATCGTGCCGGCGGCCGCGGCAAAGACGCATGCGCTGTCGATGGACGAGATCGACGAAATGATTGCACTCAAGCTGGGGCGCAAGGTGCGCGTCGCCGGGGCTTGCATCGGCACGGACGCGCATACGGTCGGCATCGATGCGATCCTCAACATGAAGGGCTACAAAGGCGACTACGGTCTGGAGCGCTACCGCCAGTTCAGCACTTACAACTTAGGAAGTCAGGTCTCGGTCGAGGAGCTGGTGCGATTCGCCAAAGAGAAGAAGATCGATGCGATCTTGGTTTCGCAGGTCGTGACGCAGAAGGGGAGCGACGTTGCCAACTTCACGGCACTGGTCGAACTGCTCGAAGCCGAAGGGATGCGCGACGATCTCTTGCTCTTGTGTGGCGGCCCGCGGGTGACGAACCTGCTCGCGACCGAGCTCGGGTACGACGCGGGGTTCGGCCGCGGCACGCTTCCCAGCGAAGTGGCGGGGTTCATCGCGAGCCGGCTCGGGCAGCGAGCTTCTTCCTTATAAGAGGCGATCTGCCGATCGCCAGGGGATCGCCTTCCGGCGGCACTAAAGTATTGCCCTCGTGAAAACAGCGCTGATCACCGGAATCACCGGCCAGGACGGTTCGTATTTGGCCGAACTCCTGCTCTCCAAGGAGTACCGCGTTGTCGGCATGACGCGCCGGTCTAGTACCGACGTGCACGAGCGCATCGAGCACCTCAGCGAATCGATTGAAATCGTTTCGGGCGATCTGCTCGATCAGAGCTCTCTGATGAAGATCGTCACCCAGGTTCAACCCGACGAAGTCTACAATCTGGCCGCCCAATCATTCGTGCCGACATCGTGGTCGCAGCCCGTCCTCACCGGACAGTTCACTGCGATCGGCGTGACGCGCGTGCTGGAAGCCGTGCGCAGCGTCAATCCGAAGATTCGCTTCTATCAGGCCTCCAGCTCCGAGATGTTCGGAAAGGTGCACGAAGTTCCGCAGAACGAACGTACGCCGTTCTATCCGCGCAGCCCGTACGGTGTCGCTAAAGTGTACGGCCATTGGATCACGATCAATTACCGCGAATCATTCGACATGTATGCAGTCAGCGGAATACTTTTCAATCATGAAAGCCCACGCCGGGGCAAGGAATTCGTGACGCGCAAGATCGCCGACGGCGTTGCGCGCATCAAACTCGGCATCGCTAAAGAATTGCACTTGGGAAATCTCGACGCGCAGCGTGACTGGGGATTTGCCGGTGACTTTGTGCGAGCCATGTGGCTGATGCTGCAGCCGACCGAGCCGGAAGATTTCGTCATTGCAACCGGCCGGACGCACGCCGTGCGTGACTTCGCGCGAATTGCATTTGAAAGCGTGGGCTTGCGCTACGAAGACTATGTCGTCGTTGATCCCCGCTTCATTCGCCCGGCTGAAGTTGACATGCTCAGAGGCGACGCGTCAAAGGCGCGCGACAAGCTTGGGTGGGCGCCGGAGGTATCGTTCGAGGAGCTCGTCGAGATGATGGTCAAGGCCGATCTCGAGCGTTTGAGCCGCTTCGTCCGCGTCTGACATGCGCGCGCTCGTCACCGGCGCCGATGGTTTCGTCGGGAAGCATTTGAGCCGCTATCTGCGCGACCAGGGAAGCGACGTGAGCCGGGCGGGTCGCGGTCCCGAAGAGCTTGACATCGATATCGTCTTAGAACTCAACGATTCACGCAGCGTTGAGGCGGCGCTCGCGCAGGCTCGCCCCGACGTCGTCTTCCATTTGGCGGCGCAAACATTTCTGCCGGCGGCTGCGGAGCGCCCGCTCGAAACCTACGAGACGAATATTCTCGGCACCGCGCGCCTGCTCGCCGCCATCACCCCGCCGACGCGATTCATTTTTGTCAGTTCCAATCAGGTGTACGGATACGGAAGCTCTTCGGGTGGCGCGCTGACGGAAGACGCACCGCTCGCCCCGGTCGAACCCTACGCCGCCAGCAAAGCTGCCGCCGAGCATCTGTGCATGGCGGCGCAGCGAACTTTCGGGATCGACTGCGTCATCGCGCGCGCGTTCAACCACATCGGACCGGGACAAGATCAGCGTTTTGCGATCCCATCGTTTGCGCGGCAGCTGGCGCAAATTGCTGCCGGCACCCAGACGCCGCGTCTCGAGGTCGGCAATTTGGAAGCGGAACGGGACTTTCTCGATGTCCGCGACGTCGTGCGCGCGTACGGATTGCTGGCAGAACGCGGCGTCACGGGCCAAGCCTACAACGTGTGCAGCGGCATCCCACGCAAGATCAAAGATCTCTTGCGCATGTTGATCTTGCAAGCGCGCGTCCCTGTCGAAGTGCGAGAAGATCCGGCGCGCATGCGACCCAGCGACATCCCGCGCTTCTACGGCGACAACGCGAAGCTGCGCGCCTTAGGGTGGGAACCGCAGATTGCGATCGAGCAATCGCTGCGCGAGGTCTACGCGTCGTGGCAGGCAGCGATCGGCAGGCCCTCGCGCCTGGAGGCTCGATGACCGATCCGCGCAGCGATGACCTGCAGGCGCTCGTTTTCAAGAATCGCGGCGCGCTCTTAAGCGTTCCCGCGGTGCTGCTGGCTGCTTTCGGAAAGCCGAGCGCGTTCAGCATCGCGCTGGGTCTCCCGCTCGCCTTCGTCGGAGAGGCGATTCGCTGCTGGGCCGTCGGCTACTCCGGAGTGACGACGCGGGGCGATCGCGTCGAGGCTCCCGAGCTGATCACTGCGGGGCCGTACGCGTACGTCCGTAACCCGCTCTATGTCGGCAACTTCGTCACGGCGAGCGGCTTCGCGCTCGCGTACACGGGAAAGAACTCGTTCTTAGGCCGCGCGCTGTTGGCAGGGGCCTCGCTAGGAATGATGGCCGCGGTGTACGCGACGATCATCCCGCACGAAGAACGATTCTTGCGCCGCGAATTCGGCGAGCAGTTCGCGCTCTATTGCGAACGCGTACCCCAATTGGTTCCGCTAACGGAGCCCGCACAAAACGGCGCCGGCCAATACGATCCGAACGTGATCATCCAAGCCGAAAGCAAGACGTTCTTGAGTTTTGCGGCGATGCTGGCGATTCTGGCGCTCAAGGCGATCAAAGGCTAAGCGATGACGCAGCGCGGGCGGCTGACGCTTTCGCTCGCCCTGACAGCGCTCGTAGCGTTGGTCGAATTTTGGGGCGGCCTTCGCGCGCACAGCTTGGCGCTGCTCTCGGACGCTGCACACGTGTGCATGGACCTCTTTGCGCTTGGCATTGCGCTCGCGGCGGCAATCGCTGCACAGCGCCCGGCCACCGCGCGGCAGACCTTCGGCTTCGGACGCCTCGAGATGCTGGCTGCGCTTACGAACGGCGCGCTGCTGTTCGCGGCAACGATCGTCATCGTCATCGAAGCCATGCGGCGTCTGGGTGCGCCGCTCTTGCCGCACGGCGCGCTGATGAGCGAGGTCGCGGTGTTCGGCCTGTTGATCAACGGCGGTGTCGGCCTGATCCTCCTGCGCGACCGGCGAGCGAACGTCAACATCGCGGCCGCCCTCTACCACGTAGCGGGCGATGCGCTGGGTGCGCTGGCGGTGATCGTCGGCGGCATCCTGATTTCCATGTATGCCGTACGATGGATCGACCCCGTGCTCTCCCTCTTTGTGGCCGGCATCATCATCTTGGGCGTCTTACGGATCCTGCGCGAAGCGACCCACGTTCTCTTGGAGGGTGTGCCGCAGACGATGGAAATGGACGATGTCTTGCAACGCATGCGCGCGTTACCCGGCGTCGTGCAAGTGCACGACCTCCACGTTTGGACTCTGGCGACCAGAAGCTACGCGCTCTCGGCGCACGTCCAGTTGGACGATCGCCGCATCAGCGAAGCGACCGCCACGCTGCGCGATCTCGAAACGATGCTGCGCCAGCGGTTTGAAATCGGCCACGTAACGATCCAATTCGAATGCGAATCGTGCGAGCCTGACGAGCGCGTGATCTGCACCCAGCGCGACGGGCGCGACGGGTTGCCGGAAGTCAAAACGGCGCGCTAGCGTCCCGTCCCGGACACTAGGTGCAAAACGCCACTGTAGAGAAGGCCGCGCGGTTATGGGAAGTATGCAATCCAAAGCGGTTATTCTCGGCACGGCGCGCACCCCGTTCGGGCGCCTGGGCGGCGCGCTGGCGTCCATTCCGGCCACGAGCTTAGGAGCGGCCGCGCTGGTCGGCGCGATCGAACGCGCGGGCGTCGACCCGGCGGATATCGAGCACGTGATCATGGGCTTGGTCTTGCAAGCGGGCGTCGGCCAGGCGCCGGCGCGTCAAGCCTCTTTCAAGGCCGGACTAGCCAAGACGACGACGAGCGAAACGGTCAACAAGGTCTGTGCCTCGGGTTTGCTGGCGGTCGTCAATGCGGCGCGCCTGATCAACGACGGCAGCAACGAGCTCGTCGCCGCCGGCGGCATGGAATCGATGTCCAACGCCCCTTACCTGTTGGCGGATGCGCGCACCGGTTACCGTTTCGGCGACGGGCGCCTGATCGATGCGATGATCCACGACGGGCTTTGGGATTACTATTTCGAGATGACGATGGCGTTGCAAGGCGCCAAAGTCGCCAGCGAGTTTCGCGTGACCCGCGAAGAGCAGGACCGTTTTGCCTACGAGAGTCACCGTCGGGGACATGCCGCCTATGAAAGCGGCGCGATGAAGGACGAAGTTTTGCCGCTCAAAGTGGCGAGCAAACTCAAAGGGAAGTTCGTGGTCGAGAAGATGCCGGCTACGGCCCGGGCGCGCATTCCCGCACTGGCGGGCGGCAACGGCAGCCCGGGGTCGATGTGGCATCACACGCCGCCACCCGAGTTTGCACCGAATCCCGATCGGTGGTCACCGTTTGTAACGGGCGATGTTCCGCACGCGCTCTTCGAGCGCGACGAAGGCATTCGGGGCGACGCCAGCTTAGAAACGATGGCCAAACTCAAAGCGATCGATAAAGACGGTACGATCACCGCGGGCAACGCGCCGGGCGTCAACGACGGCGCCGCGGCGGTGATCCTCGCGAATGAAGAATACGCCCGTTCGCATGGCTTGCAGGTCCTTGCGACGCTTGTCGATCACGCGACGGTCGCCTGGGACTCGCCGTATATCGCGCTCACGCCCGCGATGGCTGCCGAAAAGCTGCTCGATCAAAACGGACTGAACAAGGGCGACATCGATGTTTGGGAGATCAACGAAGCGTTTTCGGTGGTCGCGTTAACGTCGGCCAAGCATCTGGGGCTCGACACGCAGATCATCAATCGCAACGGCGGCGCGGTCGCGATGGGCCATCCGATCGGCGCGTCGGGTGCACGCATCATCGGCACGGTCGTGCAGCAATTGCGCCGGCGCGGCGGTGGGCTCGGTGTCGCGACGATCTGCAGCGGCGGCGGCCAGGGTGACGCCGTCCTGATTCGCGTCGCGTAGGGCCGTCACTCACCTTGCGCATTGCGGTTATCGGTGCCGGACAGATGGGGTCCGGCATCGCTCAAGTTGCGGCTGCCGCGGGCGCCGAGGTGATCCTGCACGATCGGGAAGAGCGGTTTGTGCAACGCGGCCTCGATGTGATCGGTCGAAACCTTGATCGCGGTGTCGAGGAAGGACGGCTGAAGCCCGAACAGCGCGGTCACATCTTGGCGCGCATCACGCCGTCCACGCACATCGCGGATTGGGACGTTGCCGTCGCAATCGAAGCGGCCACCGAACGGCTTGACGTCAAGCTCGAACTCTTCCGCCGCTTGGATGAAGCGACGCCGCCCGAAGCGGTCCTCGCGAGCAACACATCGTCGATCTCGATCACGGTGTTGGGCGCGGCGACCTCGCGTCCGGAAAACGTCATCGGCATGCACTTCATGAACCCCGTTCCCGTGATGAAGCTCGTGGAAGTGATTCGGGGCTTGGCTACGTCGCAGCCGACATTTGATTTTACGAAAAACTTAGCGGAAAGACTCGACAAGACGCCGGTCGAGGTTCGGGATTTTCCCGGCTTCGTTTCCAATCGAGTGTTGATGCCGATGATCAATGAAGCGATCTATGCGCTCTACGAGGGTGTGGGTTCGATCGAAGCGATCGACACCGTCATGAAGCTCGGCATGAACCATCCGATGGGACCGCTCCAACTCGCAGACTTCATCGGCCTGGACACTTGCCTAGCGATCCTGGGCGTTTTGCACGAGGGCTTCGGAGACCCGAAGTACCGTCCGTGCCCGCTACTCAAAGCTTACGTTGCCGCCGGCTGGTTCGGGAAAAAGTCCGGCCGCGGATTCTACACGTACTAAAGGTAGGAAGGGCGATGCCTGGGACCCCGGGGGACACCGGCTTTGACCTCACCGCCGAACAACGGCAGATCGGCGACTTGGCGGCCCAGATTGCGGCTCGCGAGATCGCGCCGCACATCGCACGTTGGGATCGCGAGCAGGTCTTCCCGCGCGAGCTCTATGCGAAGCTGAGCGAGGCGGGCATCTTAGGGATCATCGTTCCCGAACAATATGGCGGGATCGGTGCAGACTACGTGTCTTACGCCGTCGCGATCGAAGAACTCGCCAAAGTCGATGCGGGCACAGCCGTGACGGTGTCGGTGCATTCGATGATTTGCTCCGCCATCATGCGCTTGGGCAGCGAGGAGCAAAAGACGCGGTATCTGCCCAAGCTCGCGACCGAGAATTTCTTGGCGGCGTTTGCGCTCACCGAACCAGATGCGGGGTCCGACGCGGGGCGTATCCGTGCGTCGGCCAAACCGGCCGCGGACGGCTACGTGCTGAGCGGGCGCAAACAGTGGTGCACCAACGGCGCATACTCGGGCGTCATCATGGGGATGTTTCGGACGCCCGGGAGCGGTCACAAAGCGATCAGCGCGTTCTTGATCGACAATGAGCTGCCGGGAATCAGCATCGAGAAGACGACGCAGAAACTCGGTATCCACACCAGCAACACGTGCGACATGGCCTTCGATGATGTGAAGGTTCCGCGCTCGGCGTTGCTCGGCGGCGAAGGTGATGGCTTCGGCAGCGCGATGGTCGCCTTGCACAGCGGACGCATCGGCATCGCCGCGCAAGCGTGCGGAATTCTGGGGGCGTGCCTGGAAGCGTCCGTGCGTTTTTCCAAGGAACGTGCTGCGTTCGGCAAGCCGATTGGCGCCTTCGAAGGCGTCTCGTTTAAAATCGCGCAAATGGCGACCGACCTGGATGCTGCGCGTTTGCTGACCTACCGCGCCGCCACTCTGTGCTCGGCGGGACTGCCCTTTACGACCGAAGCCAGTAAAGCCAAACTCTTTGCGTCGACGGCCGCTCGCCGGCATGCAGCCGAAGCGCTGCAGATTCACGGCGGCTACGGCTACACGACGGAGTTCCCGGTCGAGCGGTATTATCGCGATGCGAAAATCACCGAGATCTACGAGGGCACATCGGAAATCCAGCAGATCATCATCGCACGTTCGCTACTCGGCAAATTGGAGTAAAAACGCCATGAACTTGATGGAGTACCAAGGCAAGGAGCTTTTTCGGCGGGCCGGCATTCCGGCGCCGCGCGGCACGCACGTGCGCACTGCCGATGAGGCGGCCGATTTCGTCGCGCAAAATCCCGGCGAATGGGTGCTCAAAGCCCAGGTGCTGATCGGCGGCCGCGGCAAAGCGGGCGGGATCAAGTTTGCGGGCGCTGCAGATGAAGCCCGCAAGGTTGCAAACCAAATCCTCGGCATGACGATCGCAAATCGCCAAAACCCGCAAGGCGAAGTCGTCAAATCGCTCCTGATCGAGGAGAAGTTGCCGATCCTGCGGGAGGCCTACTGTGCGATTGCGATCGACCGGGCGACGCGCCGGCCGATCGTCATGGCCAGTCGCCACGGCGGGATGGACATTGAAGAGGTTGCCCAGCAGCATCCGGACGATATCGCCAAGTTTACGATCGAGGTTGCCATCGG